>Ga0209988_10000298_pt1 | contig 29793 bp, 27 predicted proteins | sample N075metaG_FD_183115 | JGI IMG/M metagenome (GOLD analysis project Ga0209988, IMG submission 183115) | Deep subsurface microbial communities from Kermadec Trench to uncover new lineages of life (NeLLi) - N075 metaG (SPAdes) (version 2) | ecosystem: Environmental > Aquatic > Marine > Ocean trench... | reverse complement strand
CTTGTCTATCCGTCGTTCGGCGTCGTCGTCGAGCAACGGGAGGACACGGTCCGCGTCATGGGCGTGCCCTTCCGGCACCGCAACCAGACGCTCGTGCTCAGGCGACTGCCGACGGACGGCGGCTAGTTCGCTAGCTCCAGTTCGCCAGAAGCATGAGGAAATCCTGGATCCCGACGGTGCAGTCGCGGTCGAGGTCACCCGCGCACGAGGGCGGACAGGGCTCCCCGCACGGGCCCCACGCCGCGAGCAGCGCGAGAAAATCGTTGATGCCGACGATGCCGTCGCCGTCGAGGTCGCCCAGGACGCTTGTTGCCGGCCCAAACACGACGTAGCTCTTGCCCGCATCCGGGGCACCGGTCGGGCTGCCGCGGTCGGCGCCGATGACGATGTCATCGACGCCGTCGCCGTTGACGTCGCCGGCCGAGGAGACGCTCCGGCCCGCGTAGTCGCCGGTGCCGGCGCCGTTGACAACCCATCCGCCGCTGCCGGCGATGATGTCGGCGAGGTCGACCGCCGCCCCGTCGGCCTTGCCGAGGATCACGTAAGTCTGCCCGGCATCCAGGTTGCCGTTGGCGGTGGCCAGGTACGCGCCGACGAGCAAGTCGTCCAGCCCGTCGCCGTTGAGGTCGCCGGCGCCCGAAACGGCCCGACCGGACCGCGCGTTCGCCTCGACACCCCTGATGACGAACCCGCCGTTGCCCGCGGCAACATCGGCGAGTGACACAGGCGTCCCGCCGGCCTTGCCGAAGACCACGTAACTCTCGCCGCTGTACTCCCCGGCCGGGGTCGCCCCATAGGCACCCACGATGATGTCGGCGAGCCCGTCGCCGTTGACATCACCGGCGACCGAAACGGCCTTGCCGGATGCGTCGTAGTCGTCGATGCCGGTGATGACGAATCCGCCGTTGCCGCCGACGACGGCGTCCAGGGACACGGCGGCCCCGTCGGCCTTGCCGAACACGACGTAGGTGTGTCCGGCGTAGCTGTAGTAGAACCCGGCGAACGGCGCGCCCACGATGAGGTCGTCCAGGCCGTCGCCGTTGATGTCGCCGCCGCCGGACACGCTGGAACCGGCGCGACCACCGAAGTCGTAGCCCTTTATGACAAAGCCGCCGTTGCCAGCGACGATGTTGGCCAGGTTCACGGGCGCGCCGTCGGCCTTGCCGAAGACCACGTAGCTGTGGCCGCTGTTGGATTCCGGACCGTTGGCGTACGGCGCCCCGACGATCAGATCGTCCAGCCCGTCGCCGTTGACGTCACCGGCGCCCGAAACGCTGAAACCCGCCAGATCGTAGCTCTGGATGCCGTTGATCACGAAACCGCCGCTGCCGGCGACAACGTCGGCGAGATCCACCGGTGTTCCGTCGGCCTTTCCGAATACCACGTAGCTTTCGCCCGCGCTGTTGACGCCACCGGGATCGGCCCGGCTTGCCGTCACAACGATGTCGTCCAGCTCGTCGCCGTTGACGTCGCCGACTCCCGAAACGCTGTAGCCGCACCAGTCGTGGGGGTCGATGCCGCTGATGAGAAAGCCGCCGTTGCCAGCGGCGACTGCCGAGAGATTCACGGCCGCGCCATCGGCCTTGCCGAAGACGACGTAGCTCTCGCCCGCGTTGAGGTCGCCACCCGCGTCGGCGCCGATCACCCCGATGACGACGTCGGCCAGGCCGTCGCCGTTGACGTCACCAGCGCCGGAAACGCTCCAGCCCGACTGATCGTCCGTGTTGTCGCCCCTGATGACGAACCCGCCGATACCGGCCTCGACATCCGCGAGGTTGACCGGCGGCAGCGTCCCGGCGGTCGCGGCTGCAAGAACCGAGGCCGCCGCAGCCATCACGCACAGGCGATTCGTGGCCAGACGCGTCAACTCGTTGCAGTGCTTTCCACGCAGGAAGCGCCGGACCGCCAGTTCCAGCGTGTACCGATGCCCTTGCCAACGGGGCGCGACCAGCCGCACCAGCATCCGCTTGGTCTGCCGGTACAGGATCCGACGTGTTTGGCCTGCTCCCCCACGCCCCTGGATACCCATGACCTACCCCCATCCTCGACCGTTTTCTCGCGAGCTACGTCCGAATTCTGGCGCGCGAAATCGTTTGGTCAAGGACAATCCGCCGACGAGACCGGGTTTGCTATGCGAGTGGCTCGTCCGGGAAAGATAGGTACCTTCGGACCTCGTCCGTCTTGAAACCGACGGCCATGGGCCGGACGACGCCCGGCAGCACGCCCACGTCGTACAGCTCCTTGACAATGCCCCCGAAACGCATCCAGTGGGGCGCATCGAAGCTGTTGAGGTCGACGACAAGCAGCCCGCACCGCGTCTCGGCATCGCGTTGCTTGAGGTTGTCTTCGAGGTCGAGGTCCTGGAACGTCCGGTTCTCACGCCGATCCGAGAGTCCGACGATCGCCCACTCACCGAGGAACGTCAGGCCACGCGCGTAGCCGGGCAGGAACACCAGCGGCTCGAACGACCCGCGCTCCAGGTCGACGCGGCCGAAGAATCCCGTGCCCGAATTAATCACCCACAGCGTGTCGTTGTGCCACCGCGGCGAGTGCGGCATGGACAGGCCCTCGCAGACGATCTCGTCGGATTCGATATCGATCACGACCCCGCCGTCGTGCCGCCGGTCACGCCAGCCGTCGTTGACGTCCGACCGGCTCACCGCGGTCGCGTAGCGCGGCTTGCCGTCTCGCATAGCCAGGCCGTTGAGGTGGCAGCGATCCTCCGGCGCCAGCTTCGAGATCCACGGTGGTTTCCAGAGCGGCCGGAAGTTGTGGTCGTCGTCGAGCGTGGCGATGCAGTTGAACAGCGTGTTGGTGAACACGACCCGCCCGTCGGGCTCGACGACGATGTCGTGGACGTCCACGTCGCCGGTCACTCGCGATTCGCGTGGCACGTAGACAGCGTCGTAGCCCTGGAACGTCTCGCCGGGCCCCAGGGTGTTTCGGAAACGCCACAGCTGGTAGAGCGTGCTGACGTGGATCACGCCGGCGGTGGCGTGCATGCCCATGACACGTTCCAGCGTCCGTTCAAAGACCGACAGCCGCCCATCGGGCTGCAGGCCGATGAAGAAGATCTTGCCGGTCTGGTATGTCGTGAGCACGAGGCTGGCGCGGCGGTCGGACAGCCACGCGTTGAACATCCGGGACGTCGTGACTTCGATCTTCGGCGCCGACGGCGCGGGCTGGGAACGGGCGTTCATTACCGACCAAGCATACCGGCTCTCACCGCCCGACTCACCGACCCGGCCAGTTCGTCGATCATCGCGGTCGGGTAGAGCGGGAACGCCCAGTCGCGGCGCGCCGCGATCGGTGCTTCGCGGGCGTGGCGGCGGGCGATCTCGACCTGTTCGCGGGCGTCGGCGACACGTTGGGTCTGTTCGCCGCGCAGTACGTCGAGCCGGGCGTGCAACCGCCGGTAGGCGTCGAGACGCTCCCGGCTTCGACGCGGCGCCGCGTTGACCGCCGCGAGCAGTGCCGTCTTTTCGGGTCCGGGCGTCGAGCCGGTTGTCTCCGGATCGTGCCACACGCGTCGCACCGCATGCTGGGCCGCCTCGACGGCGACCGGCTGGGCGTCGAGGGTTCTCAACGGGAGTCGCAGCGAGGCCGTCGCGACGGCGATGGACGCCGGGCGGACGCCAAGCCAATGTTCGAGCCAGTGCTCCATCGCGCGGTCGTACCGTGCGCCGCCGGTGCCGTGCACGAACAGGTCGCACATGCCCAGCCGCACAAGCAGCGTCAGCAACAATGCGCGTGGAAGCAGCGTGGGTCGTTCCGGGCCGCCGGCAAGCCATCGCATCACATCGCGGTCGTCGGCACGCACGCGGCGATCGCCGGCGCCGCGTCGCCACAACGGAAGTTCGACCCGGTCGGCCGTGACGGCCAGGGGACCGATCCCCGCGTCGGGCGCCGCGGCGACCGCGGCGTTGTACGCGGCGGCGCACGGGCCTGGATCACGCGCCATCGCGTCCAGGACCGCGGCGGCAAGACTCGTGTTCATGAGGTCGCTTGAACAGACAGCCGGCCAGGTGGGAACCCACGGCGACATCAGGTCGCCCAACGCCGCCGCCATCTGCAGCGCGGCGTTGGGCTTGTCGGCGTGCGCACGCACCGCGTCAACGATCCTCTCGATTCCGGCCGCGACAGACGGCCCCGCCGCGGCGACATCGAGCGGCGTATCGGGCTCGAACGCGGGGTGCCAGCCCATCGGCACACCCTCCAGCGTCCTTGTCAGCGTGACCGTCCGGACGGCCAGGACACCATCGTCGCACACCGGAACATCGAACGATCCGAAGTCGCTCGTGTGCTGATCGACGATCAGGTTGGCCGTGGCGAAGGGCTCGGAACCCGACGTCAACGCCTCGACGGCGAGGTACTTGACGAGGATGCCCGGATGCCACAAGAGTGTCTGGTGACCCGTTGCCACCACCGGGCGGTCGACCGCGAGCCCCAGCTCCTCGCGGGTGCGACGACGCCACTGCTCCAGCGGCGTTCCGGCAAGGCTTCCAGCGGGCGTGAGGGCGAGCAGATCCGCCCAGCTGGAACCGTTCGGATCGAGGATCAGTTCCACGTCAGGTGCATGCGGCGCAGAGTTGCGTTGCACATCGCTCCAACTCTTCATGCATCGTCCGGCGATAGTGGTCGAGCCGCGTCGTGGAATCGTCCAACGGTCCACCGAAACTGCGGGTCGGGTCGTTGTAGATCAACCGCACCGGGAGTTCCTCGATCCGCAGTCCCTGGGCTGCGGCCTGCACCCAGAACTGCATCGGGAAGTCATAGCCGTCCACGTCGAGAGCAAGCCGCTCGCACGCCTCGACGCGGTACGCCTTGAAACCACAGAATGCATCGGTCAGCGACAGACCGAGCCGGCGATTGAGTTCCTCGGTGATCGTCGCGTTGATCTGCCGGCGGTCCGGGGGCGGCGAGTCGTCGTTGTCCGCCTCGCCGTCGCTCGATCGCAGGTATCGGCTGCCGGAGATAACGTCGGCGTCGTCGCGGGCGATCGCGTCGATGAAGTCGGGTATCGACGCCGGCTCGTGCTGCTCGTCGCAGTCCATCGTGATCAACCAGTCGAAGCCGTCGAAACGGGCCCAGCGGAGCATGTCCTGCATCGAGCGGCCGTAGCCGCGATTCTCGGCGTGGCGAATGACCTCGACCGGTTGGCGGGCGAGGAGCAACGGCGTCTCGTCCGTCGAGCCGTCGTCGATGACGAGGATGCAGTCGGCGAAGTCTCGGACCTCGCGGAGCACCTTGGCGACATGCCGCTGCTCGTTGTAGACGGGTATGCCAAGGAGAATGCCGTTGCAGCGTTTGGCCATCGTTCGCCTTTCACCAGACGAGGGTCACAGGACGGGACTCTAGGCGGGTGCGGCCGCAAAGGACCTCTGAGCTCTTCTTCCGCTGCGGAAAAAGAGCTCAGAGGTCTTTTACTTCAGCGGATCGGGGCGATACAGACGCGTGCCCAGCGCCCACACCTTCTCGGTGAACGGGCCGTCGGTTTCCCTGACCGAGTCGCTGCGGGTGTGCGCAAGGGCCGTGGCGGTCTTCGCGTCCAGGTTGTCGAGCATCGCGATGAAGATCGCCTCGGGCGTGGCCGGCAGTTTCACCGCACCGTGCTCAGGCAACCCGTGGTGGGTCAGGATGATGTGCTGCAACACGCGTAACACGTCGGCGGGTATCCGTTCGCCGGACGCCTTGGCCGCCAACGCCGCTTTCACCGGCAGCCAGATTGCGCCGCGGACCACGTGACCGATGAGGTTGCCCTCGGTGGTGTAGTCGAAGCCTTTTTCCCACTTCAGTTCGACGGTCTTACCCATGTCGTGCAGGAACAGCCCCATGATCACCAGGTCGCGGCTGAGCAAGGGGTACATCGGCAGGATCACACCGGCCAGCTTGAGCAACTGCAGTGTGTGCTCGAGCAACCCGCCGATGAACGCGTGGTGCACGCTGACCGCCGCCGGGCATCTCCGGAACGCCCCCATGAGTTCCTCGTCGGCCAGGTAGGTGTCGGCGAGCGACTTCAGCGCCGGATGACTGATCGTTGCCAGGATCGACCGCACCTCGTCGAACATCTTGTCGATGTCGAACTTCGTCGACGGCAGCAACGCGGCCAACTCGTCTTCGTCGACGTCGACGGGCTTGACCTGCTCGGCGATGAACTGGATCTGGCCGTTGTACACCTGTGTGTGGCCGCTGGCCCACACGAAGCCGGCGGCGGAAAGATCACCGAGGCTGGCCTCGTCGAAGCTCCACTGCCGTGTGACGATCTCCCCTGTGGCATCACGCAGCAGGCACTTGAGATAGGACTTTCCGGCGCGGGTCGTCCCGATCTGCGGATTCACGATGCTGTAGACACCTTCGACATAGGCGTTGGCGGGGATCGTACGGATGTCGGTGTGCGGCCGGTTTGCCATGGTGGGCAGTGTATAGACATCAACGCAGCGAGGCCACGGCGTCGGGCAGTTCCCGGAGCAGGTCCTCGGCGAGCAGGCTCGCATCGGCGTGGGCGTCCCGCCAGCGATCTGCGGCCAGGCCGTGCGCGTACACGCCGAGGCGGGCGCAGTCGTACAGGCCCAGCGGTCCGCCCTGGACCGACGCAAACTGCGCGATCAGGCCCGCGATCACCCCCGTCAGCACGTCGCCGGTGCCGGCGGTGGCGAGCGCAGGGTTGCCGGTCGTATTCGTCCATGTGTTCAGACCGTCGCTCACCACCGTGCCGGCGCCCTTGAGCACGACGACGCACCCGATTCGCTGCGCGAGCGATTGGGCGGCATGAGAGCGGGCGTCCGGGCCGACTAGATCATGATCGAGGCCCACCGCCTTCGCGAGTCGTGCGTACTCGCCGGGATGCGGTGTGAGTACCGCCGGGACCCGGAAGTCGCTCTGGAACCGGGCGACACGGGCCAGCGCGTTGAGCGCGTCGGCGTCGATCACCATCGCGGGCTGCTCTCGGCCAACGAGCCGCGTGACGATCTGTTGCTGCGCCGGTCCGTCGCCGAGTCCCGGCCCGACCGCGACGCAGTCGTACTTCGGCAGGTGCTCGTCGAGCAGCGCCGCCACCTGGCTTGGCAGCAGGTTGCCGTCTGAATCGGTGGGCAGTGCCAACCCGGTCGCCGAGGGAGCGATCGTGATCGCTGCCGGCACCAGCGGCTCCGGAACCGCAAGCACCGCGAGTCCCGCGCCGGCGCGGAGGGCCGCCGTGGCCGTGAACGCGGGCCCGCCGATCATGACATGCGGCGCGTTTGCCTGACCGCCGATGACACAGACCGTGCCGAAGGTTCCCTTGTGGCCGTCCACCGGGCGCGGTGGGAGGGATGGAAGGGGGCCGTGAGCCACTACTCAACGTAGCCGACGTCGACGACTTCGATCTGGAGGTTACCCATGAGCGGAAGCGTCGATGCCAGCGCGGTGTCGACGCCGCCCTGGTCGAGGCTCGAGACGGCGGTGAGTACGTGCCCGGCGTGGTAGCGACTGCGGAGCGTCGCATCCAGGTCGACCCATCGGTCGTCGATCAGCGCCTGCGTCCACATGTGCCAACCGAAGATGGCCTCCCGGCCGAGGAAGGCGTCGGCGTAGACAAGCCCGACGGCCACCCTGGCGGGGATTCCCTGGGCACGTAGCATTGCGCACAGAAGCACCGCGTGCTCCGAGCAGTCGCCGCTGCGGGTGCGGGCCGTCTCCGAGGCGGTGGCGAAGGCCGTATCGAGGCCCTTGCCGGTGATGTACCGGTGTACGGCAGCGCGCATCGCGTCGGCCCTGGCCAGCGCATCATCGCCGGCATCCCGGACAGCCCGGGCCGCGAGCTTGCCGATCAGCGGGTCGCCGGCGTCAACCATCGCCGACGAGGCGAGGTACGACGCATCACCGACCTCCGTGTCCGGCGCGACCAGGCTGTCGTTGATGTCGATGACGAGCGTCGCGCTGGCGCCATCGTCGCCCGGCGTCACACGCTGCGCCGCGGCGGACGGAAGTTCGGGCATCTCGCCAAGGTCCACGCGGAGACGGAACGTCGCCGTCGTCGCACGCCCTACGTCGCGGATCGGTCGATCCGGCTCGACAAAGGTCTTGATCAGGATCTCGGGCCCCGCGGCCACGCCGTCGCCCTGCGCCTCGGCCTTGGTCGCAATCCGCGTGACCATCTTGCCGAGGCCGGGCATCGAAACCTCCTCGTACACCTTGAGGCCTTCGGCGGTGTAGTACTCGATACCGGTGATGGGCATGAGGCTTGTCGAGGTCTTCCAGACCGACACCGGGGTCTCGCGGCCGTCGATCTCGTAGACGCTGTCCTCGATGAACTTGTGCGTCATCTCGACGGGCTCCAGGCCCGTCTGGCCGTCCACCGTGAAGTACGTGATCTCGCGGTCGCCGGCGGCAAGACTCTTGAGCCAGAGCCGGTGGACGCCCATCGGCGTCAGCCACTCCCCTTCGGGAGCCTCGGTCTCACGGACGATCTCGCGGCCGCCCTGGCGGCTGGTGTAAACGACCATGTCGTCGAGGAACCGCCACTCGCTCTTGACCGGCTGCTGGCCCATATCCTGCGTCGCGGTGATGACCAGCGGCCGACCGCTCTCAGTTTCGTCGAACGCCGAGGCGATCCTGATCGTGGTGGAGACGTCGCCACGCCCGAGCGTCATCTCCATGTGTGTCGCTGTCCGGATGTTGTTGCCGTCTCTCAGCAGCATCGTGGACATCGACCCGGCCCGCGTGCCGGCGATCTCGACGACGTACCAGTGCTCCTGCTCGAGCTTCCAGTCCGCCGTGGCCGTCGCGCACGACCACATGCAGGCGACGAGCAGTAGGACCGACAACGTGCGCTTCATGGTGCGGGCTCCGGCCGAAGTAGCGGAAAGAGAATCGCGTCGCGGATCGTGGTCACGTTCGCCAGCAGCATGACGATCCTGTCCACGCCGAGTCCGAGCCCGCCGGCAGGCGGCATGCCGACACGTAACGCGTCCAGGAAGTCCCTGTCGAGCGTGCGGAAGGTCTGGTCCTCCTCATCGGCACCCTTGAGCTGCTCGGTGAACTTCGCCAGTTGAATATCGGGATCGTTGAGCTCGGTGTAGGCCGTGCCGAGCTCCATCCCCCCGACCAGCAACTCCCACCGGTCGCACAGTTGGGGATCGTCGGGCTTCGGCCGCGTCAACGGCGAGATGGCACTGGGGTAGTCGGTCACGAACGTCGGCCGCGACGGGTCGATCGACGGTTCGCACAGCCGCTCGTACACGGCGTTGACAAGCAGCCAGTCATCGAGCGTGTCGGCGTTGTGAATGTCGAGATCGCGTGCCTTGGCGCGAACACGATCGAAGTCCGTCATCGGGAATCCCAGTGACTTGGCGAACAGATCACCGTAGACGACGCGTTCAAACGCGCGACCGTAGTCGATCTCGATTTCACCGAACGGAAGCCGCGCGTCTTCGCGGTCGGAGACCGACAGCGCCAAGTCACGCAGCAGCGATTCGGTGAGGTCGAGCATCGACCAGCAGTCACCAAATGCCTCGTACGCCTCCAGCGTCGTGAACTCCGGGTTGTGGCTCCGATCCACGCCCTCGTTGCGAAAATTGCGACTGACCTCGTACACACGCACCATGCCGCCCACGAGCAACCGCTTGAGGTACAGCTCCGGTGCGACCCGCATGTACAGGTCGATGTCGAGAGCGTTGTGGTGCGTGACGAACGGTCGGGCCGCCGCACCACCGGCGATCGGCTGCATCATCGGCGTCTCGACCTCGAGGTATCCCCACTGCTCCATGAACTGCCGGATTCGCGAGACGATCCTCGACCGCGTCTGGAAGACACGCAACGTTGCCGGGTTCGCGTACATGTCCACATAACGCCGGCGGTAGCGGAGCTCCGGGTCGGTCAGTCCGTGGTATTTCTCCGGCGGCGGCACGAGTGACTTGCTGTGCACCTCGAAACGGTCAGCCCAGATACAGACCTCCTGCTTCTTTGTCATCCCGACCGGGCCCTCGACGACGACGATGTCGCCGTAATCGAGTTTCTTGGCGATCTTGAACGAGACCGGGTCGAGCGCGCCCCTGGCGATACTGATCTGCAGGTCGCCCGACTCGTCGCGAAGCACCGCGAAGACCATGCCGCCCATGTCTCGGTGCTGCACGCAGCGGCCCTGGACCAGGGCACGGACCCGACGGTCGGCGACCGGTTCCTCGCCCGCATCCTTGCTTGCGGTATACGCCTCGTGTGCCTCGAGCTCGAAGCGGCCGCGAGCGTCGGCGAGCGGGACCAACCCGTCGACCCTGCATCCATATGGGTTGACGCCGTACTCATCGCGCCAGCGTTGCAGCTTGTCACGCCGTGCCCGCTCGAGCGCGTCCAGATCGGTCGGGCCGGGAGTTGTCCGGGTTCCATCCGCCATCTCAGTACGATGGTAGACCAATTTGAGCGCTCCGTAGCGGCCTGCGGCCGCACACTCGCTCTCGCGACTTCGCGGCCGATTCGATCGGCCGCTACGCTGTGTAGCCAATGGCCAGGAAGATCGGAAGAATCGGAATCCTCACCGGCGGCGGCGACTGCCCGGGCATCAACGCCGTCATCAGGGCCATCACGAAGACGGCCATCTACAAGTACGGGCTTCGCGTTTTCGGCATCGAGGACGGCTTCCTCGGCCTGCTCGAAAGCCGGATCGTCGAGCTGACCAGCCTGCATGTCTCGGGGATCCTCACGCGAGGCGGCACGATCCTCGGCACGGACAACCGGACCGATCCCCGGCGGTATTACGACGGTCTCGATGACAACGGCGAACCGATTTTCCGTGACGTCACCGATCGCTGCCTCGCCGCCATCGAGAAGTTCAAGCTCGATGCCATACTCGTCATCGGTGGCGACGGCACGATGGCATGCGCGGCGCCCCTGGTGAGCGCGGGCATCGCCATCGTCGGGATCCCCAAGACCATCGACAACGACGTCGAAGGCACGGACATCACCTTCGGTTTTCTCACCGCGGTCGAAACCGCGACGGACGCCCTGGACCGGCTGCACTCGACGGCCGACAGCCACCACCGCGTGATGGTGTGCGAGGTCATGGGTCGCAACGCCGGATGGATCGCGTTGCATTCGGGCCTCGCGTCGGGCGCCGACGTCATCCTGATCCCGGAGATCCCCTTCGACCTGGATGTAGTCTGCCAATTCGTCGAGTCGCGGACCCACCGGCGACGGGGGTTCTCGATCGTGTCGTGCGCGGAGGGGGCGCACCCGATCGGCGGCGAGCAGGTGGTCGCCGACGTCGATCCGACCCGCCCGGAAGCGATCCGCCTCGGCGGGATCGGCATCGAGGTCGCCAGGGCGATCGCCGCGAAGACGGGCATCGAGGCACGGACGACCGTGCTCGGTTATGTGCAACGCAGCGGCACGCCAAATGCCGCCGACCGCGTGCTCGCCACGGAGTTCGGCTACCACGCCACGGAACTGCTCATGTCCGGCGCCGCGGGTCGAATGGTCGTCATGCGTGGCGGGCAGCTGGGCGACACCGACCTCAGAACAGTGGCCGGCAAGCAAAGGCTCGTGTCGCTGGACGACCCGTTGATCGGCGCGGCGCGGGCGGTCCGGACGTGTTTCGGAGACACGGCATGAGGTAAGACCGAATGCCTGCATCCACTCCACCTATCCCCGCCACCGTTACCCGTCTCGCCGTCATCTGCCCCTCGTGGGTCGGTGACACGGTCATGGCCACGCCGGTCCTGCGGGCGTGTCGGACCGCGCGGCCGGACACGCACATCACGGTCGTGTGCCGGCCCGGTCTCGACGAGTTGCTCGGGGGGTGCCCGTGGCTCGATGACATCATCGCCGTCGACATGAAGCGGATCGGCGGGACGATCCAGGCGGCCCGGCGTCTGCGACACGCGCGTGTCGAAGCGGTGCTGCTGCTGCCCAACGGCCTTCGCTCGGCGGTGGTCGCGGCTCTGGCCGGACCGCGTGTCCGGGTCGGATACCGCCGCGCCGGCCGCGGGCTGCTTCTCAGCCACGGTCTCGACCGGCCCCCGGGCCGCGGGCCGGTGGCGGCCGTTGCGTATTACGCATCGCTCGCGCAGTTCGCCCTGGGCGTCGACCACGTGGTCACGCAGATGCAACTCGTCGTCACCGAGGCCCAGGGCGCCGAGGCGAGCCGACTGCTTGAGAACGTACCAAGACCGTTCGTCGTGCTTTGCCCCGGCGCCAACCGCAAGGCGAAACGCTGGCCCGCCGAACGTTTCGCGGCGGTCGCCGACCATCTGGCGACACGACACGGGTTCGGGGTTGTCGTCACCGGTTCGCCCGCGGAACGAAGCGTCATCGCGAGGGTCACGGCTGCGACGCACACGGACGTGACGGACCTGGCGAGTCACGGCGTCAGACTCGGCGCGCTCAAGGGGGTCATCGCCGAGGCCCGGCTCATGATTACCAACGACACCGGTCCACGTCACGTCGCCGCGGCGCTCGGCACGCCGACCGTCTCACTGTTCGGCCCGACCGACCCGCGGTGGACGACCATCGACAGCCCGTGCGAGAAGATTCTCGTCGCCGAACCGTTCCTGCCGGCCGAGCTCGTCGCCGATGATCATCCGACGGGCTGCGTGATCGAACGCATCACGGTCGGCGATGTGCTCTCAGCAGCTGGACAACTTCTTGGCGATCCTGCCGTGACAGCGGGCGCAACGCCCGACGCATCACCGGCAGCCACAGAGCCGGAGACACCCGGTCGTCGTTGATCGGAAGCTGGACGCCGAGGCGTTCGAGCATCCGGGACGCCGCTTCGACGCGGCTGCGGACCCGGCGGACGCCGTCGGTATCGATGAGCCAGACCACGCCGTCGTCGGCAACGATGACGTTGTTGAGCTTCAGGTCCTTGTTCAAGAGGTCGGCCGTCACCAGGGCAGCCACGATGTCGCCAAGCCCCTGGGAAATGCGGCGAATGTCATTCCGGGGGAGGTCCGGGTCCCTCGACAGTTCCCATGCCGAACGGCCCTCGACGTAGACGTGATCGAGTTCAACCACCAGGCCGTCGCGTCGCGCGTAACGCCAGGTGCCGCAAATCTCCGGCGTGCGTACACCGGCCCGCCGCAGATGTTTGGCGCCGGCGATCTGCCGTTGCGGCCGGGCGAATCCCCCCCCCAGTTGTATGAGGCGGATCGGCGTGACCGGCCAGCTCTTGAGCGTCCGCGGCTCCTCGCCCGGCCGGTGCACGAGCCACACGGGGTGCTCGCCGTGCTTGAGTTGCCGAACGGCATGGGCGGGCGGGGTTGCCACGGCCAAAGAGGATACCGCCGCCGTTGCTACCATGGCGCCATTGACAGGTCATGACCAATACCGACACCACCTTGGACCTGTGCCTGTCCGTCATCGCGTGTGACAACGAACGCACGATCGAGCGCACACTGCGATCGGTCGAGGGGCTGGCCCGACGGACGATCGTCGTCGATTCCGGGTCAACCGACGGCACCATCGACATATGCCGGGCAGGCGGTGCCGAGGTGATCGCGCACACGTGGGAGGGCCACGTCAAGCAGAAACAGTTCGCCCTCGAGCAGTGCGACACACAGTGGGTGCTGAGCCTCGACAGCGATGAATCGCTCGACGAGACCGCTGTCAGGGCAGTCCGCGACGCGGTCGCCGGTGACGATCCGTCCGTGGCCGGCTACGAGATCAACCGCCGTGTCTGGTACCGGGGACGACCGCTGCGACATGCCTGGCAGCCGGAGTGGCGGACACGCCTGGTTCGTCGTGACCGCGCCAGATGGACGGGATTCGATCCGCACGATCGGCTCGACGTCGAGGGCACGGTGCGACGGATTCGCGGCAACATCCGCCACGACTCTTTTACGGATTTCGAGGAGTTCCTGCGGAGCGCCGTCACGCACGGGCTGACGACCGCCCGGAGCTTTCACGAAATGGGCAAGAAGGGATCGCGGTTCCGGCTCATGATCTCGCCACCGGCGGCGGTGATCAAGCAGCTCCTGCTCCGCAGCGCGTGGCTCGACGGGTGGCCCGGATGGCTGGCGGCGTACTCGGCGGGCGTTCACGCCGCGGTCAAGCACGTCCGGTTGCTGGAACTCACGCACAGGGACGGCGAGTGATCAGGTGGTTCCGACCGGTGTCGCCCGTCCCGGCCGGGTGGCCGCCGCCGGACAACCAGCAACAGACGGCCGCCACGCTGCGGTACGCGCGGCTGCGTGACCCGATCGGCGACCGCGTGCAGTTCGTGTTTGCCGCGATGTACCTGCTGACGCTGGCGATGGCCGGGACGACCGCAAAGGACATCGCCTGGGGGGCGCTGGCGGTGTGCGCGCTTGCCCGGCTGCCGTTGATCTGGCGCTGCTACACCGTGCTGCTGCGTGACCGGCTTCTGTGGTTGCTGGCCGCGTGGACCGCGTGGCGTCTGTTGAGTCTTCTCTGGAGCCCCGACACGGCGCAGGGTCTGGACGAATGCGCTGCCGGCCGCGTGCTGCTGACACCGCTGCTGATGTGGCCGGTGCTCGACCGGGCGACGCTGTTGGTCAGCGTTTTTCTCGTTGGCGTGTTCGGTCACAACCTCGTCCAGTTGTCCCAGGCGATGCACTGGTTCGGGCTGGAGCCCACGGTCAACCAGCGGCTCGACGGACTGCTGCATCCGATTCATCTTGGCGCGTTGTGCCTCGCCGCGATGACCTGGCAGGTCTCGGCCCTCATCCACGGCCGGGGGGCACGGCCGGCCACAATCGCATTGTGGCTCGTCGGCCTCGGCGCGGCGACGACGGGCCTCGTGTTCACCGGCAGCCGCGGTCCGTGGATTGCCGCGGCCGTTGTGATCCCGATGACCGTGCTCATCATCGCGATTCGAAGACCGGCCACCCGCCGCGCCGCGCTCGCACTGGCCGTGGGCGGGCTTGTCGCCGGGGCCGTTTCGTGGTCGTGGACAGGCGACTACGTCCGCTTCCGCCTCGACCAGGCCGTCACCCAGTTCGCGGTGTCAAGCACCGACCCGGCGAACCTCGACACCGAGGTCGGCTGGCGTCTGGGACGCTGGCTGGGCGCCGGTCGGATCGCGCTGGACCACCCGCTGGCTGGCACGGGCGCCGGCGGCTACGGCCACGCCATGGCCGAGGGGCCGTACCGCGAGATCACCGCCCGAACTCATCACGCCCACTCCCTCTACCTGCACGATGCGGCGACGCTGGGGTTCGCCGGCCTGGGGCTCACGCTCGTGGTGCTGTTCGCGTGCCTCTCGAGAGCATGGTCGGACCCGCCGCGCGATCGTTACGGCGACGGCAGCTTCTTCGTGCTCGCCGGCTGGCTGATCGGGGCCGGCTTCGACTGCTACCAGTTCAGCGGTACGATGTTCGGGCTCTTCAGCATGGTCATCGCGCTGACGATGCCGTGGCGAGCAAGGTCTCTCACCGCCAGCCAAACCCGGAGCGACCATGACGGGTCAGACTCGGATCATCAACAAGACGCTTGAGTTCTCCGATCTCCAGGAGCCCGACGTCCAGGCCACCGTGAAGTCGCTCAAGGGCTGGCTCTGGCGGTGGCTGTTCACCGGCGGTCGGTTCGCCGTCAACGGGTACGTCAAACGACGCACCTACATCCGCCGCCACAAGATGTGGGAATACTCTCGCGGCCTCGCGTTCACCGGCGCGTCGGCGCCCGTGCGGAACGCCACCGGCCCCAGGATGAACGTGCTGGACGTCGGCGGCGCAATGACTTCCACCATTTTCTACCTCTCGGGCCTCGGTGACCGGGTCGTGTGCCTGGACATCGACGAGAAGATGGTCGAACAGACCAACCGGATCGCCCGCGCCCGCGGGCTGCCGCTGAAAGCACGAACCGACAACCTCGCCGAGGGGACCGTCGATGCCGGGAGCCTCGGTGTCGAGGACGGCTTCGATCGGGTGTATTGCTTCTGCGTGATCGAGCACGTCCTGCCGCCGGGGCAGCTCAAACTGGCCAGAGCGCTCGGTCAAATGGTGCGGCCCGGCGGCCAGTTGTGTTTGACGTTCGACTATGGCGAACAAGCGCCGACCGAGGCGCCGATCCGCAAGGCCCAGGACGTCGAGTCGATCCGTGAGGCGATCGGCCTGCCGTTGTCGGGGAACCCGTCGTTCGTTGACACGGGCGATCGCTTCGCATTGCACAAGCACCACCCCGAACTGAGATACACGTTCGGATCGATGTTCTTTGAACGGCCGGACACCGGTTCATGAACCTGGTGTGGGCCCTCATCATCGTCGGCGCCTACCTGCTTGGCTCCATCCCCTTCGGCGTCGTGATCGGCCGGGCGCGCGGGGTCAACCTGTTGACCGAGGGCTCCAGAAACCCGGGTGCGTCGAACGTCACCAGGCTGCTCGGCAAGCGGCTGGGGATGTTGTGCTTCTTCCTCGACATGGGCAAGGGCGTGGTCCCGGTCATTTTCGCGGGCATGGTGTTCGACCTGCTCGGAGACCGGCCGGCCAGCTCGGACCCCACGGTCGCGGTACTTTCGGGCACCGAGATGTGGCTGTGGCTTTCCGTCGCGTGCGCTGCGGTGCTGGGACACATGCGGTCGCCGTGGCTCGGATTCCGCGGGGGCAAGGGGGTCGCCACCGGGTTCGGCGCCATGGTGGCGATGTGGGAGGTGCTCACGTTTCCGGCGCTGGCGACGGTCGTCGTGTGGTACGGCGTCCTGCGGATGACACGCTATGTCTCGGTCGCAAGCGTGCTGGCGGTGATGAGCCTTCCGGTCGGCTACCTTCTCTGGGCCCTGCCGCGTGACGCGCTCGAGCAACCGCTGTCGGTCTCGATCGACCGGTTGATGGTTGCAAGCCCGCCGCTGATCGTCACGACGGCCATGGCCGTGTTGATCACGTACCTGCACCGCGGAAATCTCGCGCGGATCCGCAGGGGCGAGGAGCCGAAGGTTCGCGGCAAGGCGCGACGCAGGCCTGTTATCGAAGAATCACGACCGGGAGCATGACCGTGCCGTGCAGCTGTGCGGCCTCGCGAAGAAGACGCGGGTAATCGCTGAGCCAGCGGTCGGCTCCGGTGTCGGGCACTGCATCAGGGTCGCGCCGCAGTTGCAGAACGGTCTCCCATCCCTCGACCAGGTGAAGACCGGCAAGGACGTCGTTGAGACGATCGGCGGGAACGGTGATCGTCCAGATCGCGCCGCTCTCGGCATAGTCGATCTGCTGCTCATAGGTCGGGGCGAGCGATCGGGGACCGACCAGCTGGCCACTGACGGCCAGTGCACCGCCGGACTTCTCGACGGTCCGGGCCAGACGGCTTGCGGCCTTCCGACGCCGGATAAGTCGTTCTCCACCGGCGCCGTGCCCGGTCGCCGCGATGCCGGCGAAGTCTTCGCCGGCACGGGACAACGCGCGGTCGAGACGCCGGCCACGGTCGGCCTCGACCCGGCGGGCAAGTTGTTGAGCTTGCTCAAAGCTGAAGTTGCGTACCAGTGCCATGTCGCCGTCGAGCCCACCGACCACGCGCCGCAACGTGTCCTGCACGGCCTGCTCGCCGCCGTCCGGAGCATGAATCACCAGGACGAAATCCGCTGCCGTCAGCATCGGCGCCGCACCGCGGTCGCGACGGGGCCCCGGCGGCATGCGGCGTCGCGGCTCGCGCGCGTCGGCGAGACGGGTTGCCTCGCCGACCGGGCGGCGATGATGGATCGTCGTGCCCGCCGGTGGCCACGGGTCACCGGGCGTTGACTCGTCGGTCCACAGCTCACCAGCACCGGTTGACGCTTCCGGCGTCGCGTCCGTCCGTAACGCGAACATCGGGTCTCTTTCGGTTCCACTTCCGAACAGCCCGTTGCCCACGGCCCAGACACCGGCGAGCAATGCCATGCACACGACCGCCGCGATCGCGGCGTACCGTCGCCACGGTCTCCGCCGCCGATAGCGTTGCCGCCAGTCGCCGGAGTCCGGCATGAGCATCGGCCGGGCCATCATCGGTTCGAGCTCCGTAAGCAGGTCGGCCGGCAGGGGCGGCTCGGGCAGACTCCGCAGCAAGTCGCGATCGTCCTGAAGCCGTTCGACGAGCGCGGCCATCTGCGGATCACCGGCGAGCCGTTGCCGTAGCCTGGCGGCCTGTTTCGGCGCAAGTTCACCCTCGATCAGGGCGAGCAGGTCGGCTTCGGCGAAATCACTCATCGTTACTCTTTGTTGGTCACTTCATCGACGCCGTGGCGTCCCAGTTCAACTTCGACTGCGGCCCGAAGGGCCAGCCGCGCCCGGAACAGCCGGGATTTCACGGTCCCGATCGGCACTTCCAGGGCCCCAGCGATTCGCACGTACTCGAGTTCCTGCATGTCACGGAGCACCAGTACGGCCCGCATATCCGGATCGAGGCACAAGAGAGCCCGCCCCAGCAATAACCTCATCTCGGCCCGTTCGACGCGGCCCGGCGGCGAGAGTTCCCCAATCGAGCGTGGATCCACCGGACCGGATGCCGCCGTGTCGATGCCGGCGTCCAGGCTGGCGTGGCGGCGGAGTTTTTGCTTTCGGAGGTGGCTGAGACAGGTATTCATCGTCACCCGGATCACCCAGGTGCTGAGCTTGGCTCGTCCGTCATAGCCGTCCAGCCCTTGGATGACACGAAGCATGGCGTCCTGGGTCAGGTCGCGCGCCTCGTGCTCATCGCGGATCATCCGGTAGCAGATGCTGTAGATCCGTCTCTGGTAGGCCTCCAGCAACTGCCCCAGCGCTGCCGGGTCCCCGCCTCGATGGGCCTCAAGAAGTTGAAGCTCCGCAAGCGGGGTCAGCCGTGGCTGGTCCCGGGGTGCCGGCTGCATCTTCCCCGGGTCGATCTTTCGTCCCGGTTGACTCGTCATTGACAGTGCCTCCCCAACCCGTACCAACCCCTACTGAGAGGTGTACGATAAGGGTGCCGGCCAGTTCCCTATCGACCGCTGGGGTCTCGGAGCGGTGCCGATGAGCCAATATGAGCCGCAACGACAGCTACCGCTCACCCCTTGAAACACGCTACGCCTCGCAACAGCTTCGCGCAATCTGGTCGCCGCAGCGTAAATTCTCCACCTGGCGCAGACTCTGGCTGGCGCTCGCCCAGGCCCAGCGGGAGCTGGGGCTGGATATCACCGCAGCCCAGATCGAGGAACTTGCCGCACACCTCGATGATATCGATTTCGAGGCCGCCGACCGCCACGAATCCCGCCTGCACCACGACGTCATGGCCCACATTCACGCCCTGGGCGAAGTCGCCCCGGCCGCGCGGTCGATCATCCACCTCGGCGCAACAAGCCAGTTCGTCAACTGCAATACCGAGTTGCTGCTGATCCGCGAGAGCCTCGACCTGATCGCCCGGCGGCTGGCCGGGATCGTCGACGCATTGGCAACGTTCGCGACCGAGCACCGGGCACTCCCGACGCTCGGGTTCACCCACTTTCAACCGGCCCAACCCACGACGGTCGGCAAGCGGGCGACGTTGTGGGCGGCCGACTTCGCGATTGCGCTCGAAGACGTCGAGCACCGCATCGCCACTCTGCGGTTCCGCGGCGTCAAGGGCGCCACCGGCACCCAGGCGTCGTTCCTGGCGCTGTTCGACGGGGACCGCGACAAGGTCGAACGACTCGACGAGCTGGTCACGGAGAAGATGGGCTGGCCCGCCGACCACCGATTCGTGGTCACCGGGCAGACGTATCCGAGGCTGGTCGACGCCCAGGTGCTCGGCACGCTGGCGGTTGCGGCCGCGGGGACGCAGAAATGCGCCACGGACATCCGGCTGCTGGCCCACTGCAAGGAGGTCGAGGAGCCGTTCGAGGACGAACAGGTCGGCTCGTCGGCGATGCCCTACAAACGCAACCCGATGCTCTGCGAGCGGGCGACAGGCCTGGCCCGGTTCGTCATCTCGCTCGCCTCCAACGGATACCACACCGCCGCCACACAATGGATGGAGCGCACGCTGGACGATTCGGCCAATCGCCGACTATCGCTGCCCGAGTCGTTCCTGGCGCTTGACGGCGCGCTGGATGCGATGGGGCGTGTCACGCGCGGCCTGGTGGTGTATCCCGCCGCGATCCTCGCTCACGTCATGGAGGAGTTGCCGTTCCTGGTCACCGAAGACATCCTTATGGCCGCGACACGCAACGGGGCGGATCGCCAGGAGGCCCACGAACTGATCCGGCGTCACTGCCAGGATGCGGCCCGGGTGGTCAAGGTCGAAGGCAAGCCGAACGACCTGCTGGACCGCCTGCGGGCCGAAACGCTGTTCGACGGCATTGATTTCGATGCCCTGGTGGACCCCCAGAAGCGGATCGGCATGGCCCCGGAGCAGGTGGACCGATTCGTGGAAACAGTCGTACAGCCCATTCGCGAGCGGTTCTAGCGTAGAAATCGGGCGAAAATCCCTTACACATACCGAACAACAGGGTGTCAAACGCCCCTGCGGCTATTGTTGGGGGCCGAGGCAAACCGATACAATGGCCAGCGCCGCTGGATCGCCATCCACGGCTACTCAATCTCCACCAGAACCAGTGAGGCCAACCATGGAAGCGTACGACCGTCTCGTCAGGATCGTTGAAGAGATCGCCGAGGAGGTAAGAAAGGCCGAGGGCGGCAACAAGGCTGCCGGAACACGGGTCCGTAAGGCAATGCAGGACATCAAGAAGGCCGCCCAGGATCTGCGAGTGGGCATTCTCGACAACCGCGGCGACGGGTCGGACTAGGGAACACCGTTTCCTGCGCGGCAGAGCTGGTCCCCCGTGCTGACCGGCGGTCAATCCGCCGGCCGGGGTCTCGTTATCCTGTCGGACATTCCTGCGGAGAGCCTCTTATTGGCCGCTCAGCCCCTTTTTGATCTGTCGACAATCGATCTGACCGAGGTGGCTGTACCGCCGGACGTTGTTGGCGGCATCAACCCGCAGTCCGGCCCCATGCGGCAGCTGGACCACCTGATCTGGCTGAACGACGACTCGACGGTCGGCCTGGGGGTGAAGTCCGTTCGTGACGACGAGTTCTGGGTAGCCGGTCACATACCGGGACGACCGCTTATGCCGGGGGTCCTGATGATCGAAGCCGCGGCCCAGATGTCGAGCATCCTGCACACCTTCGCGCACTCCATCGGCCAGACCGAGTTCCTGGGCTTCACCCGTTGTAACGACGTGGTCTTCCGCGGGCAGGTCGTTCCCGGCGACACGCTGTACCTGCTGGCAAAGCAGATTTCCTTTCGGCGACGCCAGTTCGTCTCGTCGACACAGGCGATGGTCGACGGCCGCCTCGTCTTCGAGGCGACGATCACCGGCATGATTCTCTAGCAACCCGCTACCAGCGACTGCGACCGCCGCGAAAACGCAAGCCACGGAACGATCGTGACCCGATCACGTAGCGACCACCGTACCCCCACGGCCATCCCGATCGCCAACCCCAGCTGTAGCCGAAGCCCCACCCGTAGCCGATGCCCCACCCATACCCAAGCGGATAGCCGACGCGCCAGCCCGACCAGTACGGCGGCCACGCCGGCGGCGACCTGAAGCTGTACAGCGGCGTCACACGCCCGTAGCTGTAGCGGTTTAGCGCGACCGATCCGATTGCGGCCGTCGGATTCTCCGTCGGGTACGTGACGTCGCCGCCCCACGGCGCCGGCATGTCGATGAGCGTGCCCGCGCTCGCCGGGGCCGTGACAAGCCCGGCAACAACGAGACATACGACCTGCAAAGTGGATCGTGCGCGCACCGGTGTACTCCTTCGGGGACGGCCCCTGTATCTTATCTTGGACTCACGTCGGCACTCGAGACGTCACGGAATCGACGAAAAAGCGATCAGACCCATGAAACCCTACCCCCTTCTGTTCCAGCCGATCCTCAAGGAAAAGGTCTGGGGCGGCCGGAGCCTGTCCGAACTGGGCAAGACCCTCCCCCCCCGGACGCCCATCGGCGAGTCATGGGAGCTGGCCGACCTGCCGGAATCGATACCCGACGGCCGATCGATCATCGCCAACGGGCCGCTCGCCGGAACCTCGCTGCGGCAGGCGATCACCGACCACCATGCGCCGATCATGGGCGGTGCATCATTGAGCGCCGACGGCGGGTTCCCGCTACTGGTGAAGTACCTCGATGCCTGCGACAATCTCTCGGTACAGGTGCACCCGGACCACGCGTGGGTGGACAAGCACCCACGGGATCACCTGAAGTCCGAGGCGTGGATCATCGTGAAGGCCGACCCCGGCGCGGTGATCTACAAGGGCGTCAAGCCGGCCGTCGCACCGACGGACTTCGCGCGGCACATTGCCGACGGCAGCGTGGCCGACGACCTTGTCGCCATCCCGGTCACCCGTGGAGAGTGTCACTATCTTCCCAGCGGAACGTGTCACGCACTCGGCGCGGGTATCGTCGTTGCCGAGATTCAGACGCCCAGTGACACGACATTCCGCATCTTCGACTGGGGCCGTACCGGTCGCGAGCTTCATGTCGAGCAGGCGTTGCAGTGCATCGCCTTTGGCGAGCCGCCACAGCCTGCCGAACCGATCGGGACGCCGGTCGAGATCGACGGCCTGCGAACAACGCCGCTGGCGCGGACAAGCTTCTTCTCGCTCGAACGGCTCGACACCGACCGCCCGGTCCGTCACCGCATCGAGACATCCGGGATGCCGGAGGTGTGGATGGTCCTCACCGGCGGCGGCCTGATCGAGACGCCCGAACCGCCGACGGTCCCGCTGATGCCCGGCACGACGACCTTGCTCCCGGCCGCCCTGCAGTCGGCAACGGCCCAGCTTGCACCCGGCAGCGAGATCATCCGGATCACCCTGCCGTCACCGATCGAGGGGGCAATCGCCTGACCGAAAAAAGAGCTCTGAGCTCTTTTTCGCTGCGAAAAAGAGCTCAGAGCTCTTTTTTCTGGGAATCCCGTCCTGCCCGTGCCAGTCTTATCAGGTGGGACCGAACGCTCACCAGGGGTTCTTTTGATGGCCCAGTCGTTGTCAGAGACAAAGTTGGGTGAATGGATGCAGAAGATGGGCCCGCGGCTCATCAACGTCAGCGCAGTGATCTGTCGTGACCGCCACCACGCCCAGGAGATCGTTCAGGAGGCCTTTATTAAGCTCTGGCAGCGCCCGCCGGACGCCGGCGAAGTGGTCTACCCCGCATGGCTGCGGCGAGTCGTCGTGAATCTGTCGATCAACGCCTTGCATCGAACACGCCGACCGGCCGCTCTCCCGGAGCAATCCAACGACCCGGCTCTGCACGGCCGGGACCGGCCCGACACCGGCTGCCAGCAGCAGGAAACGATGCGCCGCATCCGGGCGGCACTGGATCGCCTGGACCTGTCCAAGCGTGCGATCATCGTGCTGCGGGCCCACGAGCAGCTCAGCTATGAGCAGATTGCCGAGCACCTCGACATTCCGGTCGGAACGGTGATGAGCAGGCTCAACAGGGCGCGGGTGGCGCTCATGGAAGAACTGAAACGCGACGCAAGATCGGCCGGCGACGAAACGCTGGTCTTTGACATTCGAAATTACCGCACCGCGTAGCGGTGTGTGCTGGTTTTCCGGTGGGACAAGTCATGCCTGAACAGAAACGAACGAACATGGACTGCACAGACGTCAAGGCACTGCTCTCGGCCATCATCGACGGCGAACTCCCGGCGGACGACCGGCATCGAGCCGAACGTCATCTCGCCGAATGCGCAGCGTGCCGGACCGTCGTGAGCGAGGCGGAACACGCCGACGCGCTGGTCGCGGCCGTTGTGGCGTCTGACGGCACCGCCGACCGGTTGCCGGACGGTTTCGAGCGTGCGGTCCTTGCCAGGACCGTCTACCCGTTTGACCACCGCCGCAGTGCCAACCGGTGGCAATCATGGCTGGGCTGGCTGGCAGCGGCGGCGGCAATCGTGCTGGCGGTCGTGCTTTCGCCGCTTGGCGGCCCGACGGATGCCGATCGCGAAGCCGGTCTGGTCGCCACCGCGACCGACCCGCCGGGGCCGGAACCTGGATCGTGGACGCTCCAGGAAGCACCGCCGACAGCGGTGGCGCGGATGGTTATCAACGAAATCGCCGGTTACCCCGGCGACGAAGAAACCGGCTTGTGGGAGATCCCGCCCCGCTCGGGCACGCTCGCCCGGGGACCAACCGACGGACTCTCCAGGAAGGACGCAGAGACGATCGAAACGGTGTCCCTGGTGCTGTCGATCCTGGAGAATGCCGATGACCGGAGCTTTGCCGATGTCGAGCGGGCTCGCCGGATCACCGAGTACGAACAGCTGTTGCCGCGTCTGGCGGCGACACGCAGCGGGGTCCCCATCGCCGATCGGCCCGTGCTGCTCGCCGCCGAGTCGATGCTCTACCGGGTCGTTCGTGGCCCGATGAACCTCGACGACGTCCGCGAGCTGCGGAACACGATCGCCCGGCTGGACCTGCCCGACCAGATCCACGCCATCGCGGGCACCCGCGTGCGGGCCAACTCGCTGTAGGCTCCAGGCCATCGTTCCAGACCGGATCCCTTGGCATGGGCGGGCGATCACCCTATCGTAGCTCCCCCTCAACCAAGGATTCCAACACTATGGCCAGCACCGGCACGATCATTCAGGTCATCGGCTCCACGTTCGACGCCCAGTTTCCAGAGGCGGACCTGCCGATGATTTACAACGCGGTGAAGTGTGAGATCGACATGCAGGGCACCAAGACCACCCTGGTCGGCGAGGTGGCAAAGCACCTCGGCGGCGGGCAGGTCCGTTGCGTTGCGCTCGCATCGACCGACGGACTGCGTCGAGGCACCGACTGCGTCGACACCGGTGGACCGGTCAAGGTGCCGGTGGGCGAGGGCACGCTTGGCCGCGTGTTCAACCTGCTCGGTGAACCCATCGACGAGAAGGGGCCGGTCAAGGCGACGGCACTGCGTCCGATCCACCATGAGCCGCCGGCTTTCGTCGACCTGAACCCGAAGACCGAGATCCTCGAGACGGGCATCAAGGTCATCGACCTGTTGTGCCCGTTCGTCCGCGGCGGCAAGATCGGCCTGTTCGGCGGTGCCGGCGTCGGCAAGACCGTGATCATCCAGGAGATGATCGCCCGCGTCGCGCGCGAGTTCGGCGGCTACAGCGTCTTCGCGGGCGTCGGTGAGCGCACCCGCGAGGGCAACGACCTGTGGCTGGAGATGCAGGAGGCGGAGTACATCGACGAGAACGGCAACACGGCCCACGTCATCGACAAGGTGGCGATGGTCTTCGGACAGATGAACGAGCCGCCGGGGGCGCGTCTTCGCGTCGGTCTGTCGGCGCTCACCATCGCCGAGGAGTTCCGCGACGCGTCGGGCAAGGAGACCCTGTTGTTCATCGACAACGTGTTCCGGTTCACGCAGGCCGGCAGCGAGGTGTCGGCGTTGCTGGGCCGGATGCCCTCGGCGGTCGGCTACCAACCGACGCTCGCGACCGAGATGGGCGAGATGCAGGAGCGGATCACGTCCACCAAGGCCGGTGCGATCACGTCGGTGCAGGCGATCTACGTACCCGCCGACGACCTGACCGACCCGGCCCCGGCCACGACCTTCACCCACCTCGACGCCTTCGTCGTGCTGGAGCGTTCGATCACCGAGAAGGGGATTTACCCCGCCGTGGACCCGCTGGCCTCGAGCTCGCGGATCCTGGAGCCGCAGTTCGTGGGCGAGGAACACTACGCCGTCGCCCGCCGCGTGCAGTCGATCCTGCAGCGGTACCGCGACCTGCAGGACATCATCGCCATCCTCGGTGTTGACGAGTTGTCCGAGGACGACAAGCTCGCCGTGAGCCGCGCGCGCCGCATCGAGCGGTTCCTGAGCCAGCCGTTCCTCGTCGCCGAGGTGTTCACGGGCCTCCCGGGCGTGACAAGCCCGCTGGAGGAAACGATCAAGTCGTTCAGCCAGATCTGCGACGGCGAAGCCGACGACCTGCCCGAGAGCGCGTTCATGTACGTCGGCTCCCTCGACGACGCCCGCGCCAAGGCCGAGCGGCTCGCGGCCGAGGTCTAACCACCAGTAGCCGAGGCCCGGCCGGCGACAAGCGAGACTATTTGACGGCGGCGCGCAGGCTCGGCCCCGAACCTGCATACCTACCCATAGAACCCAAACGGGAGGTGTGTGATGGCCGACATTCGCGTGCTTGGTGTGGCTTGCGCAATCGTCCTGACGGCAGGGTCTTATGGCACTACGGTCCTCCACGTGGATGACGACGCTCCCCCCGGCGGCGACGGAGCCACCTGGGGGACGGCATTCCGGTTTCTGCAGGATGCCCTGGAGGCAGCGGGGGCAACGGCAGGCCTGGTCCAGGTCCGCATCGCCGAGGGAACCTACCGACCGGACCGCAGCGAGGCGGCTGCTCAGGGCAGCGGCGAGCGGGAGGCGACGTTCCGGCTCCGGGACGGCGTGACGCTGCTCGGCGGCTTTGTCGGCCCGGACAACCCCGGCGCCCGGCATACCGACCTCTACCAGACCCGCCTCAGCGGCGATCTGCTGGGTGACGACGGCCCGGGCTTCGCGAACAACGCCGACAACAGCTACCACGTCGTCACCGGCAGCGGGACCAACCTCTCGGCGGCACTGGTGGGCGTTCTGGTCACGGCAGGCAACGCCGACGGCGACACCAACCCCGCCTGCTTCGGCGGTCCCGATCACGGCCAGCCCTGCTCCGGCCAGGGAGACTGCCCGCAGGGCACCTGTGTCAGCATCGACACCCTCGGCGCCGGCATCTTCATCCTCAGCGGCCGACCAACGATCGTGGATTGTCGGATCGTCGACAACTTCGCCGCCTTCCAGGGCGCCGGGATCATCCTGAAGGGCCAGAGTGACGCGGTCATCGTACTGTGCACGTTCACCGGCAACCGGGCGTTGGACAACGGGGGCGCGATGTACCTCGGCCACAGCAGCCCGACCGTCACCCAATGCATCTTCGACGGCAACTCGGGCGGGCGTTACGCCGGTGCCGTCTGCAATCGCGACCTCAGCAACGCTGTGTTCGACAACTGTGTCTTCATCGACAATACCGCCGCCGACGTGGAGCTGACAGGCGGCGGCGCGGTAGTCAACGCCTCGAGCAGCCCGACCTTCACGGACTGCATCTTCGCCGGCAACAGGTCGATCGCCGGCAACGGCGGCGCGGTGTACAACAAGATGGGGTTCAACCCCGAACTCGGTCCCAGCAGCCCACTGTTTGTGAACTGCATCTTCCAGGCCAACGAGGCCGGCGAGCGTGGCGGCGCCGTCTACAACATCCAGCAAAGCACGCCCACGTTCTTGAATTGCGTCCTGCTCGAAAACGCTGCTTTCTACGGGCTCGCCATGTACAACACCGACGGCGCCACGGTGACGCTGAGCGACTGCCTGGTCGGCGGCGCGCCGAGCGGACCGCCCGGCGGCGGGGCGATCCTCGGCATCTACAATGAGGGCCTCGACGCGACCGTCCAGGCCGTCGGCTGCACGTTCACGAACTACACGTACGCTGTGTACAATATCAACGGTGTTGCCGATATCGAGGCGTGTACGTTGCTCGACGCCGGTGTCTTCAACGGAGGATCCGATCTCACGGCGGCGTTGACCATGACGGATTGCGTGACGACGGGTGAGCGGCCGGCGCTGAGAGTCGAGAAGGGCACCGCAACACTGACCGGCTGCACGCTGACAGGCATCACCGCTTCGTACGCGATCTACATCGGCGGACAGCCGCAGCAGCAAGACGACCCTCCGGTGCTGACGTTGACGGATTGCAATCTGAGCAACAACGCGACGACCGGCTATTCGCAGAGCCTGCTGAGAATCGTGGACGCCGCCGAGGCGACGCTGATCAACTGCGTACTCAAGGACAACACGGGCGCCGGCAGGGTCGTGCGTGTCCAGAACGCGGTGTTGACCATGATCAAGTGCACGATCAATAACAACACGACGGGCGGTGCGATTCGCGCAACAGGCAGCGACGTGGTACTGACCGATTGCCGCCTGAAGAACAACACCACCGCGGGCAACGGTGGGGCGGTGTCGCTGTCCCAGGGAACCGCCTCGTTCAGCCGCTGCAGCTTCATCGGCAACAGCGCCCAGAACGACGGTGGGGCGGTTCACACCAACGACGGGGATCCCGTCTTCATCAGCTGCCTCTTCATTGGGAACGACGCCGCCACGGAGCGTGGCGGCGCAATGTTCTGCCTTGACGGCGCGCCCGCCGTGATCAACTGCACCTTCTATAACAACACTTCCTACTGGCCGGCCGGCGGCATTTCCATCGACGACTCGGACCTGGTGCTGACCAACACCATCCTCTGGGGCAACTCCGACGGTGGCTCGATCACGCAATCGGACCAGTTCTTCATCGAAGGCTATCACGCCGATCCGGTCGTGAACTATTCATGCATCCAGGGGTGGACGGGATCGCTGGGCGGCGTCGGCAACATGGGCGTCGATCCTCTGTTCATCAGCGCTGAGCCCCCGGACCCCTACGACGACAACCAGATCGTCAACCTGCGTCTGCAGGGGGGATCGGCGTGCATCGACGCCGGCGACAATACCGCCGTCGCGGCCGTGGAGCTGGACCTCGTCGGCAATCCTCGCTTCATCAACGACATCTGTACCCCGGACGGCGGGGAGTCCGACGGCATCAACCCGCCGGTGGACATGGGGGCCTACGAGTTCCTGGGCACGAGCCCGTCCTCGCTTCCCGGGGACTTCAACGGTGACTGCCAGCTGTCAATCGTCGACCTGCTGATCCTGCTGCAGTCATGGGGATCATGTCCCGATCTTCCCTCCGAGTGCCCGGGCGACGTTGACGGATCCGGCACGGTGGACATCCTCGACTTCCAGATTCTCCTGGCCTGGTGGGCCTGAGACCCGCAAAGGGACCTCGCGCAGCGAATCACACCGCGAGACCGACGATTCGCCCGACGATCTTCGCCAACTCCGACGCCGCCGTGAGCAGGGTCTTTATGTTCGCCAGTTTCTTTCGCGATTGCTGCATCGCTTTGATGCCGCTGACGAGGTCTTTTTCCATCGCCTCCAGCTGATCGCGGATTTCGGCCAGCTCGGCGTTGCCCAGACGCAGCCGCGCACGCTGCATGGTCAGAAGTGTTAGCGCCGCCTTGTTGACGTCGGCCTTGGCCAAGCCCTCCAACGCGATGTCCCATTCCGGCGACATCATCGCCAGGACGGTCTTACGCATCTCGGAGAGCAATTGACGGCGAAGTGCTGACGGTGCCATGGTTCAACCGTTCCCGTCGATGCCACGCACCGCGGCGATCAGGTCCAGCGTCCGACGTATTTCGCCCATCACCGCGAGGTACTCGCCGGCACCGAACCGGCCCTCGGCCAGTGCGGCGAAGGCCTCCCCGAGTTTCCCGGCAGCCAGAGCCGCCGCGTCCGCGGATGCCACCGCCGTCGATGCGATGAGAATCTCGCGACGTCGTTTTGCCCAGGTCTTCGGGAGCTTTGCGTTGCCGCGGAACGGGTCCACGACATCGGTCTGCTCCTGGTACTGGAGCACGATGCCGATGTCGGTCGCCATCGCCTCGACGACCACCCGCATCGCCGCGTGTTGCAGGTCGAGTTCGCGGGCCAGGATCGGTGCCCGCAGCCGCAACTCGCGTTCGAGCTGGGCCTGGCGGAAGTTGGCAACGGCGATCTCGGTGACTCTTCCGGTGAAGTCCGCGACGGCCAGGTCACCGACACGCGCGGTCCGCAGGCGGCCGCCGACCACACCGAGTGACTCGACAAACTGCGCCGCCGCATCGCCGACCTCGGCCGGCGTATCGGGATCGGTCATTGCGCCCAACGACACGAAATAGGCGCCCAGCAGACCGGCGTGCTGCCGCAGGTCCGCGAGGATCTCGATGCGTTGTTTGAGCAACTGGTTGTGTTCGAGCACCGTCCGGGCCCGGTCGTCCTGGGGC
>Ga0209988_10000296_pt1 | contig 29810 bp, 33 predicted proteins | sample N075metaG_FD_183115 | JGI IMG/M metagenome (GOLD analysis project Ga0209988, IMG submission 183115) | Deep subsurface microbial communities from Kermadec Trench to uncover new lineages of life (NeLLi) - N075 metaG (SPAdes) (version 2) | ecosystem: Environmental > Aquatic > Marine > Ocean trench... | reverse complement strand
AACCAGCCACCATTACAGCCAGCATGTGGGGTAAAAAAGCAATCCCGTTGATAACCGAAACAGGTAGCTGTTCATACTCCCGATAAGCGTAAAAGGACCCAATTAGCAGGATGATAATGGGCAGAATGCTTTTAATTATTCTCATCTAGCGAGAGTGCCTTTAATTGAATCCAGTACCATTACAATCGCCATATTTTCATACAGGTTGATTATATATGCTAAACCAGAATTTTCCGTGAAGTCGCTTTAATACACCAGGCCAGTTTACTTATTTACCTGGTTCAACTGTCGAATTAAATAAGCCGTCCCAAATGGCACCGCGAAAAGATTCGACATTCCTGCGAAAGCAGGAATCTACCTACAACGGAAAAGCCATTTTCAAAAGATTCCGTTCCGGCTCGGAGGCTGGAATGACGGGGGCTGGAATGACGGGGGCCGGAATGACGATAGTAAGTTTCCGAAGATTAAGTAAGATCCCATTATAGATCGGCATAGCGGTTCTTGACGATACCGGTGATGCTATCAAGTAGAGCTAGGCCCCGTACACCTCGTCGGTGCGGGCCGCCATGATTAAATCGTTTTTGTGCAGCCCCCTGATTTTATGGGTCCACCAGGTTACGGTCACCTTGCCCCATTCCGTCAAGATCGCAGGGTGATGCCCTGCCGCCTCGGCAACGTCGCCGACACGATTGGAAAATGCGATCGCCTGTTCAAAATTCTTAAAACTGAACTCCCGAGACATCCGCATGATGTCGTCCACTACGACAACGCCCCAATCCGGAATTCTGGGCATCAGATCCTTAAGATCCGCGTCGCTGATACGTGGGGCATCAGCGTGACAGGCCTCGCATTTTTGTTTGCTTAGATCGTTCATGGAATCCTCTCACTTTTCGATTTGCTACCACGACAGCCTACCGTATTGGCGCTAAAAAGGGGAGGTTATAATTTTAAGGAAAAGGGGATGCGATAAGTTTAGTGATAGTGATGGCCCGCATCAGCCTATACCGTTGAAATATACCACCTCTGGCGCGAGATTTGCCCGGCAGCAGATTCCAGATTACTGGTTAGATTGCACTGGCAGAATTTATCGCATGTCTTATCATCGCCTGTATCGTCGAACTGGTATTGGTAGCCTTCAGAATTGTATCCGGATTTTTACCTGCAAATACTCGAAACACCTCATCGGCAAATCCCTGCCCCAATTGAGAGACATGTTTGAAATTCAATTCAACTTCCCGAAACTTGTTCAGATTGACAACCAGTCGCTTTGCCTCAGAGCGGGAAATGTATTCAGGTTTTAACAAATTAATCATTATTTTTGTTTTTGAAAATTCGAAGTCAAATTCTTCTGGCGCGAACCTGGCAAAAACTGATTCGAGTTTTGTCCGCGAAGAGCGGCCCAGTAAAAAATGCACCAGTGTACCTTTGCTAAATCGTGGTTGTGACACGAATACATCATCTCTAAAATTATCCCACTGTAACTGGATGTTATGCGAGCGCAGGGTAAATTTATCTGCTGCCCGGGACGTAAAGAATATTCCCTCTCCCGAATGGGCCTCGGGCATTGTCGTTGTTTTACCCTTGATCAGTTCTATCATCGCGGCGTGTTCGTCTTCCAGTAAATGCCTGGAGGCTATCGTGTGGAACACTCCGATTCCACGGTCTCGAATTTCGAATTCAACCTTTGCATCGTCAAGGCTGATTGCAACTTCACACTTGTCCGCGCGGGAATGATCAATTGCATTGTTGAGCATTTCTGTGAAACCATAATGTATGATTGATTCCTGATCGGAAGAAAGCCGGGCCCTCAGGTTTAACATCGTCGCCAGTTCATCGTAAACCGCACCTTCATCAAGGTTCTCAAGCAGTAGTGATTTTCTATATTTTTCGGGTTTCGGGGCACATTCTGATAAGTAATATTTTGCTGAACGCGTTGCGCCGGTTTTTATTACCCTGCCGTTGCTAATTAAGCTGCCTATATGCACATTTATAGCCTGGCGACTAATAGCCAGTTTTTCACACAACTGTGTCGACGTAGATGCGCCAAACTTTTCGAGAAAATCTATGATTTCCTGTTTTCTATCTTTTTTCATCTGATGATAATCAATTAATAGTCAATATTATTAAATTTAATTGTCAACTAGTATGCCGTATTTATCAATATATTGTCAACTTACTAAAATTAAATTGTCAATTATAACTGTTACTGAAAACAGAGAGGGTGGTGACACCCGATAATCATTCGCGGTAGCGCAACGAACGGCAGCTACCAGGGGCAGGCATTCAGGATCAGCCTGGAAACTGCCGGTTATTACCCTACTTGGGTTGACGAATTAATCTTAAGGAGGGGCGCTCTGTATCCATCAATCCCTGGGTGTTCGACCACTAGATATGCAGACCACACTCACGCGTGAGGCCAAAAAATCGAGATTGTTCTTCGCTCACACCTGGCTCGATTGGGCGGCTGGTATGGGTATCGCCAACCGATTCATACCCCCTTTCCCAGAGCGGGTGATGGGGGAGACCATGTTGGCTGAGGTAGCGATGGATATCGCGATTGTGCCAGTCCACAAGCGGGTGAATCTTGAATCTATTCTGTTGCAGGCGTAATACCGGTAAAGACCCGCGTGTCGAGGACTGGGTGCGGCGTAGACCTGCAAACCAGGTGCCGACCGATAATTCTTCAAGCGCACGATCCATAGGCTCAACTTTATTGATTCGATTGTAGCGCTCGATACCCGATCTTCCTTCGCGCCAAAGCTGACCACTACGCGCTTCCTGCCATGCCGTGGACATCCGCGCACTGTAAACCTGCAGGTTTAAGTCGAGCAGCTCGGTGAGTTGGTCGATATACTGGTAGGTCTCGGCAAATAAATAGCCGGTATCGATCAGGATTACCTGGATACCGGGTTTGACCGAGATCATCAGGTGCAACATAACAGCGCTCTGGATACCAAAGCTGGAAGAAACTACCAGTTCACCGGGCAGGTTTTCGCATCCCCAGCAAACCCGTTCTTGCGCAGTCATAGACTCAAGGGCCCGGTTGGTGATGGCCAGGGCTAAATCATCGCCTTCAATGATGGATTGTACGGTGTTATTAACTGTCACTGCCTATCTCACTATCACTTTTCAATAAACGCGCGCTCGATCACATATTCCCCAAGATCATTTCTCCGGGTTTCACTAAACCCCAGATCAATGAGTATTTCAGTAAGGCTTCTTAGCATACTTGGGCTTCCACATAGCATGAATCGATCGTCTTCCACGTTCAATGCCGGCGTGCCTACGTCTTCTATCAACTTGCCTGTTTCAAGAAGGCTGCTGATACGACCATAATTCTTAAACGGCTCTCGCGTAACCGCGGGATAATAAATCAACTTCTCCTTGACGCTGTTTCCGAAATACTCGTTATCCATCAGCTCATGGGTAATTAAGCGTTGATAGGTCAATTCATTGATATAGCGACAACCGTGAACAAGAATGACTTTCTCAAAATTTTCATAAACTTCCGGATCCTTGATAATCGATAAAAATGGCGCCAACCCCGTTCCAGTACTAAGCAAATAAAGATGTTTACCCGGCTTTAGACGGTCCCACAATAATGTCCCCGTGGGTTTTTTACTGACCAGTAATTGATCTCCCTCCTTGATATGCTGCAGACGCGAGGTAAGGTCCCCATGCTGAACTTTGATACTATAAAACTCCAGATGGTCTTCATATTGTGAGCTGGCCATGCTGTATGCGCGCATAAGCGGCCTGCCATCGACTTCCATGCCCATCATTGCGAATTCACCATTTCGAAAACGTAAGGAACGATCACGGGTGGTCTTGATCGTGAATAAGGTATCCGACCAGTGATGGACTTCAATTACCTTTTCTTTGTGTACTTCTGTCATTAAATCTTACCTGTTATATTTTTGCTGATTGATTACTAAAGGCCTGGCTGATTCAGACTCTTCAACTTTGCCAAGGCTTTCGGCCTGACTGAGGTCAATACTCTCAAGCGCTGCAAAATTACTGATAACCAGGACGTTATCAAATCCACAGAACTGTAGTGAACGAAACTGATCCGGCAATATATCCCCAACAACTGTCAGTATCCCGCTATAGCCGAGTATGCGGACCTGTCTGCCCAGGCTAAATATCCGGCCATCATTAAAATCAATAGAAGTTATCACTATGCGATCAAATGAAGTGAGTGGTCCTGCCAATAACTCTATCGGCGAATCTGCGGAAACGACAAGTATGCTTGGCAGTAGGCTACCATCATCAAAATTGTGACCAATGGTATGCCAATCACTAACCGTGACCGTATTTTCGGAAAAATTGAAGTTATCCATAGACGGCCTCCTTGAATGAATCGATACCAATTCGATCCAGGGTGGTTAAAAAATGCTCCTGTTGGTCAATTCTTTCGCTAAGATAATGACGAATTATTACCTCGACAGTGCTGGTGATCGAGGCCCGATCAACGGCAGGGCCCAGACGTTTGCCAATTTGCAGTTTTTCATCGGCGCGTCCTCCCAGGGTGATCTGAAACCACTCCTCGCCCTTCTTATCGACGCCCAAAATTCCAATATGACCAATATGATGGTGACCACAAGCATTCATACAACCCGAGATCTTGATCTGAATATTCCCCAGGGCCTGCAACTCATCCGGATCTGTAAATAGATTTTGAATTTCGTGCGCGATGGGTATGGACGTAGTATTGGCGAGGCTACAAAATTCGAAACCGGGGCAGCAAATGATGTCTTGCAGCGTATCAATATTTGCCGCTGATAAATTGGTACTGGACAGTTCACGCCACAATGAAACAAGATTACTATTGTGAACCAGCGGAAGCAGAAGATTTTGAGTGTGGCTAGTTCGTACTAGTCCACCGCTATAGTGGTCGGCAATATTTGCCACGAACCGCATTTCACCAGCCGTAATATCTCCAGGCGCCCGGTCGGGATGCTTGAGAGAAATATAAACAGCCTTGTAATTCTTGAACTTGGTGGTTACGGTATTTTTTTTCAGCCATCGCGAATATTCATTTTTTTGATGACTTTCTAGGCTATAACCATTCAACGGTATCGAGCGTGGAAGCGCCGTTTCGAACCGTTCTTTTATCGCCAAAATTCCGATAGTGTTATGTGGCAGTGGTGCTGAATTCAGGTTATTAAAGACTAGTTCGACATTCGATCTAAAAGTATTCAGACCTATGCTGTTAACTAATATCTTGATTCGCGCTTTGTATTTATTATCACGTCTGCCATTAAGATTGTAGACCCGGAGAATAGCCTCGAGATATTTTAGCAGGTCTGATGTCAGTAGAAATTTATTCATTAAACCTGCGACAACTGGTGTGCGCCCAAGCCCACCACCTACGTAAACTTCGAATCCAGTCTCCCCTGCTTCGTTGTTTACCAATCTCAAGCCTATATCATGAGATAAAATTGCGGCCCGATCTGTGCTAGAGCCGGTAAATGCGATTTTGAATTTTCGCGGTAGATATTGAAATTCCGGGTGTATAGCCGCCCATTGCCGCACCAGCTCGCACCAGGGCCGTGGGTCTTCTACTTCGTTTGCATCTATCCCTGCCAAATGATCGCAGGTAATATTTCTTATGCAGTTGCCGCTAGTCTGGATCGCATGCATCTGAACAGATGCCAGCTCTTCCAGAATATCGGGCACCTGCTCTAATTTTAACCAGTTAAACTGTATGTTCTGCCGCGTCGTAATGTGGCCGAAGCCTCTATCATAGGACTCGGAAATAGCAGCGAGCTTACGTAATTGCCTGGAACTCAGTTCTCCATACGGTATTGCAATTCTCAACATGGGGGCATGTCGTTGAATATAGAGACCGTTCATTAGGCGTAGCGGACGGAATTGATCTTCGCTTAAGTCCCCGCTTAGAAATCGGCGGGTCTGATCACGAAACTCTAAAACTCTCTGGTCTACTAGCTCTTGATCTGTATTTGAATAGTGGTACATGGATAACGCTCTATAAAATAAATATGAAAACCAATTAGAGAAACCTCTAATTCGAGTAGGTTTTCGGGGAGCGTTATTGTGAGAAGATTAATCTGGGGGGTTAAGTTACCAACACTAGCACACAGCGACGCTCCCCAATGTACAGATAGGACAGCACATAGGGTTTTTGCCGCAGGTGTTTAGTGAGGTGGTACTCATAAGCCCTGGACGATAGCAAAAAGAAGTATTACACGCAATATTTTTCTTCGATAAAGGACTTGGGGTCGATAAAGGAGACGCGACCCTTATTATTCTTGTTCTGTTCTATTCCGGGACGGTTCACTTATTTACATGACCCGACGGTCAAATCAAGCAACCTGTGGCGTATCAATCTGGGCGATTTGAAGCTTAATGAAATCGACGTAGTGTTGCTCGGGGGAGAAACCGAGCAGGGTTTCGCCGTGACTGACGAAGTTGGAGTAAGGATTGAAGTCGTAAAAGCACGGTTGTCCGGTTTTACTATTGAGAAAATACTCAACGCCGCCCACATCGGCGTCACTGGATTTAACGATCTTGATGACCTGTTGCAGTATCTCGGGCGAGACATCGAATACTTCGACCTGGCTACCGGCAACAGCAGCGCAAATGTCGAACTCTTTTTCCTGATCGGAGTGTAGGCCATCGACGCTGCAACCATCCGCGGCACAGTAGTTGAACTGGTCCGCAATAATTTTTTGTTTGATGCTGTAGAACAGTTGATTACCCAGTACCTCCACGCGATACACGTAACCATCGGATTGAATGTATTCCTGTACCAGTCCGCTGCGGTCGATACCCAATTGCAATGATTGATCGTCGATTACCGTTTGCAGTTCATCTGCCGAATCGAAACGCGAAATACCACTGCCGGACCCGCCTATATTGGGCTTGACGATCAATGGGTAACCGATAGTGTCCGCTGCTTTTAGTGCATCCCTGGCATCATGAATGGCCACAGCCCGGGGAAAGTCCAGACCGAGACGGGAGAAGATACCGTTTTGCATGGCCTTGGATGCGCCGATGTAATGTGAGCGAGCGCCATTGATGACACGCACACCGCTCAGCTCGACCCAGTTGAGATAATGCAGGGTATGAAATACAACACTGGAATCGCTTTTTTCATAAGGCATGATATTGACCCGGTTAATCAGCAGGTCGTAGCCGGGTTTCAAGTCACCGGTATTAAAAGCAAGCCCATCGACATTGATCAAACTCAATTCGATATCGTTTTGCCCGAAGCAATCGATTAGCTTGTCTGACCAGGTGGGGTGTTCATATAAATAGGCGACTTTCATGGCTCAAATCCAGGGTATAGGTGTTTCCGGTCGCCCATACTACAAAATTTGCCAACCAGTGTCCGGCTATTGAGAAAAGCTAGCCTGCCTTTTTCGACAATTGATGAAGGCTAGCATCTCCTTTATATAGTTGACAGGTCATCATAAATATACCAAGAGCAGACCATGAAAAAAACAACGATAGGGCGTGGTCGCCCCAGGACATCCCTCCTGACTCGCACCGAACAGCTCCGTGCAGCCAAGCGCGCGCAACGCCAGCGGGAACGTCGCGCGGGCCTGGCCACGATTGAACTTCGATTGCCGGTAACTCAGGTCGAACGTTTGCGCGCTGCCGTAAACCTACCCGGGTTCAAACCTGCCCTTGACCAGTTCCTTCAGGATATTGTTCTCGACATCGATCAGTGGCCGACCCTGCGCGAGCTTGCCTGGAACCGGGCCGTTCGCTGGATCCCAGCCGAGGAAGCTCTGGCACTCTACGAACGCAACTGGCGTTTTGTCCAACCGCAACAGCTTACGCAAGCAGAATCGGATCTGATTAATCATTTGAAGCACCGGTTTGGCGGTGGGATGCTAAATGTCTGATATAAACTTCACGCGACCCGGCCACCAGCAAGTTCATGGCATACTAACCAGGCTGGATTCCGCCTTTCTGGCACGGACACAATGTTTCTTTGGAGGTGGTACGCGCATCGTACTCAAACTCGGCGAGTACCGGGAATCCAGGGACATGTACTTTCTTTGCTCGGACCGCGATGGCTATCGCCTCTTACGCGAAAGTGTGTCCTGGACTTCCCTGGGGCCGATTCTGACACCGGAGCTTTCGCTCGCTCGCGAAGTCCGTGCCGATCAATATGGAATTCGCACTTTCATCGAGCACAACGGAATCAAGCTGAAATTCGAGATCGTCAAAGAGGCCCGGATAGAAATCGACGGGGAGCCTGTCGCCGGGATACCCGTTACCTGCCTCACACGCCGGCATTGTTTCGCCGAGAAGTTCCTCGCCAATGTCGATCGTGGCCTTGATGCATCAACGCTTTCACGCGACATAGTAGACCTGGCGTTCATGATCGAGGGTTGGTCAAGGAATGATGCGGACGCGGGCATGGCAATAGCGAAAATGGCATACGGAGACTCGGTCCTACGTTCAATCGCAGCTGTTACTAGGAAAATGCGAGAAGATAAAATCTACAGAAACAGATGCGTTGATGGTCTCGCTATTTCTGAACCTAAAATCCTGAGCGCCGGAATCAAGGCACTGGCGAAATTTGAGTAGACCGGCACATTTTGCGCCTCAGCCACACATTATCTGCACACCCCGGGTTACTTAACGGTACCCAGCGGGAAGTGTACTTCATCGAGATGGACCAGTAGAAAATAAAAGAAAGGAATAAGAGAAAAGGGGTCGGTGACAAATGCTTCCTATTCTCATTTGTCACCGACCCCTTTCTTTACTTTCTTTTGGAGATAAATTGCCGGTATTTACTCGAAACGAAACCCGCCCCCGTAATGTAGCATGAACGGTTTGACAGACCGAAAGCGCAGCTGGATACTCAGCGCAACCTGGTGAAAACAATAACCTAAAAAGAGATTAAGAGTATGGAAGAATGGATCAGCCATGATGCCATTGCATTGGGAGAGTTGGTTCGTAAAGGGGAAATAAGCCCGCTTGAATTACTTGAAAGCACCATTCATCGCATCGAAAAAATTAATCCGGCGCTCAATGCGGTAATACACAAGATGTATGATGAAGCTCACGAAACAGCTAAAACCTGGAGCACCAGGTTAAACAAAGACCAGGCGATGGATGCAGTCTTTTGCGGTGTTCCGTTTCTTTTGAAGGATCTCCTTGCGGAATACAAAGGTGTCCCTTTTAGCGAAGGCAGTAAGGCGGTTAATGGCTATATCTCGGAACTGGATACTGAACTAGTCAAACGTCAAAAAGCCAGTGGACTAAACATCGTTGGTAAAACAAATGCATCGGAGTTTGGCGGTCTGCCTTTTGCAGATTGCGCTCTCTTTGGGCCGACACTTAACCCCTGGGATCCCAACTTAACGCCTGGCGGTTCAAGCGGCGGTTCGGCCGCAGCCGTGGCAGCGGGGATAGTACCGATGGCCCACGGCAACGATGGCGGTGGATCGGTCCGTATTCCGGCCTCTTGTTGTGGTCTATTTGGACTCAAGCCCACCCGGGCGAGAAACCCCCATGGGCCATACTTTGGCGACCTGGCCGGCGGTCTTGTCAGCGAGCATGCACTGACCCGTACGGTTAGAGATTCTGCCGCTTTGCTCGATGCAACTTCGGGACCCGACATCGGCGACCCCTACCATGCCCCTGCAATGATACGTCCCTTTCTGGACGAAGTGAAAAGGGATGCAGGGAGTTTGAAAATCGGATTTCTAACAAGCGCTCCCGAAGGCTGGGGCAAAGAGCCCCAGGTGCACCCGGATTGTATAAATGCAGTAAATGACGCTGCCCGGCTTTGTGAAGACCTTGGCCATATCGTGGAGGAGATTACTCCGAACCAGTTAAGTGAACCCCGTATTCAACAATTTTACAATGTTATCTGGTCCAGTTTGATGGGGCATTTCATTACCTATTGGGAACGAGAGTTAGGAAGAAAAATCGGGCAAGATGAAATCGAGGCTTTGAACTGGGAGGACTACGAGGCAGGTTTTAACATAACCGGAGCAGACTACCTGGTTACCCTGGAACAGGTACAGCAATTCTCGCGAAAAATTGCCCATTGGCATCACGATGGTGGTTATGACCTGTTATTAACTCCGACGCTGAGAATCCCTCCATCGAGGTTTGGTACTTTTGAATCGACATTAGGGGAACCGACGAAGTTACTTGATGTTGCCACTTCGTTTAATCCTTTCACCCGTATCCAAAACTTGACCGGGCAACCCGCAATGTCCGTTCCATTATTCTGGAACGAAGATAACGTGCCAATCGGCGTGCATTTTGCAGGCCGTTTCGGAGACGAAGCGACACTTTTCCGATTGGCAGCCCAACTGGAACAAGCAAGACCCTGGGCTGATAGAAAACCACCTATCCATTGCAGCAGCTAAAGATATTCCTAAGAAAGAAACACGATCAAAGGGCCATAGCCTCCCTTGTCGGCTTGACGAAGTGCGCCAATGTAAGCCATTCTGACTTTCCCTTGATCATCAAGTGATGTATTGCCCCAGCCTAATCGTTGTTCGCCAAGCAGTCTCTCCAGTACAACATCCGTCATGATTCTCGCATGTCGGCCATTTCCATTGGGAAAGGCATGTATCTGAACCAGACGATGATGGAATCTGGCAGCAAACTCTAAACGATCAAACGTATCGTGTTCAATCCAGTAGTTGGTATCGTCGAGAAGATTTCTAAGCTCAACTCCAATGACGGTGGGATCTACTCCCAGATATTTCCCAGTCAAACGAAAACGACCTGCCCACGACCATACATTGCCAAACAGCTCCTTGTGCAATCTGCGAATGAACGATTCTGATAGAATTTCTGGAATCGATTTCTGTCGTTCGAGCCATTTCAATCCATTCTGGATATTCTGTTGTTCAAGCTGATTGAGCTCGCCACGAGTTTCGACATGCTTGAATCTGAGCCCTTCAATTTCATCGGGGTCTAATGGTGTCGCTCCGTCGGGATGATCTAGTTCCATCGCACTCCCCTACTCTTCCCACAAATCTCTGGGCATGTCTTGAATCAGGCGATTAGTCTCCAGATCGAGTTGTTCGTTTAACGAGCTTTCATCGAGCTGTTGAGATTCGAGAATCATATGTTGATTTGCAACTTCAATAATTTTCTTTGCTTTAAAATCCGCACGTTCGCGAATCATCTCCTGAATCGAAGTCCGAGGCACAAGGGCATATACTAATTCGCAATCCAGTTCTTTAGCGACCCGTCGCAATTGTTTCAAAGTTATTCGGTCGTCGATTTCCATGCGCTCCATCTGTGACACCTGAGCTTTACCCAATCCCAATATCCGGGCAAGCTGAGGACTACTCATGCCAAGTGCCTTGCGCAGGGTTCTGATCCATCCCTCTTTGGGCCGACGAATATTTTTGATCATCAAATTCTCGTCAAATTTATGTTGATATTGCTGGAGGATTAAGTTTTTCATAGCTAATAGGCTATATTTATATAGCTGAAATAATAATTTATAGCAATATAAACATAGCCTATTTAATTGTCATTGGCAATATATTTATAGCCTAATATTTGTAAAGGCGCTAAATTGAGTAAATCTTAGGCACAAGCGTCAATTGCTTCAGAACAGCGCGATTTTTCCCAAGTTATTGATATTACTGAAAAAAATGGTGCCGGCACGAGGAGTCGAACCCCGGACCTACTGATTACAAGTCAGTTGCTCATAATAAATATATACCTTTTAATACAATTAGTTATATATGGAAATTAATTTATTATTTATTATAGTAGTCATATAGTAGCCAATAGTTCACCCTGACAGGGTTTACAAATGCTTCTTGAAACAAGATCTCTTGCTTACTCAAAACCCTTGAGGTTGCGCTGATTTGGACACTCTTATTTCAAGCCACAGCGTTATTTAAATACCCCTCTGAGGGCTCCTGTATGGCTCTCTAAGGCACAATCTATATATTAGTAATCCCTAATATAGATTAGTAGATAAGCGCTCTATAAAGCACTACAGAATAACCATCTCATTCCGGCTTTGAACTACTTTATATCACAGTGGGTGGATCTAGATAGGGGGGCAGGGGGGTGTACCCCGATCAACCAAACAGGATTACACCCTAATAATTTCTCCAAGAAATCATGAGATAATTGACTTGTTCTAAAACATAAATTGGATGAAGTTTCTAAGGTGAACACCTTGAGTTATGTGCAATAAATGATACTAAACCACGATAAGCAGACATTCAAAATTCATCGCTCAAGGGCGGCAAAGTGCCCAAAGCGGGCATTTGAACATTCAACTTTTGATAATCTCTGCGATGTTGACAACAATTGACTACCCCGAAGCGATAAGCACCCCGAGGTTCATGACTACACGTTCCGAGATGAGTTTGTCGGTCTTGTCGAAGTGATAAAAGGCGACGAACGGCAGTTCGACGTTGCGGCCCGTGGGTTCAATGCCTTGGAATTCACCGACATGTTTGCCGCACAGGCGTCCCTCGACGATGATTTCGTCGTCTGTGAAATGTTCACCGTCGATATAGTTGTGAATGTCTTCAAAAGCACCGTCCGTGCCGGAAAACCCCAAAAGGTTGTGCGCATAACGAATGCTTTGCGGGTCCGTGAACGGGATTCGGTTGTAAAGCATCTCACCGTCGGGTGAGAAGGTCGCCATAATACCATCCATGTCGTGGCTGTTCTCAACGTCATAGTGGGTTTTAAGCAGGGCCCTGCGTCGGGTCTTCTCGTTATCGGTAATGGGCATGGTTCATTCTCCTGGTTGTCGATTTCAGCCGTTCTAAGGCCGGATTGTTGATGTTACTTGCGACTATGCAAATAGTTAGCAATACCTGTTTATGTTCGCGGGCTCACAGCCTCATTGAGACGAGTGGCTGTGCCGTTTCGCAAGCCAGGTTCCGAAGGCGCCGATACCTAGAAGGATCGAGCCGAGCTGCGTGACGACCATCCAAGCGTCGGCCGTCCGAAGCACTTCCGTTTCGAATCCGATCCACCAGAGAATACCGCCCACGACGGCCCCACTGGCCATGAGCCAATGGAGATGGCGAGAAACAATGGAGATGGCGAGAAAGCGCCGACTTCGTGGGTGCGGCGGACGGCATCGCGACTGGCTCGCACACGCGCGTGGCCAAGATCCAGGCCAGGCCGCGCTTCGTCCCCTCATCGTCGATCGCGAAGCCCGCTTCACTGAGCATTCCGCGCCAGTCGGCCACTCCTGCAGGATTCTCTCGTTGGCTTCCTGATGGACGAAGAACAGGAATGCCACGTCCCGCACCGCTCGCTTCACCACCCAATCTTTCGCCGTCGTTGGTCTCCCCTTCATGGCTTTTAGCGTGGCCGTTTCGATCTGATCGGCCAGGCGGTGCAGCGGCCATGAGGCATCCGGCCGGTCCAGAAGCGATTCTACGTATGCCGCCATCGCGGAGGCGCTGCCGCAGGAACAGGTGCCGTCAACCCCCAGGGTCGGGCGGGTCCATGGCCTAGACCCAGCGCGCAGCGGCCATGGCGACGACGGCGACGATGAGTAAGGCCGATTCGACTACACCGAAACGCCGGAAGACGTCCCGCGCTCGCCGGTACTCCCGCTCGTCCTCGGCGGTCCCACCCCCGTATTCCAGTGTCGTCGCCGCCCGCGTGAAGCGGCGCATAGTGGCCAGCGCGGCGCTCGGCGGAATCATTGCAAGCATGGCGGCAATGAAGCCGATCAGAATCGCCCAGCCCCACGGGGTGACGAGAAACTGATCCAGGACGCCCCATCGCAAGCGCAAAGCCATCGTCACCCCGCTGGCCACCACCAACAAAGCGCTCAGGCCCATGATCGGGTGGATGATGAACGCGTTGATGCGGCGCATCACCGGGGCTTCTGCGCGGGGGCCCTCGGCGCGGAGGCTGGGTAGCAGGATCAAGTGGATGAAGATGGTCGATCCTACCCACACGATCCCGGACAGGATGTGGACAATCCGCAGCGCCACCATCACCGGATCTATCATCAAGTCTCCTCAGGTGTTGGGATATCGTCAGCCATCATTGTATGTTTTGTTCACATCATTGTTGTTACACCTGACTGATGGCATATCTGCCGGCATATTCGGTGTCTTTATCCAGGAATAATTGTAACTCCGCTATCGGGATGTGTTTATTCATGTTGATAGCTGCTTCGTTTTGTTCAAGCGATACATCAACCAAAGTAACATCCGGGTGCTTTTCTATCTGTTCTTTAATATGGCCTACACATCCTGTGCAACCCATGTTAGTAATTGAATACGTGTGTTTCATGATTTTTAGTTTCATCGTTAAAATATAACACAAAATTGCATCTATTTGTCCTAGCGAATGTTAGGTAGCGAGAACGTCGCAAGCGGGATTAGATGGCCATAGGTCCAGATCCAGTGATAGCCAAAGTCCATCTGTCCGATTGCCGAACCACTCGCTGGAAATGGTGGAGGTTGAAGAGATGCCTGTTGCGTCATCATGATGTCCTGATTAATAGTTGTCATTTGCTGTTTTTCCTATCGATTGTTGTAAAAAAGGTTCGTCGTTGCTTCACTGTCATACGCTAGAATGCTTTTGGATTGAATTTACGCTCACCAATATCTGGCCCGCTCATAAAAGCGAGCACGCTTTCAATGACCGTTTCATCCTTCAAAATATGGTGATGCCCTAAGCCTTCGGTTTTCAGTACCCGGCAACCCTGCCAGTGCTGTTCTATTGCTTTAAACTGGTCCTGCGGTATTTCTTCGTCTTCGTTGTCGTATACCAACAGACCCTGATAATCGCTCTGAGCCAGCAATATTGCCGGTGTTAACAATGCCCAGACGTCATCTACTCCGAGAATATCGGCCATCTTCTGGCCTATCTTGTCGCGAAATTTATTCGACAGTTTAGGGTTAAGGTCCAATAAATCACTATAGGACTGATACATCTTTTGCAGGTCAAGATGCGGACCGAACAATACCATCTGCCGCACAGACAGACCGCGCTGAGCGGCGACTACCGCCGCCATGCCCCCGAGTGAATGCGCCATTACGGTGTCTACAGGTCCAATTTGTTGCTGAATCGCGACTAATGAATCGCTAAATTCAAGAAGGTGCGAATATTTACCGGGGTTGCTTCCGTGAGCCGGCGCATCAAACGCTGCAACCTGGTAACCAGCCTCGACTAATCCGGGAATCAATCGACGAAACTGCACTCCAGAACCACTCCAGCCATGCATCATCACTACCAGTGGGCCTTGCCCCCAAAAAGATACTGGTATCGATTTGTCCTCAAGCTGAACCTCGACACAGGAATCGGCCCGTTGCCAGAACTCGGAAACCCAGAGCTTCGGCTTACTTTTAAAGACCGTGAACCAGATATTACTGAGAATATCAGCAGCCCATTCGTTTCTGAGATAAGACACAAGGTTTAAACCCAGACTTAGCATTTGATAGCTCAGTGGAACGACACGCTTACGCCGTTCTGATGAATTTAACCGTGGTTTAGCGGATCGAACGGTATTTATTCGGTTGGTAAATTGCTGAGACATATAACACCACTCCTGAAGTTGAGAGCAGTATGACGGTTGTCTTAGACGTAAAAAAGTGTCATATTTGACGTAACACTGGTGATTTTGGACATACATCATGCGAGTAGCAATTCTTTTAAGCGACCGCTGCATCGGCAGCGGCATCCATGGCATCGTCGATACATTGATTGCCACTAACTACACGCTAGTGAAATCGGGCTACAAGCCTTTATTCGAGTGGGATACCGTTTCCATCGATGGTAGAGCTATCATGCCGACCAACGGAATCAAGATTCAGCCAGACTACAGTCTTGGAGATTACGTGAAGCTCGACACTCGCACTGATGTGTGGATATTGCCACCGGTGTTTCATTCCTCGACCGATTACAGCAAGGTTGAACAGGCCATCGCCGAGGCAGTCCCAATAATTCCGGTGATTCAACAACACTATGGCCGCGGCGGTCTGTTGATTAGCATTTGTAGTGGTTCTTTCCTGCTCGCCAAAGCTGGACTGATAAACAACCTGCCCGTGCTGATGCACTGTATATGCGAGCATCATTTTCGCCGCATGTTTCCAAAGTTAAAAATAGACACCCATAGTGCGATCGCCGATTACGGCAATATTATCAGCGCAAATGGCGGTAGTTCAGTTTACGAACACCTGGTGATGCACCTGGTCGAACGCTTCGCCGGACACCAAACCGCGGTTGCTACCGCAAAGCTTTTGATGATGTATCTAAACGCGCCCCCACCTCAACCATTTCGCACCAATGTAGAGACCACAGATCATGCCGACGAGCTGGTATTACGCGCTCAACGACATATCGAAAAACATAGCAACCAGGACATCGATTTCAATAGATTGTCCAACATGCTAAACATTAGCGACCGTCAGCTTAACCGCCGCTTTGCGAATTCTTTACGCTGCTCGCCGCTACGATATTTGCAGACCATACGCATTAATCGCGCCTGCAATTTACTCGAACTGACCCAGTTACCCTCGTCAAAGATTGTCTACGAAGTCGGTTATAAAGACGAAAGTAGCTTTCGTCGCTTGTTTAAGAAACAAATGGAAATGACTATGGAGACTTACAGGCAGCAGTTTGGTAGTCGCGAGCAATTGATTAATTGAAACGGGTCAGGCTTGCGACTCATCCTTTTATTTAACTGCTTGTTGCACAAGCTCAATGGCTGATTAGTGCCGGAAGCGGAACTTAATCTAGGAAATTTGAACGGCAGCTATTGAGAAAGCTGACCTTCAGAAATCATCGATCAGGGGCCGCTAAGTGCCCGAAGCCGTCATTCAACGCATGACGCGTCCTCCATCGAACATAATAGTCTGGCCTGTCACGAATGATGTCGATACTGATGCCATCAGCCTGATGAACGACGCTGTTTCAGCTATTGTTGTCAATCGCCTCAACGGTGTGCCTTCGATTACCTGGGTGATTTGATCACTGGAATAAAGCTCACGCACCAATGGTGAATCAACGAATCCAAGACCTAGACCGTTGACTCGTATACTTGGTCCTAACTCCAACGCCATGCATTTGGTTAGCATATTAAGCCCAGCCTTGGTTGAGCAGTAGTTTGCTGCATTAGGCCTCCCGTATATCGTTGTGGTCGCTGAAATGTTGACAATAACACCGCCATCCCCGGCAATCATATGTCGGGCTACGGCTTGCGATACGAGAAAAGGCCCCTTGAGATTGACTTCGTATACGCGATCCCAATCTTCCTCCTTCATATCCAGGAATGGCCCATCGATACTTAGACCCGCGTTATTGATAAGGATATCGATTGAGCCGTACGCATCTATGATTGTATCTACCATAGACTTAACCTGTTCGATATCAGAAATGTCGGCCTTACAGGCTATCGCTTTGCCACCCGAAGTTTCAATTTCCGACACGGTTTTCTTTGCTTCGGCTTCTGAATGTGCATAGTTGACACAAACATTTGCACCTACGGCCGCGAAGCCTAGAGCGGTTTCGCGACCAATACCACGGCCAGCACCGGTGATCAGAACAGTTTTACCAGTGAATTCAGGCATGTATTTTCAACGCAGTTTTTTAGGATTTTTGATTCAAAGATGATCCCGGAAAGTACACTATGTTCCTTGCACATCTCTAATAGGAATCAGGAGTCGGCAGGCAAGTATATCACCAGTGGCAAATGTCTGGAGCGTGCTGGAAGCAAATATAAATATAAGAATTTTAAACGGCAGCTAACGAGAAAGTTGACCTTCAGATTTCCGGGCTCAAGAGCGGCAAAGTGCCCAATACGGACACTCGATCTTTCCCGGGAATCAAATCTTTCCGGCTTTAGCAAAGCTTTGATTATTCGGGCAATCCTGCCAAACGCAAACCAGAAAAGTAGACTCCAAGCCCGTCTTTGTGTCGGGTCGGTAAGACCTTTTCCAGAAATGAAATACTCAGGTCTGGTTTCTCTTTGACGGCCCCCTTTAACGCTTCTGTGGCTTCTTCCATCTGCCCAAGATTGGCATATGCAGACGCTAGTGTGGCGTGATTCCAGTAGCCAACTGGAGTAGGCAAGCGCAAGCTTCGTTTTGCCCAATCCAATCCTTCTTCAAAATCGCCTGCCATGATACATGCCATCCCCAGAACATTAGTAAACCCAACCATCAAAGGATCGCGTGGGCTCAGTCTGATCGCGTTCTGAATATTTTCCCTGGCCTCATCCAGCTCTCCCGATAGAGCGAGCACAAAACCCAGCCCAAAATAGGATTGGGCAAAATTAGGATTAAGCTCAAGAGAGTATTTCAATGCGGCAATGGCGCCATCATGATCGCCCAGCATCATGAGATTTCGCCCCATCGAGAAATAGGCGACGGGGTCTCGAGTATCAATCTTCATGGCCTTTTTTGCCAGCAGCTTCCCTTCTTCCAGCAGCCGGTCGCGCTCTTCCGAAAAACCCAATACCACCAGAATGTAATTGCAGTAACTCTGGTAGGCATATGCGGTTGCAAAACTAGGGTCCAGGTCAACGGCCTTCTGAAATAGATCCCATGCAGCAATCATTTTTTCGTTTTCGTAGTGCCACATATTCCAAAGACCGCGTTGATAACATTCCCAGGCATCGAGGCTTTCCGGGGGTTTGCGTGCGGCGCGTTCACGCTCTACCGCATGTAACTCGGGTTCCAGTGCGCCCGCGATGGTTTGGGTCATTTCGTCCTGAAGCTCGAAAATATCTTCTATCACCCGATCATACTTTTCCGCCCAGACATGAAGTCCGTCATGGTCAATTAATTGAGCGGAAATTCGAACTCGATTACCGGACTTGCGGACACTGCCCTCGAGCACGTAGTTGACATCAAGATCGATTGCCACCTGCTTGACATCCACGGATTGACCCTTGTAACTGAACGTGCTGTTGCGGGCGATCACGGTAAATACGCGGATCTTGGACAGGGCGGTAATGATGTCTTCACAGATTCCATCAGCTAGGTAATCCTGCTCGGGATCTCCTGACATATTGGTGAACGGCAAAACCGCGATTGAGGGAATTTTACGCGCGGCACTTTTGCCGTTGGGATTTTCTGCAGTTTTTTTCGAACGGCCCGGCTGCCAGCGAAAAACATGGACCGGTTCCACGATGTTTTTGAGGGATTCCTTGCCGCAATCCTCAAACTCGATATCTACCTTGCCTTTGATTTGTTCATGGACCAACCCCGATATGCATATGCCACCGGGCTCGCTGATACTTTCCAGGCGTGCGGCCGTGTTGACGCCATCGCCAAAAATTTCTCCCCGATCTTCAATCACTTCACCGAGATTAATACCAATCCGGATCTTGACTTGGCTACCAACAGGCACGCCTTGGTTACGTTCCTGCAAATCAGTCTGGATGAAGGCAGCCGATTCTATGGCCGCGATAACGCTGGAATACTCAGCCAGTATTGCGTCACCCGCGTAACGTAACACGACACCACCCTCAGATTTTATCGTTTCACTGGCAAAATCCAGCACCTCCATGACGCGTTTATGAGTTCCCAACTCGTCCTGACCGGTCAGGCGGCTATATTCGGCAACGTCAGCGTACAAAATAGTGGTAAGTTTATGCTTGGAAACTTGTTCGTTCATAGCCAAAGCATACTCGAAAAATCAGTTAACTCGTACTTATTCCCCTATGGAAATTCGCTCAAAATAATTCATAACCTATGCAACATAGGGTGCACATTCTCTAGATACTAACGTCCGCTCCGTGCCGATAGCGGTATATAAGATTCCCGCAATTAATGTCTGCTAAGGAGGGGCACTAGCTCATAATTTGATTCCAACAAACAACTGTAGGAATCGATATGACCTATCTTCACCATAATTATAAAGATCAAAATCCCTGGAACAAGGGTAAGTTAGTAGGCCAAAAACCACCCCTCAAACTGAAGGAAATATGGGCGATACGTATTCGTCTTCAAATGTCCAAAAGGCTTCGCGACCTGGCACTCTTCAATCTGGCTATCGATAGTAAGTTAAGAAGCTGTGATCTGGTCAGGATTAGAGTTAGAGACGTAACGCATGGTGCCAATGTAGCCAGAAGAGCTATGGTGATGCAGAAAAAGACCAAGCAACCGGTAAAATTTGAAATCACAGCTCAAACCAGGGAGTCAATTTCCAAATGGATTAATTATGCTGAGCTAATGTCGGACGACTATCTTTTCAAAAGTCGGCGCTGTTCGTCACCATTTATATCTACAAGGCAATATTCAAGAATCGTAAATAGCTGGGTGAAAGATATTGGTCTTGATCCAGCAGAATATGGCACGCACTCAATGAGGCGCACAAAGGCCACGTTAATATATCAGAAAACAAAAAACCTCCGTGTCGTACAGTTACTACTAGGGCATAACAAACTAGAAAGCACTGTAAGATACCTGGGAATCGAAGTTGATGATGCTCTGGAAATTGCAGAACAAATGGAGATCTGATTAAAATTACCCTAGGGATGCTAATTCAGGCTTCCCTGGGTTCTCAATAGCAGACCTCCAGATTGAAAATACGCACGGCAACTTACGGCACGAAGCGGACCAACGTATCCCCAGATGTATAACAATAAAATCATCGATTTATACAGATTCCGCCTATTTCTGGTAAATTACAGATTCTGTCTAACTCACTGTTAAATCTCACCGAAAGCTATCGTGGAACTATTGGATCTCGACACTTATTGCCTAGAAATCCTCGAAGGCAGGCCTCATAGACAATCTAAACATTGCTTTCGATCAGCAATCAATCACCTAAATCGTGCGGAATCATTGTTTCCAATTGATAGTAATATGGCAGTGTTCAGATGCCTTACGGCAGAAGAAGAAGCTGCATCTGGTCTAATGTATTGCTTGAAAGATAAAAAGTACGTAAATGCAAATAAGCTAAAACCGAAAAGACATGTTCACAAAATCTCCATCATTCAATTCTTTACGGTCTTCAATAAATTCACTGAAGAGAAACTATCTGAAACTCAATCTGATATGCGTTTATCAGTTATAGAAAAAAATGGCGACAAATTGCTAGCTTTCGAAACAAATTTTGACCTAGGCCAAGGACTCAAAAAATTTACTCCAGAACCACCATTTAATTTTCGACTGCTGTTCGAGGAGAAGCGTTTTTCCTTTAGAGAGCAAATTCAGGATCTACTTAAGGCACGGGAATTTTCTGAAATAGAAAGCTATCTCGAAAACGAGGCAAATCAACGAAACCGCCTACTTTATGCCACACAGCAGGGATACCCCTCAGAAGTTGAGGTTGAAGAGAAATTTTTCCCTGCGTACCAAAAACGAGTATTTGCATTACTTAGAGCCTATCTTATGATTGACCCCTATGAAGAAAAGCAACCATTTGTTCAAGATATATTGGACGCTTTTCTAACCATGCTGCAGGAGCATAATCTTAATGATGTTCATGATGAGCTCTAACAAGCGCAATCACATGGATTGAAGTTACCCCACGAGGCGCGCATTTTAACGGTAATGTGGGTCGTTATGCTCGATTGGGAATATACGTATGAATCGAACTGAAGCATTCGCAAGGTATGGTGCAAAAACTAAAAACTTTGTCTGGTCGGTTGCCGCCAAAAATAATCGGGGGGAGCTCGTGCTAAGTTTATGGAAACAGTATTTCAAGCCAGGCGAGGGAGTTATTACCTATATCGATAAAGCGTCCCGCTGGAAGGGCCCCGGGAATAATGAATTTCGTCTCTATCTCGACTCAGCCTTTAAAAATGGTCAAATTATTAGAGCTGTAATCGGAAGAACCAATGATGAGAAAGCGGTTGCAAGCGGAGTTGACGCACATTCTTTGGATAACACGTTTCACGTAAGAGAAGACTGGATTGGCGAGGTAACTGTCTGGGATGGTGACAACTTTGAAATTGAGTTTAAATCAAATTGATCATCACAAAATTCGAGCCAGCAACATCTCCCTAACAATGCAATCAAACGTTATGCTTATGCGATCAGATAAATGAGCCTGCGCCAAACATTGGTCGATACGGCATTGGCATGGCAACAGCAGTATGGCGTTGCCCCAGCGGTCACGTCTGCGGTTTCTGAGCTCGATGCGGCTCAGTTGGTTGGAATGAGCGATGGAGAGTACTCGGATTACATGCAGGACAAGACTGCTGTGGCGAGGGGTCACGATTTTATTTATCAGGGCATTCGATATCAGATTAAAGCACACCGGCCGAGCGGGAAACCTGGTAGTAGAATAACCAATGCCGGAAAGGCCAGTAACTACGAGTGGGATGTACTTATCTGGATTCGCTACAACGAAAAATTCGAGATCGAAGAGGCTTGGGCCTGGGGCAGAGATGACTACATAGCAGCCTTTGATCAACAAAAACGAATTTCGCCAGAAGATATGAGACAAGGTAAAAGGGTTGATAATACATAACCGTCCCTAGCTGGGGTATTAAATGGATTTGATCATCGAGTCTCTAAGAATAATTCACAAGACACACCGTCTCACTGAAGGCGATGTTTCAGCGCATACGAAATCAGCTCAGAAAATTACTATAGAGTGGCAAGAAGCTGTTTGTGGCGCAGCAAACACTGGGAAGTCCAATCTTCTATAGGCATGGCATATAGCTCACTTTCTTTAGTGGCTGAAAAATGATTTTTATTATTGTTGCTTTCAGGGGTTGCTTGTTCAGCAATATGATTTTCGCAACCGATAATTAATATTGGGGAAAAAAGATAAACTAGATATTTCATAAGTGCTCCATAAATTTACTGTTAGGTTTGGATAAAAGGGGGCTGGATTTGAAAATAATCCTTCTTTCTTGTTTGCATTACTAATCTCCTTTAAATTCTTATCGCGGTTTTCGTTTGCATTTATATTTTATGCTACGGTGTGTGTGATTAAAGTTGCGGGATAAAAACGGCAGTGATTAAGCAACCCATAAAGATATTAATTTGTTCGTGGCTTCTGGTCTGTGGTGGCTGCATGATGACCAGCGCCGAAGAGGACGCGGACACCGAAGGTGCAAAACCTGTGTTTATGGTTGTGGAGGTTGATGTAACCGATTCTGCTAAAGCTATTCCTGTGACTGAAGACTCTTTCGTCTGTTTAAAAAAGATGCGTCCGGTACGCGGCTTTTTTGTCAGTAATCTGCTAGACAATTTAGATGGTACCGTTACTGCGGCGATGTCACCACATGGTGCGACCTATCCGCCAGGTTCTGTGGTGCAATTGATTCCTGCAGAAGTTATGGTGAAACACCATAAAGGCTGGAACACGAAAACCAATGACTGGGAATTTTTTGAGCTGAGCGTTTCGGAAAAAGGCTCAAAAATAAAAGTACGCGGCACCACGCAGGTGATCAATAAATTTGGTGGAAACTGTTTCGAGTGCCATCAGAAAGCAGAGCCGCAATGGGATCTTATCTGTGAACAAGATCATGGCTGTGACTCGTTGCCAATCCCTGACTTTATCATTCGCTGGACCCAGCGTGGTGATCCACGTTGTGATTAAAAAACCAAATGGGTCTGTGCTATTACGTATTATCACCGAGGCCTTGTTATGTTTATAAGCATCCGTAATGCTCCTAAAAAATCGTTCAAGTTATGACCTCCGCTTCGCTGCGGCCACTTAACTCAAGCGTTATGAGCACTAAAGAAGGATAATTATCGATGATCGATCTAGGCATAGACATCCGCACCAAAGATGGCGTGATGAATACATTTATCACACACCCCGAAGAGAATGGACCGCATCCAGTTGTTTTTTTCCTGATGGATGCACCAGGCAAGCGTGAAGAGTTGCACGATATGGCACGTCGGCTTGGTTCAGCTGGATACTATGTGGTGTTGCCCAATCTTTACTATCGGCGTCTGCGCGAGTTTGATGTGGACTCGTCCAGTCGCGAGGAAATGTTCGAGCATATGCATTCGCTTTCCAATTCCATGGTTTGTGAAGACATTCAGGCACTAATGGATTTTGCTGCATTGGACGGTGCCGCTCGCGATGGCAAGACAGGTTGTGTTGGTTATTGCATGAGCGGTCCATTCGCGTTTGCAGCCGCGGCTGCCTTTCCCGATCGAATCGCGGCCTCTGCGTCATTTCATGGTGTGCGCCTGTTCGCGGATGCAGAAGACTCCCCACATCTTAGCGCTGGAAAAATCAGGGGCGAGATGTATTTTGGTTGTGCAGAGACTGACGAATATGCACCCCAACAAATGATCGATAATCTAGAGAGCCACCTGGCTAACACTGGGATTAATTATCGAGTCGAGGTATACCCTGGCACAGAGCATGGATTCGTTTTCCCGTTAAGGCGGGGAAAATACCACAAGGCGGCGGCTGAACGACATTGGGAAAGATTGCTGACGATGTATGGCCGTTGTTTGTAATGGCATGTGGCGGTTACACTATGGTTACAAGGCCAATTTCTGCGATTGAAGTTCTCATAACAAGGACTTACAGCGGCCTGGCTAGCGCCAGGCCGCTGATGCGGGCCGTTAGCGGTACGATCAATACAACTTTGCCTGACTTCGAGCAAATATTGTTTGCTCATCTTGCTCGGCGTAACGTGTAATATCCAGGCAATGGATCAAACAAGTGATACCTTCTACCTGGTTCGGTCTTCCGCAATCAATGGAGACAAACAACAACTTCAGCAAATAATACTTTCGGGCGGGAGTATTGACGTTGTTGATAGTAGTGGGCGTTCAGTCGTTTTAGTTGTGACGATTGAAAACAATATTGAGGCACTGCGGTTGCTCATTGAATTGGGCGCTGATGTTGATTATTACGATAAAGCAAAATCGCAAGGAGTCATCGACCAGACAGCCTTTTTATATGCCGGTGCAAACGGCATGAATGATGCCTTAATCCTCTTGATAAATGCCGGGGCCAAGCCTGATATTTATAATTATTATGATGGGACCGCACTTATTCCTGCTGCTGAAAAAGGCCACGTAGATACTGTAAGGCTATTACTTGAAAAATCAAAAATTGATGTGAATCATGTCAATAATCTTGGTTGGACTGCCCTGATGGAGGCGGTAATCTTATCCGATGGAGGCTCTGACCAGCAACAGATAGTCCGGTTACTGCTGGCTCACGGGGCTGACTCCGATATTACCGATAAAGAGGGAATTTCAGTTTTGACACATGCCCAAAAACACGGCTTTACCGCGATTATCAGATTATTAAATAATCAGCATTTTTGCTCTGATAACGCCGTGTAACATGAGCACTGCTAACAATCGCATGCAGTCGGCGTTAGCAATCCACGGATGGGGGGGTAAACGACTCCTTAGGGCATTCTCCGGAAGTTGCCAGGCTGAAGAACCTGAAGGGCGGTTTTCTTGTTAGCTGACCTTCAAATACCAAGCTTCATAGGCAGCAAACGGCACACACCGGACCTTCCTTTTGAAGGTGTTTAACATCTACTCACACCTCTGCACTGATTAGTCAAGGATAGATTAAGCAGTATATATTGGCAATGGGAAAGGCTTATCTCCTGTCGGAGCTTCTTCTCACTTAAATGATCAGTAAAGTATCAAAAGTGTGCGCAGTGCCAGATAGACTCCCGGGCAAAAACCCCTACTTTCGGGATCTTTGCGCAGTAAATCGATGATAGCGCAACTTTCATACAGGGTACCTGTCAAAGTTGCTGTGTAAGACATATGAGAACTAACCATTAACTGCTCGATTGGACAGATAAACAAGTCGACATCGAGGGCCAACTGGGAGTATATTTTGATTACTGAAACTACTGTTTCGGCTATTAAACAGCAGTGGTTAGCCTTAGATTACCTTAAGGCGTCCAGTGATATTGGCAGCCCCGCATGGCCTAGAAACAGGTGTGACTATATCGGCTAAACACTACAATAATATTATTTAGGAGCAAATCATTGTGAATAAGCTTAAATTAATTGTCGCATTTATCGCCCTGACTGTGGTATCCAGTGCCAATGCATTCGAATGTCCCAAACACTTCAAGGCTACCCAGGCCGCCATCGACAAGGTGATCGGGGATATGAAGGGCGACATGTCGAAGAAGATGCCCAAGGAAGACATGGCACTCGTACACGCTCTGCTAGATGATGCCAAGATGCTATTGGCTAGCGCTCGGCACAACCATGAAAAACCACAGGGTAAATACGACCATGCTCGTGCTTTGGCGAAAGCTGATGCGGCACTAGGTTACGCCAACGCTTCTGATATGTTCCATTTCAAATTGATGATGTAATACGCGGTTGCGGACCAACCGTCCTGTCGAATCGGTCGGTGGAATCTGGGCAAGCGGTTTGAATTAGCTTCAAGGCCGTCGGGATCCGCTGGGGAAGCACAGTGATCCGCAGCATGGTTTTATGAGTGGGAAATGTCGGTACTGAAATTCAATATCACAGTGGTACTCGGTTATGCATTGGTAATCGCGGGGCCTTCATCTGTTGCAAATGCGGACACACACTGGACGGAATCCCGAATTCCGGGCACTTCCGAGCAGGCACTGGTTCTGGGCCGAGACCTCGATGGCGATGGTGACCCTGATGAAATTACGATCCGCCTGGAGGTGATTGAGGTCACCGAGGAGGTTTATCCCGGGGAGTACGTAAAATTCTGGGTGTTCGCCCCTGAAGGCCGGGGCATGACTTCGATTGCCCGTGTACCGAGTCCTACCATCCGCGTCGAAACAGGCGACCGGGTGCGCATCATCCTCCAGAACACGCACTACTTTCCGCACACGATTCACCCCCACGGGACGATCCATCCGAATGCCATGGACGGGGTGCCCGACATCACTCAGGCCGCGGTCATACCCGGTGAGTCCTTTAGCTACGAGTTTACTGCGAAAAACCCCGGCACTTTCTTCTATCACTGTCATGTCCAGCCCGATGTTCACGTGCTTATGGGTCTGGTTGGAATGCTCATCATCGAACCCAATCGGCCGAACAACATATTCACGCATCTAGTGCCTGGTGCCGGGCGCATGCCAGACCTCGCCAAAGCTACCGTGGAGGCGGGGTACGGTCGCGAGTATTCTCTGGTGTACATGGATATTGATGCGCGATTGAACCGCATTCCCGCCGCGTACAAGGATCCGCGCGAGATCGAGAAGCGCATGCACCGGGAGTACGATTCCACACAGCGTAAACCGAATATCTTCCTGCTTAACGGCCGCTCATTTCCCTTTACCCTGCGTGACACGCCGATCGAGGTGAAATCGGGTGAGTGGGTCAAGCTGCGCATCCTCAATGCCGGCGAACGGCCGATGAAACTGCACATCCACGGCCATCATCCGACGCTAACCCACCTGGACGGTTACCCGCTGCCCGCCAGTATGCGTTACACACGGGATGTCTTCGCCATCGGTGCCGCACAACGTATCGACCTGGAACTCAGACCTGGGGACGACGACCTTTACGCCTCCGGACCCGGGGTGTGGATCATGCACGACCATACCGAGAAAACTGTCACCAACAAGGGGATCAGCCCGGGTGGCGACATCACCACAATCGTCTATGAGGGTTTTATGGGTGACGACGGTCTACCGAAGGTTGCCACCAGCCTCGATCGCTTCTTCGATCCCGAGTACTACCTGGGACACGTCCCTGTTTTTGACCCGGCGATTTTTAATACAACTCGCGAAGATTATGAATACGGATGGCCGGAGGAAGAGCCCCTGGGCGGCACCTTCACCTATCCCGTCCGTGAAGCCGAATAGGGCACTAACGAAGGGTAGTAATGAAGATAACTTTTCTAATCGGTTTTTCGCTCGTTATCCTGGCCGCGGTCATAGCGAGCCATGCCCTGGCGTCCACTGAGATAAAGAAGGACTTCGTCCCGGAAGATCCCATGGAGCAGCATCGGATCGTCGCGACCTCCTGCGATCACCCGCGCGGCTTCCGCCGTATCGAAATGAAAGGTGGAATCGAATTTGCACGCGAGGGAGAAGTGTTTGCCTTCGAACCCCGAATAATACGAGCGGAACCATGCGAAGAAGTGGAGATCGTTCTGGAAAATACCGACTCGGTACGGCACGCTCTCATGCTGCCCGGTCTCAACCCGATGTTCACGCTGGAATTTACGGGGCCTGAAGTGAGGAGCCTTCGTTTTGTGACACCTGATGAAAACGTCACCCTTGAGTTTCACTGCCACGTGCCAACCCATGAACAGCAAGGGATGTTGGGTGAGCTGATCGTGGGTAAGGGTGGTAAACCGCCAGAACACGAGGTACTAACACCGGGGACCGCACGCCTGTTCGAAGGCATCGGTGGCGTCGTCGCCGTTGATCTGCGCAATAACCGCCTGGTACTCACCCATGGGGCGATCGAGGGCTTCATGGCGGCGATGGAGGAAATGAGCTTCATGGTCACTTCCGCGACGCTGCTTAAGGGAATCAAACCGGGTGACAGGGTGCGCTTCACTATCGACGCTGACAAACGCGCGATCGTGAATATCACACCACTGACCGAATAGGCGGGTGGGTTTAAAGCGAGTTCTTAAGCACTGCACATGAATGACTCAATTGGGCACTAAGCGGCTCCTGACGATTCAATTTTGAGCGGCTGCTTTCCCGTTAGCGGACGCTTAAATTCTTGGCCTCAAGGTCAGAGAACGGCACAGAGCAGACGTCGGTGGCATAGGTTGAACAGGTTGATATAGACTCCAATGAGGTAATTGGGATTTCCGATTTACTGATTCTGAGAATTAGAAAGGAAATTAGCTTGTCGATAACCCAGGAAGCAATCGAATGAAAAAACGGTACTGGCGTTTAGCTCTACGTGTCGTATTGACTGTTGCAGCCTGGATTTTGTTAGTCGTTTATGTTCACAAGCTTGGACACCAATATCTCGGTGACATCAAGACAGCATTCAATACACCGGTTTCCCGGATAATTTTCCAGATTCTGTTTATTGTCGGTTTGGTTTATTTAGTAATTCTGAGCCTGCCCGGAATACCAGCACCGGGGCTTCGTGGTATTTTAAGTATAGGAATCTGGGCCGCCGTGTTAGCTGTCGGCCATCAGCTTTCCCACGCTGGATTTCACGAGGTACAAACGATCTTATCACCTGAATCGTTGGGGCTTGATATTTTATCGATCACTTTCGCAGCAATTTTATATATGATCGTTCTTGCCCTTCCGTTCGTTCCTGCAATTGAACTGGGGATATTAATTATGGTTTTGTTCGGTCAGCTGGGCATCATTGTCGCTTATATGGCGACCGTTGGTGGTCTCCTCCTTGCATTTACCGCAGCTAGGTTTCTCCCAGCTTCTGCTTACAATAAGTGGATGGTTAAACTGGGGATCGAGGCTGATAGACCCGGCGTCAACGCGGTGATGGAATCCTTAATAGTCGGTGAACCGGGTAATACGCGATTAGGAGATCGTATGAAGTCAGGCCTGCTTAGACACCGCCATTTAATGCTCGCAGCAAGCCTAAACTTACCTGGCAATTCCGTTATCGGTGGAGGTGGTGGGATAGCTTTTGTATGCGGTGCCAGTGGGATTTTTCGATGGGGTGGTTTTTTAGCTACAGCGCTGTTGGCCACCGCACCTATACCTATTGTAGTTTCGCTTGGGTTAGTGGAAGTCGGGCCACTACTGGAAAAGCATGGCCTCTTGCATGAACTGCTCAGCTACTTGGAGAGTTTCTTAACACACTAGTGGTTAGCAAGAGTTGCTTGCGTCGGCTTTGGGCTGCGATCTCAACTGGTCAACGCAACACTTTATCTTTAAATTAAAAGATGGAGTGTGGAATATGAGATATAGAGAAGTGGACCCCGTTTTTTGGACAGTTCCCTTAGGAGTTATTTTCCACGACATCAGCCCACCTCTGGTAGTCTGATGGATTCATAATAGACCCGAT
>Ga0209988_10000295_pt1 | contig 29836 bp, 21 predicted proteins | sample N075metaG_FD_183115 | JGI IMG/M metagenome (GOLD analysis project Ga0209988, IMG submission 183115) | Deep subsurface microbial communities from Kermadec Trench to uncover new lineages of life (NeLLi) - N075 metaG (SPAdes) (version 2) | ecosystem: Environmental > Aquatic > Marine > Ocean trench... | reverse complement strand
AATCTATTTGCTACAGAACCGGACATTTCTATTTGTTGCTAACATCTTCCCCATGCACGCTAGCACGCTTGAGTAGCGGTGAATTCACAGCCGCTGATTGATACCGATGAAATACTCCTGCAACCAGCGATGAGCGGCCTGACCAGGGTTACGTGCTTCGGAATATGAGGTTGAAATCTTTGGTGACTAAACTAAGCTTAACGGAACGAAGGCCAGGTCACGTTGGAGCGATCGAATGAGAAGAATGGGAGGTGCCGATGCATTCATGCTCGCTTTTGAAACCCCAAAAGCCTACATGCACACCTTCAAAGTGGCCATTTTGGATCCGTCCACCGACCCGGAAGGCTGGTCATTTGACAAGTTTCATCAGGACTTCGAGAACCGATTACACCTCGTCCCCTTCTTGCGCTGGAAATATGCACCCGCCCCCCTGGGGATAAACCATCCTCTTTGGGTAGAAGACCCCGACTTCAACCTGGATTTCCACATTCGGCGCATTGCCTGCCCGGCTCCGGGTGATCACAAAACCTTGTGCGCATTTATGTCATCCGCCTACGCCTATCAGTTGGATCGCAGTCGACCTCTGTGGAAATGCTGGGTAGTCGAGGGATTGGCCGGTGGCAAGGTGGCGCTGGTTACCATGCTACACCATGCCTATGTCGATGGTGTGGGGGCTTCCCACGGTCTCCAGCAGTTATACCGGGAATCCCCCGGCTATACGCCTGAGACCGCGCCAGAATGGAGTCCCGGCCCGCCGCCATCGTGGTTTAAGCAGTTGTGGCTGGCCATTGTTGATTGGCCTGAAGTTGTTCTCAAAAACCTGCCTAAAGTTTTGCGCGGTCTAAAACAGAAAAAAGCCCTGGAAAAACAATACGAAAGTTCTGGAAAGCCACCGCATCCCGCCCCGGGAATGATGCGCCAAACGCCCATCAACCAAGTATTGAGCCATGGTCGAACGTTCGTTTGCGACTCCATGCCACTTGAGGTATTTAAAAAAATCAGCAAGGGGCTGGACGTAACCATAAATGATGTTTTTCTGTGCTGCTGCGCGGGGGCAATCCGGCGTTTATTTCTGGATGGGGGCTATAATCCCGATCAGAGCCCCCTAATTGCAGGCACGCCGTTTGCAGGCCAGCGACCCGAGGGCATGGAAGGTCTGGGGAATTTTGTCACTCTGGACTATTGTTGGCTACATACGGACATCGAAGACCCCCTACAGCGACTTCAAGCCAGCCAACGAGCCGCCAACGAGATGAAGGATCACCTTCGCCAATTGGTGGAGATGAATGCAGATTTCGGCGCGATCATGCAGATACTGCCCCCCTGGACGGTGAAGGCCTTTAGCTGGTGGTTGCGCGAAAAAAAGAGGGGGAGCCTAAGTCTATTTGGCAATGTGGCACTGTCGAACGTTCCAGGCCCCCGTAAACCTCTTTTCCTGAATAAGTACAAGCTGGACAAATGGTTTTCCTCCGGTCAAATCGTCGATGGCACTTGCCTGAATATGACCATGTGGAGTTATTGCCAGGACGTCAATCTGTGCATTCTCGCGGACAAGAAAGTTCTCCCCGATGGCTGGAAGTTGTTCAGTTACTTTGAAAAAGAGCTGGAGATACTTGGCAGCCTGATTCCGCAATCCAAGACACAGGAGGCAGCTGAAGTATGAGCAATTTAAAGCCCATTGACCTGGCATTTCTTGTGCTGGAGAACAGTAGCCGCCAAATGCACATGACCGCGTACCAAATGTTTAAAATGCCCGCGCGTCAGAAAGACACGTTTGTGGCAAAGGTACGCAATGCCTACCGCAACAGTGAGGTGGCGTCGCCCTTCAATCAAAAACTCCAATGGCTGGGTAAAAATGTTGCGTCCTGGCAGAAGACCCAGGTAGACCTTGATTATCATGTCAGACATTTGGCTGTTCCCGCGCCAGGCACTCTAAAGCAATTCTATGAGCTGATTTCATTCCTGAATACGCCGCTGTTGGACCGGGGCCAGCCACTCTGGGAGTGTTATATAATCGAGGGCATCGAAGATAATCACTTTGCCGTGATGATTAAAGTACATCATGCTCTGATCGATGGTGAAGGCGCGCTGAAAATGTTTCGCAATGCCATGAGCGATTCCGCGCGGGACAAGTCGATACGCGCCATCTGGATGCCCTCCGATAACAACAAGCCCAAGAGAAAGCGCTCCCGGGGAACAAAATCACAACTTGAAAAGCTCATATCCAACGTTGGCAAGTTGCCCGCGGATGTTCTGGCTGGCGTTGCAGAGTTTACAAAAATTGGTGCGCAATCCCTGGGTCTGAATCCCAAGGAATCCGCTTTGCCCTTTGGGGCGCAAAGAACCATTTTTAACAACACAGCTCAATCTTCAGCAAGACGCTACGCGAACTGCGAACTACCGCTGGCCCAGATTAAGGGCGTGGCCAAGAAGACCGGAACCACGGTGAATGATGTAGTGACAACGATTATTGACCATGCGTTAGTTCAGTACCTCAAGGATCAGAATGAGCGCATAAACGTGCCGCTTGTCAGCCTTATGGCTATGTCGATTCGAACAGCTGGCCAGGTATCTTCCGGCAATCAAGTCACTGTCGAACTGGTGCCGATGGGGCAACCTGCGGCAGCGATCGGTGAACGCCTGCGGCAAGTTCATGACTCCATTGCGAAAATCAAGGACAAAAGTCGCAAGCTGCCCAACTCAGTCAGGCAGTTCTACTCTCTGTTTATTTTTGGTAGCTCGACCCTTGCTGACTTTTCTTCGGCTTTCGAGAAAATACCCAGCGCCAATCTGGTTATCTCCAATATGATTGGCCCCCGGGAGCAACTCTATATGGGCGGCGTGCCCATGGTGGCTTTTCAGGGGCTTCCGATTGTTCCACCAGGCGGCGGCTTGAATATTACATTTGCCAGTTTTAACAAATCCATCTGCCTGGCCATTGGCGCAGCGCCCGAGGCAGTGAATGAGCCTTACAAGTTGATCGAGTTTATCGAGCAAAGTTTCGAGATGTTGAAAAAAGTGACCCTCAAGAGCCAGCCGAAGACAAAGCGCTCTCGAAAGAAACGATAAAACAGGCTAATTCCGGAGCACAAAATACCATGATAAATATCGGTTCAATGCTAAAACAGCGGTCGATTGTCTCCACCCATTTGGAGGCCTATGTAGAACCTTCCACGGGCGTTCGCGCTACCTATGCGGACTTGAATCGCCTGGCTAATAAGTGTGCTAGCACAATAGCTGGCCTGGGAGTAATACAGGGTGACCGGGTCGCGCTGCTGATGCACAACAGTATAGAATTCACGGCCCTGTTCTACGGTGCGGCCAAATTGGGCCTCGTCATTGTGCCACTGAATACGCGGTTAACCGCCAGTGAATTGGCGTTTATCCTGTCTGATAGTGGAACAAAACTTCTGTTTTTTGATCCTGAATTTGCCGAGACGGTAGCGGCTATCAAGGCCGACGAAGAGCACCCGCTGACCATTGAAGCTTATGTGCAGACCACGAACGAGAGCATGGCAAGCGGGGATTCTCTCTCCTCTTTACTGCTTGCTGCCTCGGACGGGGAGCCGGAAGTAAACAGCGGCGACCAGGACAACCTGTTCATCATGTATACCTCGGGGACAACGGGATTGCCCAAGGGAGTGGTTCATACCCATGAATCTATTATGTGGGCGGGGCTGTGCTGGGCGAACACTGTCGAGGCGCGATACCGGGACCGACTGTTACTGCCCTTGCCGATGTTCCATGTGGCGGCACTGACGGGAGTTTTGTTCTGTGCCGTGCGGGGGGTCACACTGGTATCGATGCCGGATTTCGATCCGTCCCGCGTCTGGTCTCTCATTGTAGAGGAAAAAATAACTATCGGAGCCTCGGTCCCGGCCATTCTCAACTTCATGCGGCAGGTGCCGGAGTTTGCCGAACTGGAGGCGCCAGATTTCCGCTTTTTTATCACTGGCGCCGCGCCCATGCCAGAGACCCTGACCCGCATCTACAATGACAAAGGAATGGAGGTAATACAGGGCTACGCACTGACAGAATCCGGTGGCGGAGGATGCATGTTGATGAATGAGGACGCCCTGCGCAAGATAGGTTCCGCCGGGAAACCGACCATGTTCACAGAAATGTGTATACGCGATGCGCAGGGCAAGCGTTCCAGTGTCGGCACCGGAGAAATCCTGTTGAAAGCGCCGCACATGATGAAGGAGTACTGGAACCGCCCGGAGGCCACTGAAGATGCCTATGACGATGGCTGGTTCTGCACCGGTGATATCGCGGAAATCGATGATGAGGGCTTTATTTTCATTAAAGACCGCATTAAAGATATGATCATTTCCGGCGGCGAGAACATCTATCCCGCGGAAGTCGAGAATGTGATCCTGACCCATCCGGCTGTGATCGAGGTTGCCGTAATCGGTCTGCCCGATGAAAAATGGGGCGAATCGGTCTGCGCCATTGTCGTCAAGAGTGACGACGAGGTGGACGAGCAGGCCATTCTCGCAAGTTGTGAGGTCAAGTTATCGCGCTATAAACGACCGCGCAAAGTGTTGTTCGTGGACAGCATCCCGCGCAACCCCTCAGGCAAAATTTTGAAACGGGTATTGCGAGAGCAGTTTAGTTAGCACTGTCTGAAACCTGTCCACCGAGCGCCGTTAATATATCCCCCTTAGCCGCACGAGGGGATAATGCCGGTTACCCAGGGCAGTGTTACATCGGAGGTAGGGAAGGTGGCAGCGCAAGACGGGTTGGGACGGGGCGTTTCCAGGGGCCTGCTGTTGACATTGACTCTGGCTGCGGCTGCGGAGTTCATGGCAATCCCTGCCCAGGCGATGCCGGACAGTGAAGCCGAAGCCATTTTTTTCGGTGGCCCCATTGTGACTATGGACTCGGATCGCCCAGTGGTCCAGGCAGTTGCAATTGCCCGCGGTAGAATTATTGCCATCGGTGATCGCGGTACAGTTTTTCAGCGACAGGGTAAAGGAACACAGTTAATCGATCTGGCCGGCAAGGCCTTGCTTCCCGGTTTTCACAACTCGCATGTGCATCCCACCTTAGCGGCAGTGACCATGGGATGGGAGGATGTCAGTGGTTATTCCCACCCAACGGAGGAGGCGAGCTGGCTGGCGCTGCGGGAGGCGGTTAAGAATTATCAGCCGGGCGAATGGGTGTTTGCCGGGGGCTGGGATCCCATCCTGGTCGAAGGCTTACAGGCGCCCAGTCTCAAGGAACTCGATGAGATCGCGCCCGATAACCCGCTTTTTATCATGCCACAGGGCGGTCACCAGGCTTATCTGAACAGCCGCGCGCTGGCAGCCGCGGGCATTACTCGGCAATCACCCGACCCGGGTCATGGCGCGTATTATGAGCGGGATGACAAGGGTGAACTCACCGGCCGGTTGGTGGAACAGCCAGCATTCTTCCCGGTACAGGAAAAATACGGCATGCCGAAGACGCGCGCAGCGTGGCAAAGCGCATTGCAGAAGGTGTTCCGCCACTATGCGAAAATGGGGATTACCTCGGTCACTACCATGGGAGTGATGATCCCGCTGCCGGAAGTATTGGCGATCTATGAGGAGTTGACTGCCACTGATCCAGTGCTCCGGCACAATGTCTTTATCACCTGGTATGCCCGCGACCAGTTGCTGAAATTACAGCCCGGGGCCGGGCATGACTACTTTCGCTACAAGGGCATGAAAATCTGGTATGACGGCTCGCCCTATAGTGCCACCATGCTGGTTGAGCAGCCGTACCTGGTCAATGAGTTCACGCGTGAGGGCATAGGCATTAAACCAGGCGCAGTAGGGCATGCCAACTGGAGTGCAGAAAAGCTGTACCAGGCAGTGGATGAAATGCACAGGCGCGGCTGGCAACTCGGCATTCACACCCAGGGCGACAGAGCCGCCAAGGAGGTGCTCCAGGTGCTGGAGGACGTGGTTCGGCAAGCGCCCCGGGCAGACGCGCGCCACCGCTTCGAGCATTTGATGCTGGCTGAGCCCGCGATATTTGATCGGTTTGCGCGTGCCGGGTTTACACCGAGCTTTCATATCCAGCATATTTACTACTACGGTGGCATCCTCGGTGACAGCTTGTTCGGTGAAGCGCGCGTCAAGCGCCTGTTGCCGGTGCAGTCCGCGTTGGCCGCCGGACTCAGGCCAAGTCTGCATTCGGATCATCCGATGTTCCCGTCCACGCCATTGGAAATGGTAAAAACGGCAGTAGTGCGCCGCACCAAGGAGGGCGCTACGGTGGCGCTGGAACAGGGAATATCCGTGGAACAGGCGCTGCGGGCAGTGACTATTAACCCGGCCTGGCAGGTGCATGAGGAGCACAATACAGGCAGCATCGCCGTTGGCAAGTTCGCGGATCTGGTGGTGCTGTCATCTAACCCGCTAGCCGTGTCCGCTGAACAGTTGGACACAATCTCCGTCGATGCAACCTATGTTGGAGGTCGGCTGGTATGGCAAGCCGGAACTGAATGACGATTCGTCACTGTGAACGGGAGGCTAAATGTATTTCGTGGGCGGGGCGAAGGCTTTTCGATGATAGAGATGATAATGAAATTTAAAATTAAAATTGCAGTCATGCTGGTTGCATACGTCGTAACGGCCGCCGCCGGTAGTGTGGCAGAAGAGGTCGGAGCCGAGAATAAACAGGCACTCGCCACGTCTCCCCAGGCCCTGCTGGAGATGCTTGAAACAGTGTCTTTCTTAATGCCAGCGGACTACCAGCAAAAGATCGCCGGTGAAAGGGCCGCCCATATTTTCCCCCTGGGCCTTGAACAATTATCGCAAAAGCTGGATGAATCGACCGACCCCAGGCGCGGAATTAACGCGGAGGAGTTGGCAGCTTATGCCGAGGTGTTGGCAGGGATCGCCCTTGAATCGAAACGCGACGGGGAGCTATTGTGGGGGCGCATTCAGGGTACGGCCTATGAGCGAAAGGCCCATCAATGGATTTACCAGCAGTTGCAGTCTTTTGGCCTTGAGGACGTACGCTATGACACGTTCCCCTCGCAGTATCCCCAGTGGCGGCCAACCACCTGTGAATTACTGATCACCCGGGCGCCCAGTTTTGCGCCAGACCAGACCTATGATTTCGACCAGGCGATTACGGCATTTGTATCATCTAACACACCGCAATCCGGAATAGAGGCGGAATTAATCTACGTGGGCGATGGCACACCTGCCGAACTCAGGGGGCGCGATTTAACGGGCAAGATCGTGTTACTGCGCGGTCGGACCCAGCCCAGCGCTATATTAAATAGTGCTCGCACCGCGTATTCCCGTCTGGTTGAGGGCAGCTACGGCATGCCGGCAGGCGTGGTGGTCTGGTGGGACGTGCCCGGCGTTAAGCAGGTCGCGGGTCGCGTGGGCGCGCCCGGTGGCGGGGATTCCATAGGCCTGGCTGTCCCCTGGACGACCATTGGCGATGACGATGGCCTGTATCTGCGCAAGTTGCTTGATCGCGCTAGCGACGACAATCCGGTCGTGGTCAGATTGAATGTGCAGGGCCATATGGAATCCGGCGAACAACGCATGAGCGGCAATGTTTACGCTATGCTCCCTGGCCAGTCCGGCGACTACATTGTGATCCCCACCCACGTGGATGGGTATTTTTACGGCATCCACGACAACGGCGCCTCGGTTGCCCTCAACCTCGCCCTGGCTAAACACTACGCCCAAGTACCCTTCGCTCAACGTCAGCACGGTATTATCTTCCTGTTTCAAGGGGATCACGAAGTACCCGGTGTCGGTGGCACCCTGCCGTTTATTGAACAACACAGGCAGTTGATGCGCGAGCATTTGTTACTGGTGTTGCGCCCCGAACATCTGGGCATGATCAGGCCGTTGGATGAAGGCATTTTCGTGGGCTCATCGAATGTGACCGAGCCCTTGATGCTGCTGGTAACCAATCGCAGCCCGGTGTTGATCGATATTTTCAAGCGGGCCATACAGGACTACGCCATCCCTACGGGAAACCTGGTTTATATCGATCCTGCGGCGGATGAGGCGGCATTCCACCCGCCCTACAATGACCTGGGCGCGATCTCCAGCGGCTGGATACAAACTGGTAAGTTTTATCACTCCACCGCTGATATCGATGGAGCTGGGGTCAACTTCAAGCAGATTGAAAAGCTTGCCCGCGCCCACGCCTATGTGATTGATCAGTTGGCCGGCGTGACGAAAGAGGACTTGCAACGGGGTGGATTTGAAGTGCCGGAAAAGTCGATTTACCAATCGGATTTGATAAAAATTATGATGGGTAATAATTGATGGATGGTAGATGCTCTCTACAGGAAAAAATTAGGCACAACAAGGTAAGATCCAGTCATCCGGAAGAGGGCGGTCGCAATATTGTCCAAGACGCGGTGCGTATTGAAGGGCGTTATCCCGGGGTAAAAATTCTTGGCTCACCGCAACCTTTAATTGCGTACGTGGGCCACAAGGGGAAATCTATCAAGGCGACACTTATCGGTACGTGGCAACTGCGCAGCTGGAAGATCAGCAATCAAGAGGGCGAGACAATCTCGGAGCCCTTTGGCTCGAATCCGCAGGGCGTGTTGGTATACACCGAGGCCGACTGGATGTCCGCCGCTATCTGCTGAGACAATCGAGATTTACTTCCCGAACACCAGAGCCTGCGCTCAGCGCCACCGGAGGCACTGACTGCGGCCTATCTGACATATTTTCATTACACGGGCCCGTATCGGGTGGTGGGCCAGGATGTTATTCATAGTGTCGCAATGAGCCACAATCCGAATTTCGTCGGCTCGGAGCAACTTCGTCACTTCGTTTTTAAGGGTGATCAATTAACCCTCAGTGGCGAAGAGACCATTAACGACAAAACACGGTATCACCAACTCCATTGGCAGCGCATGGCGAACTTGTCAGGCGGGGCTGCGTAACAGCTCCACCTGCTGGTCAATCGCAGTCGCCTTGTGGGGCTGTGGGCGAGAAGCGCCTAGTCTGTTGCGAATGCCCGCAACAATTCACTCATGCTGGCGGTACCCCGTTCCAGGTTTTTCACCGATATCCGTTCATTGTTGCCGTGTACTCCCCGCATGTCCTGCCTCTGAATTAGCACGGGGGAATACCCGTAACTGACGATGCCAAGGTCTCGAAAAAAATGACTGTCAGTAAATCCTGCAGCAACACTGGGTATTACGGGCGTCCCGGGAAAGTAGGTTGCGGTAACAGCCTCAATAGCGCGGAACAGTTCTGTATCTGTAGAGCTGACTGCGGGGTCGAAGTTCACCAGCGTTTCAACTTTTATCGAGGGGTCGTCGACGATCTCCGCCAGTTCCTTGAGAAACTCCCGTGGCGATTGGTCGGGCAGTAACCGGCAATCCATTTCCAGAGAGGCTTCGGGGGGTACCACATTGACCTTGTCACTGGCCGCCAGACGGGTCAGTGAACAGGTGTTTCTGAGCAGGGCATGGCTGCTGGGTTGTTCGATCTGTAGCTGCATCAGGAAGCCGGGGCGCTCAATGGCGCTGGTCACGTCGGCGTAATCTTGTCGGCCTTGTTCGGTAGACTGGTAAGGTGCCATGCCACGAAACATAGTGTCGACAGGATCAATGACTCGCGCTGGAAATTCCGTATTTATAATCCGGTGAGCGGCTCGTACAAGTCGGGTGACGGCGGTTTCCGGTGCCGGCATGGAGCCATGACCAGGCGTGCCCGTGGCGGTGAGTCTGAGCCACAAAGGCACTTTTTGGGTAACTTCCACCTTCATGACGCTCTGGCTGTCGGATATCTGCAAGCCGACGCCACCCTCGTTGACCAGGAACCCGATGCCTTCGAAAAGTTCGGGGCGGTTTTCCACCAGCCAGCCGGCCCCGAAGTCGCCGCCGGCCTCTTCGTCGGCGGTGGCCATGTACACCACATCGCGATTGAGTGCCGCGCCGGATCTGGCCAGCGCCAAAAATGCTTGCAATTGCATGATGCCAAGACCTTTGGTGTCCAGAGCGCCGCGACCGTAGACATAGCCGTCCTGGATGGCCCCGGAAAACGGTGGCATATCCCAGTGCCCGGAACTGGCGGAGACCACGTCAATGTGGTGCAGTAATATTATCCCGGGTTTGGCGCGCTCTGGTTGGGCGGCTGGCAGGCGCGCCCACAGGTTGGCTCGCCCCGGTGCAGATTCAACTATCTGGTAGTCGATGCCCGCACCCTCAAGTATTCCCGCGAGGAAACGTGCTCCCGCCGCTTCATTACCGGGCGGATTGGTGGTATCTACTTGTAGATAGTGCGATAAACGCTCAACGGCTAGGTCTGCGGCGCCCGTTTGGGTGGCGTAGACCGTCGCTACAATCAGTAGTACGGCAGCGCAGGCTTGCCGTAAGTGGTTCAATGGGGCTGTCACATTGTTCTTCCTCTGTAAATAGCTTGGCGAGATATGCTCGTTCTGTTCAGGCGGCGCCCGACTCCCCGAGGCTAAAGTCTACTTCATGGGCTTTTAATGCGCCCCGACATTCACTGCATATCACTTGCCCGTGTAGGGCGTGCCCGCATTTGTCGTGGGTTACCCGCATTGGCTTGCCCTGGTCGTGGGGGTCGCACCACCGGTCTCCCCACTGCAGAAGCGTCAGGAAATAGGGGAAGGTGGCCTCGCCTTTCTCAGAAGAGCCGTTTACGCATAGCCTCCAGTGTTCTTAGCCCGCCCGGGTCTCCGGCGGTGGCAGGCACCAGGCAAACTTCGTCCGCGCCGGCCTCGCGGTATTGGTTCAGCCTATGGGCAATTTCCGTTTCCGATCCCACCAGGCCAATAGCCGACACCAACTCATCGGGCATCGCCGCCAGAAGTTTCCTGGGGTGGGGGCGGGTGCGGGCGAAATCCACCAGCTCCCCAAAGCCCGCCGCAGAAATCATTTCCGAGTAACCGGGCGCGGCGAGATAGCCAACCACCGCGCGCAGTAGTTGCTCGATCGCTTCACGTTCCGGATCAACGGCGCAAGTGAGCCAAACGGCCAGTCTTGGCGGTGGTCGCTTCGCTTTTTTAGCAGCTTCTTCCATTTGCTTGCGCAGTAGCGCCAAGCTCTCAGGGGTTACCATATTCAGCAGCATGCGATCAGAGTGTCGTGCGGCCGCGCGCACAGCGCCCGGGCCGAAGGCGGCGATGGTCACGGAGCTTCCCGGTGCATCGAGGCGGAGGCGATAACCTTTGCAGCTGGCCAACTCGCCCTCGAATTTCATTTTATCACCAGACAGCAAACCACGCACAATCTGCGCAGTTTCAGCCAGGTATCGGGCAGTTCGCTTGCGCTCTCGCCCGTGCCACTCTTCCACCACTACCACGCTGGATGCCCCCAGGGCCAGGTTGGTCTCTCGCCCGGTTAAATCCGCCACCGAGGCAATGCCCAATGCCATGGTCATCGGTGTGCGTACCGACACAGCGAGGGGACCCAGCGTGAGGGCAATCTGCTGCGTTTGGAGGCCCACGGCGGTGGCCAGTGCGAAGGTGTCATAAGTAGCCATCTCCCCGATCCACAGCTCAGAAAAGCCAAGTCGATCGGCATTGATAGCAATTTCAAGGTTCTCTGCGGAGGGGCGATCTTGCCATAGCGGCGTGACGATGCTGAGTTTCATATTGCTGGCCCATCTTTAACATTTTGCTAAAGCACTTGTATAATCATACAGTCTAAATATGCAAGTCAGTTAGGGGTAGTATTTTTTATAAGCTCATGCGAAGGCGCCGGTGTGCGCCTACCTCGACCAACGCCCGACTACCCTGGAGAGATCTAATGGCGCTGCCAAATACCCTAATGGAATACCCCTGCGTCGAGCATTGCCTGGGCGGGGTCAGCCATTTTGAGGACGTGCCCCAGTGGATATACGACCTGGATAATCCCTATCTGCATGGCGCATATGCACCCACCCTGGATGAGATGAGTGTGGATAATCTGGAGGTCAGTGGTGAGTTGCCCGCAGATCTGGTGGGTGGTTACTTCCGCAATGGTCCCAACCCGGTCTATCAGCCCAAGAATCGGCAGCATCCATTTGATGGCGATGGGATGGTGCATGGGGTGTATTTTCGCGATGGCAAGGCCAGCTATCGCAATCGCTATGTGCAAACGGCTGCTCTGCTCCAGGAGCGCGTCGATGGTAAATCGATATCGCCTGGCGTAATGGGCCCCTTTGATTACAGCATCTCTCAATTTGGTATCAAGGATACTTCCAATACGGATGTGCTGTGGTTTGCCGGTGACATCATGACGTTGTGGTATAACGCCGGGCACCCTTACCGGCTGGACAGTCAGACCCTGGAAACCAAGGACTTTTATGAACTCCAGGGCCGGGATACACTGCGCATGTCCGCCCACTCCAAGGTGGACTGGAATACCGGTGAATTGTTATTTTTCGATTACGGTGACGAGCCGCCATTCATGACCTATGGGGTGGCCGATGCCAGCGGCAAGTTGCAACACGAGGTCGCGATTGACTTACCCGGCCCGCGCCTGCCCCACGATATGGGGTTCACCACTAATTACGCCATCCTTCACGATCTGCCTTTCTTTCACGATATGGAGGTCTTGCGGCGGCACAAGTATCGTGTATTGACTTTTCATACTGATATTCCAACCCGTTTTGGCATTATTCCCCGCCGTGGACAGAATTCGGATATTCGCTGGTTCGAGTGTCAGCCCTGTTACATTTTACACGCGACGAATTGTTGGGAAGAAGGTGACTGGGTGGTCATGGATGGCTGCCGTTCGCTAAATCCCATGCCCGATGTTCTGCCTGGGGAAGGGGACTTGGCATCGATGCTGGCCTATATGCGCCTGGAGGCCAATGTCTACCGTTGGCGTTTCAATATGAAAACCGGGGAGGTACGTGAGGGTGATATTGACGACCTCAATACAGAATTCAACAAGTCGAACCCAATTTTTCACGGGGTGAAGAGCAAGTACGGCTACCATCAGCGTATACCGTTGTTGCACGAGGGTGGCTACACTCTGCGCTTTACCGGTCTGGTGAAGTACAACAACGACACCGGCCAGCGCGACCAATGGGACTACGGCGCCGGTGTCTTCGGCAGCGAAGCGGTGTTTGCCCCCAAGGTGGGTGCCGATCGCACTAGCGCCGAGGACGATGGCTATGTCATCACCCTGGTGACCGACAGCAATACCTGGCAATCCGACTGCCTGGTATTCGATGCCACCGATATCGCGCAGGGTCCAATAGCGCGCGTGCGCATGCCCCATCGGGTGCCCTTCGGCTTTCATGCCGCCTGGGCCCGCGGTGAAGATCTATATCGGTAACTGTCTATGACCAAGTGGTTTAGCAAACACCGGGCGACGCTGGAATTATCCTGGGTCGCTGATCACGGAGGCCTCCAGCGCAGCTTTTTGCAGACCCACAGCACGATGCGATTGTTGAATGACATAGGCGCGGATGGCCTGGGCTTGCTCGGCGCTCAGGTTGCCTTCAAACGACGCCATGCCTTTCTCCCGCAGCTTGCCACCCAGTACGACATCCTCCCAGCCCTTGTCGTCCCATAAGTAGGCCGAACCACGCAAGTCGGAAATGAGTAGGCCGGATACCGCGTTCAGGCCGTGGCAGCCCATACAGATATCCTGGTAGACGGCAAAGCCTTCGTGGATAAACGCTTCACTGGCGCTCTGCTCAGGCGGGTTGAAGACCACGGTGGGCTTCCAGTCGATATCCGGGAGTTGGCCGTCGGCTCCGAGTTTAAATGTCAATATGCGGCTGATGTTAGGCATGCTGTCGGCTTGTACGTACTCGCCAAATACCAGTGCAAAAGGGCCGCCCCAACCGACGTTGACGCTCAGGTATTGCTCGCCGTCGATCTCATAGCTTATGGGTGGTGCCACGACGCCCGTCTGGGTTGAAAACTCCCACAGTTGCTCACCCTTATCGGCGCTGTAGGCCACCAGTTTGCCATCGGCGGTCCCCTGGAAAACCAGATTGCCCGCAGTAGACACAATGCCGCCATTCCAGGGGCCTTTGTGTTCCACTCGCCAGGCTTCTTTTTGCGTCAGTGGGTCCCAGGCCAGCAGGCGCCCTTTCATCAAAGATGCCAGCGCGTCCCGTTCTGCCTGGGCATCGGGCAGGCTGCCGATAATGCCATCGATCCCGGTATTGGCTACACCGGGGTTATATTTGAACGCCTCCGGCTGTGCGTAGTTGGCCGGCATGTCCAACACCGGAATGTAGACCAGCCCTGTGTCGGGGCTGAATGACATCGGATGCCAGTTATGGCCGCCGAGGTAGGAGGGGATTAGAAGAAAAGTGTCGTCCACATAGCGCGCGCCGGGAACTTCCACCGGGCGCCCACTTGCCATATCGACATGGGTTGCCCAGGTGAGCTCAATATAATTGTCGGCCGACAGCAGCGTGCCGTCGGTGCGATCCAGGACATAGAAAAAACCGTTCTTGGGGGCCTGCATCAGCAGCTTGCGTTCTTCGCCGTCTATGGTCAGGTCAGCCAGAATGATGTGCTGGGTTGCGGTGTAGTCCCAGGATTCCCCCGGCGTGGTTTGGTAATGCCAGACGTACTCGCCGGTATCCGGGCGTACTGCCACAATGGAGGATAGAAACAGGTTGTCGCCACCACCGGGTGAACGTATCTCCCGGTTCCAGGGGGTGCCGTTGCCAACACCAAAGTACAGCAGGTCGAGTTCCGGGTCGTAGGCCATGGAATCCCACACGGTGCCGCCGCCACCGCCAATCTCCCAGTGTTTGCCGTGCCAGGTGTCCGCAGCCATTTTCATTGCGTCGTTTTCAAAACCCAACTCGGGATTGCCCGGTACGGTATAGAATCGCCAGGCCAGCGAGCCGTCGGCAACGTTGTAAGCGCTGAGGAAACCGCGAACGCCAAATTCTGCGCCACCGTTACCGATGAGCACCTTGCCTTTGATGACCCGCGGGGCGCCGGTAATGGTATAGGGTAGGGAACTGTCAACTGTGGCGACCTCCCAATTCACCTCGCCGGTGGCCGCATCCAGGGCGAACAGGCGTCCATCGAAAGCACCAAAGAATAACTGACCCTGCCAGAGCGCTACGCCCCGGTTTACTGCGTCACAGCAGCTGTGTTTTGATTTGTCCCTGGCGATTTTCGGATCGAAGCTCCACAGGTGTTCGCCGGTGCGTGCGTCCAGGGCATGAACCACACTCCACGATGCGGTCATATACATGACGCCATCGACCACCAGGGAGGTTGCTTCTATGCCGCGTTTTGACTGTAGATCGTACGACCAGGCCAGGCCCAGTTTGGCGACGTTATCGGTAGTGATTTTTGCCAGGGGACTGTAGCGCTGTTCATCAAAGGTGCGCCCGTGTGCCATCCAGTTTCCCGGCTCGCTGTTGGCATTGCGCAGCCGCGCCCCATCTACCTGGGCAACGGCCGGCGGTACAGTACTGGCAGGCGCAACAGTGGTCGCAACAGCGCCTGGCTCGGGCGACGGTGCTTCCTGTCGCTCGCAGGCCAGTAAAGTGAAGACAAGCAGCAGGGGCGTACAGGCCCTGATCAGTTGGTATATAAACATCGGGTAAGCCCTGTTATTTCATTTATCGAAGATAACTACAGTGTAGGAGGAAAGGCGCGCGGGCGCACGCGAGATTTACCGCCGCCAAAAATTTATCTGGCCTGAGGAGCTAAAAAATATTGGGGCGATGATCGCGCCTTGGTGCAGCGTACTAAGCCTGGCGTGGGTGCTTTTCGGTTGCCAGTACGCCCCACAATATCAGCAGTTGGGCGCCGTAGTAGGTCATCATAATGGCGTAGTGCGCCGCCGGTAGAGGACTTACGAATCGATTAAATCCAATCATGCTGTCGGAGGCCACAAACAGTAACGCACCGACAAACAGCACGGTAGAGGGTTTGCGATACAGGGCGGCGCTTATACCCATTAAGCCTATCGCCATCATGTACACCGCAACCGGGATCAACAATTCGCCGGCATTGCTGATAACCGGAACGCTGGCTGTACACATGAGTGCGAGCACGATGAGCAGGCGCGCAACGGGCAGGTTCGCAGTATCTCGCTGACTGAAAAAGTACCAGGCATAACACAGCTGTGCGATCAGGAACGCAGCCAATCCAGGGGTAAAAAATTTCAATTCAAGTAACACGTCACCACAGGCGGACAATAACAGCGCCAGGGCCAGCAGGACGCGTACTCGCCCGCGCAGCGCAACCAGAGCCAGCCCCAGTAATATGAGTACCGGCAGGGCTTTGGTGAGCAGTGAGCCAGGGTAGGGGGAATAGGGGATGGTAGCCAGAAAGGCCAGGCAGCAGACGCCATACGCCGCCAGTGTCGCCCGGTTTATCACCCCGTCAGTGGTCATGCCAGGGCCGACTGTAACGCCTTCAGGCAAGCCGTAACATTTTTCTCGCGGCTGCTTTCACCCATCAGGCCTATGCGCCAGGTTTTGCCCGCCAGGGCGCCCAAGCCGGCGCCAATTTCCAGATCCCAGTCATTGAGTAGCGTGGCGCGCACCGCGGCGTCGTCGGTTCCCTCGGGAATGTTAACGGCATTGAGTTGGGGCAAGCGACACTCGGCGTTTACCGCCATACTGAGTCCCATGGCTTCCAGTCCCGCGACCAGAAGCAGGTGATTTCGCGCATGGCGTTGCTGGGCCTGCTCAAGGCCCTCCTCCTTAAGCATCAGCAGGGATTCGTGCAGTGCATAGAGGTTATTCACCGGCGCGGTGTGATGGTAGGCCCGCTTGGTATTGCCGCCCCAGTAACCCATGATGAGTTGCATGTCCAAAAACCAGCTTTGAACTTTCGATGGTCTGTTGTTGATGCGCTCTACTGCCCGGGGGCTGAAGGTGACCGGGGATATGCCCGGCACACACGACAGGCATTTCTGGGTGCCGGAATACACTGCGTCCGCGCCCCACTCATCTACCTTCAGTGCGACTCCTCCCAGCGAGGTAACCGCATCAACGATGGAGAGCGCGCCATTTGCGGTGGCCAGGGCGCACAGGCTCGCCGCATCGCTGAGCACACCCGTTGAAGTCTCGGCGTGAACAAAGGCCAGTAGGCTGGCTTCGGGGTGGCCCTCAAAAGCCTGCTCAACCCTCTCTAGACTGACAGGCTCTCCCCATGCATCTTCCACCATAATCGCAGTCGCACCACAGCGTTCCACGTTTTCTTTCATGCGGCCGCCAAAAACACCATTCTGACAAACGATAACGGTGTCGCCCGGGGATACCAGGTTGACGAAACACGCTTCCATTCCCGCCGAGCCTGGGGCGGATATGGGCAGAGTTAATTCATTGTCGGTTTGAAAGGCGTACTGCAGCAGTTCCTTGATTTCATCCATCAATTGGACAAACAGCGGATCGAGGTGGCCGATTGTGGGACGGGCCAGTGCGTCAAGTACCCGCTGTGGTACGACGGAGGGGCCGGGCCCCATGAGCAGACGATTGGGGGGTAAAAAGCTGGTGGTCTTGGTCAAGGTAAGTTCCTGCAAGGGCAATTCGAGTGGAGGATGAGCAAAAAAGAGGCGCAAGGTTAGCAGATTTTTACTGGAAGCTTAAGTTTCGCTCACTTATAGTCCGCATTCGCGTTTCTAATATCAACTTACAAGTGAGGCATTATGTTGTTGGTTTCCCCGGATAACCATATGGGGGTCATGGCAGGTTTGTTTGCCATCGCGGGGGCTGCTTTCCTGTTGGAAAAGACCCGCATCGGCTCGCAACTCACCGGGGCGGTCATTGCAATACTGGGCGCAATCGTCGCCTCAAATATTGGCCTCATTCCGCATAGTGCGCCCGCCTACGACTTCGTTTTTACCTATTTTGTCCCGATACTCATACCGCTGTTTTTGTTCAAGGCGGATTTGCGTCGGATATTTTCCGAGGCGGGCAGGATGACAGCGGCCTTTTTGCTTGCGGCGACGGGCACGGTGGCGGGCGTAACCATTGCGGCTTTGGCCCTGGATTTGAGCAGCCTGGGCGCGGCGGCGGATATCGCCGAGGCGGCCAGGGAGCCGGCGATTGCTGGCTTGTTCACCTCAACCTATATCGGTGGTTCGGTGAATTACGCGGCTTTGGGCGAACTGACCGGGCTAAAAGATGATGCGTCATTTTTCTCAGCCGCCACCGCCGCAGATAATCTCTTTAGCGCGCTGTATTTGATGATGCTGGCGGTGATGCCCGGCTGGTTATGGCTGGCCAAGCGTTACGTTCCGCATAATGAAGAGCCCCCTGTGGTCGCAGAGGTAAGTGCTCCGGCATCGGCCATGTCGTTGACGCTTTCCCTGGGTCTGGCGCTACTGATTGTCACCGTGGGTGACGCGCTGATGGGCTATTTTGACCTGGCTGGCTGGCGCTATGTAATTATCACCTCGCTGGCACTGGGCTTTGCGACGTTGGCACCAAAATGGGCGGGCCAGCTCTCGGGCAGTTTTGAATTGGGTGTGGGACTGTCCTTTGTTTTTTTCACCGCCATTGCGGCGGGTGCCAATATTGCCGCTATGATCGAGGTGGGGCCACTGCTGATCGCGCTGGTGACAATTATTCTGGCGGTTCACGCCGTGATCACTTTTGGCTTTGGCATGTTGTTTAAGTTGAGCCTGCCCGAACTCATTATCGCATCCAATGCGGCGGTACTGGGGGCGACCACGGCGCCCGCGCTGGCGGCAACCAAGGGTTGGCATAATCTGGTTACACCTGCTGTACTGGTGGGCGTGATGGGTTACGCGCTGGGTACTTTTATCGGCACTTTGGTATTTAAATTCTGGGGCGCGTTTTTATAGGCTAACTCAGGCCGTGTACGAACGGTCTCTGCGGCCTCTCTAACCGCGCAAAAGATGGCGCCACCAGTTTACTGGCTGGCCAGAAAGGGGCCTTTCCCGACAAATTCCTGCGCGCCGATTTGTTCAATGATGAATTGGGCCAACTCTCCGGCTCGCAGAAATAACCCTGAGGGTGTATCAAGGGATGCGTGGGCTCGATACGCAAAGGGTTGATCTTTTATGACGGGACAACGCACCAGGGTCCAGCGGGCAGAACTATCGGCCAGTAACTGGTACTCCGCTTGCTTATCTCGCAATGTGGTTCGCAAGGTGATCGATGCCATTTTCTGTAGCAGCCACCCCGTGAAATTGCGATCGTCACCGGGAATATTCACAGCGGCACCGGTCACCACGATATAGCGATCAATATTGTGTGTGGGCATAGCCTGGAGTATGTGACCGGTGGCCACGGTGCTGATAGTTTTAGCTGCGTCGCCATCCGCTTTGACTGGCCCCAGTGCACTGATAACAATATCGCTGCCCTGCAATAAAGTGTCAATCGCCGACGCATCGCGGGCGTCGCCTTGCACGATGGTTATTCGATTCTGGAGTGTTCTTAGTTTTTCTGGGGTGCGGGCCAAAGCCCGGACGGTGTAACCTTGCGCGAGGGCTTCTTGCAAAATGAATCCGCCCACCATGCCGGTAGCCCCCAGCAAGGCAATAGTCGTGTTGGTAGCCGGCGCTATCGGCCGATCTACAACCGCCGGGGTAGCGCTATCCCTGCCTTGAGAGATACAGGCAGAGAGCACCATTGCAATGGCGGTTGCCGCAAGTACCCTAATCGATTTGAGGGCGGCGAGTTCTACCGGCATCTGTGCAACGCGCCCGGTAGAGCTACGGGGTGTGACGCTGTGGTGGGCTGGCTGCGAACACGACCAGTAGCGTCATGTCCTCTTCAATTTCAAAAAAGGAGTGCTCGGTGGTGGCGCCTACGTAGAGAAGGGAACCTGGCCCTATGACGCGATCTTCACCCCCCAAACGCATATGAGCCTTGCCGGTCAGTACAAGATACACTTCGTCTTCATCATGGGGAGCCTGCATGTCCGTACTGCCGGCGGTGAGCGAATAGATGCCACAGTTGAGAGCTGGCACATTCAGAAATTCCAGGTATTCCACTGGATCCCCTTTGAGTTTGTCCTTTATCTCCTGAAGATCGAAAACCTGCCAATTGCTGTCCGACATATTGCACTGTCCTCTACCAGTTTTTAAAGTGGCAACAGTATACCTGTTTCAGTTCAGTTGCCGGGTTTTGCCGGGCTATCTCCCCGTTTGTTGTTTTGCATCAATCAAGTTTTGAGATAACAGCCTGCAATTCACTGGAAACGCTATTCCCGGATTCACTGGCATACACCTTTAGCGCCGATCTCATGCGCTCATCCCAAAACCGGTTGAGATGGATTGCGACATTGGTCGCTACCACTTCGCTGTCCTGGGTATAGCGCATATTGGCGCTGATCTGTTCGGCCATACGCAGCAATTTTTCGACGTTCACCGTCATGGCAGGAATTCCGTTTGCTCCCGGTGGGATCGCTTGAAACTCTGTTGCCACTGCGAGGGTTCGGACACGGGATAGGCCTGTACCGCGGTCACCTTGTACTCGGGGCAGTTGGTAGCCCAGTCTGAATTGTCTGTGGTAATAACATTAGCGCCCGATTCAGGGTGATGAAAGGTGGTGTAAACGACGCCGGGCTGCATGCGAGTACTGATTCTGGCACGCAGCACGGTCTCGCCCGCGCGGCTTTTTATACCCACCCAGGCATTGTGTTTAATTCCGCGAGTCTCGGCATCCGAGGGATGTATGTCCAATACATCTTCTGAGTGGAACTCCATATTGCGGGTGCGACGCGTCTGGGCGCCCACGTTGTACTGGGCAAGAATCCGGCCGGTGGTTAGCAAGAGCGGATATTTGGCATTGGAACGCTCTTCGGTTGGCACATACGGAGTGGGCGCAAAAAATCCTTTGCCGCGAACGAACTCCTGGACGTGCATGGTGGACGTGCCGTGGGGCGCGTCTTCATTGCAGGGCCACTGTAGCGAGCCCACTTCGTCCAGTAATGCGTAGCTCACGCCGGCGAAAGTCGGTGTCAGGCGGGCGATTTCATCCATTATTTCGCTGGGGTGGGAGTAGTGCATGGGGTATCCCATGGCCGTCGACAAGGCGCATGTCACTTCCCATTCCGCCATGCCCGCCAGGGGTTGCATCACCTTGCGGACCGGCGATATTCTTCTTTCGGCATTGGTGAAGGTGCCGTCTTTTTCCAAAAAGGATGACCCTGGCAAAAACACGTGGGCAAATTTTGCCGTCTCGTTAAGGAACAGATCCTGTACGATGATGCACTCCATTGCGCCCAATGCCGCTTGGATATGCTGGGTATCGGGATCGGACTGGGCGACGTCCTCACCCTGTATATATAGCCCCTTAAAGTCTCCATGGATGGCTGCATCGAACATGTTCGGTAGTCGATAACCCGGTTCTGGGTCCAGTGTTACGCCCCATTCATTTTCGAACAACTCGCGGGTAGCATCATCGGATAGATGACGGTAGCCCGGTAACTCGTGGGGGAAGCTACCCATATCACAACTGCCCTGCACATTATTTTGGCCCCGTAGGGGATTTACCCCAACCCCTTCACGGCCAATATTGCCGGTTAACATGGCGAGGTTGGCAATACCCATCACCATGGTGGAGCCCTGGCTGTGCTCGGTAACGCCCAGGCCGTAGTAGATGGCACCGTTGGGTGCCTTGGCGAATAGGCGAGCCGCTCCTCTGAGCTGGTCTGCCGGCACACCGGTGGTAGCTTCCTGGGCTTCCGGTGAATTGTTTTCGTCGCTGATAAATGTTCGCCAGATTTCATAGGCTTTCATATCGCAGCGTCGCTCAATGAAAGCAGTGTCTTCCAGCGCCTCTGTGACAATGACATGGGCCATGGCGTTCACTACCGCAACATTGGTGCCCGGTCGCAGCGGTAGATGATAATCCGCTTTGAGGTGGGGGGCATTTACCAGTTCAGTCGTGCGGGGGTCGACCACTATAAGACCCGCTCCCTGGCGCAGGCGGCGTTTCATCAGCGAACCGAACACCGGGTGGGCAGCGGTGGGGTTGGCACCGATAACCATGATGACGTCGGCTTTGAGCACCGACTCAAATGTTTGGGTGCCGGCTGATTCTCCCATAGTGGTTTTCAGGCCGTAACCGGTGGGGGAGTGACACACCCGGGCACAGGTATCGACATTATTATTGCCCATGGCGGCGCGAATAAACTTCTGTACTACATAGACTTCTTCATTGGTACAACGCGATGAGGTGATTCCGCCAATGGATTTACGGCCGTATTTTTGTTGGATTTCCCGCATGCGCCTTGCACTGAACTCAAACGCTTCTTCCCAACTGACCTCACGCCAGGGCTGGTCAATGCTATCGCGGATCATCGGTGTTTTGATGCGATCCTTATGGGTCGCGTAGCCGAAGGCGAAGCGGCCCTTGACGCAGGCGTGCCCCTGATTGGCGTGGCCATCGCGATTGGGAACCATGCGTACCACCTTGTCGCCCTGCATTTCCGCGCGAAAGGAGCAGCCTACGCCGCAGTATGCGCAGGTGGTAATGGTGGCGCTGGTGGGTTGTCCCATGGTGATAATCGAATTTTCCGACAGTGTCGCGGTCGGGCAGGCCTTTACACAGGCGCCGCAGGACACACATTCTGATGCGGCGAAACTCTCGTCCTGGCTGGCTACCACCTTTGACTCAAAGCCCCGACCCTGGATGGTTAATGCGAATGTGCCCTGTATCTCTTCACAGGCCCGAACGCAGCGCGAGCAGACAATGCACTTTGCCGGATCGAAGGTGAAATAGGTGGCGGATTCATCTTTGGCCAGGTCCAGATGATTGCTGCCGGAGTAGCCGTAGCGAACTTCACGTAAACCGACCGCGCCCGCCATGTCCTGTAACTGGCAATCGCCATTGGCGGCGCAAGTCAGGCAATCCAGCGGATGGTCGGAGATATACAGTTCCATCACATTGCGCCGCAGCGTGGCGATACGATCGCTCTGGGTGCGCACGGCCATGCCCTGCTCTACTTTGGTGGTGCAGGAGGCGGGGAAGCCGGGGCGTCCTTCAACTTCCACCAGGCATAGGCGGCATGAACCAAAGGGCTCCAAATCTTCGGTGGCACAGAGTTTGGGAATGTCTGTGCCCGCCAGCGCGGCGGCCCGCATTATAGAAGTACCCGCGGGTACACTGACCGGCAGGCCGTCGATGGTCAGTTCAATCGTGTTCTCGGCATCGGATTTGGGCGTGCCCAGGTCTCGCTCGGCACCAACGCGGTACCAGTTCCCGATATTTTCTGTGGGCTCATAGTTCATCGGAGAAATGCTCCATAATGCTTAGTACGGGATAGGGTGCCATGCCGCCAAGCGCACATAGCGATCCATCTATCATGGTCTGACACAGGTCATGTAACAGAATGCGGTTATCCTGGGCCTGCTCATCGCTACGAATTCGATCGATGACTTCAACGCCCCTGACGGAGCCGATCCGGCAGGGTGTGCATTTCCCGCAGGACTCGACGGCACAAAACTCCATCGCGAAGTGAGCCATATGGCCCATGTCGGTATTCTCGTCAAAAACTACCAGGCCACCGTGACCCACCATGGCGCCAATTTCCTTGAACGCCTCGTAATCCAACAAGGTATCAAATTGGGCCGGTGGAATGTAGGCGCCCAATGGCCCCCCTGCCTGTACCGCCTTGATGGGTAGTCCGGTGGCGGTGCCGCCGCCAAAATCTTCCAGCAACTGGCGAAGGCTCAAGCCAAAGGGCACCTCTACCAGGCCTCCGTGTTTAGTATTGCCCGCAAGTTGCACGGTCAAAGTGCCTCGAGAGCGGCCACTGCCATATTCCTGGTAGCGCTCAGGGCCGTGCGCCAAAATTGTGGGAATGCTAGCCAGGCTAATGACATTGTTGACCACCGTGGGCTTGCCGAATAGGCCCTCGATGGCCGGCAGCGGTGGGCGGAACCGAATTTGCCCCCGTTTCCCCTCAAGACTTTCCAGCAGCGAAGTCTCCTCGCCGCAGATATAGGCGCCGGCCGCTTTTCGAACTTGCAGGGCGAAATTGTCCAGGTAGCCGGCGTCGTCGGCAATCTCAATCGCCTGTTGTAGTCGGTCAATTGCCAACGGGTACTCCGCTCGACAGTAGATGAATCCCTGATCGGCACCCACAGCCAGGCCGGCAATTATCATTCCCTCAATCAGCACGAATGGATCGCACTCCATAATCAGGCGGTCGACGTAGGTTCCGGAGTCGCCCTCGTCGGCGTTGCACACAATGTATTTCTTATCACCAGTGGCATCCAGTACCGTTTGCCATTTGATGCCAGTGGGAAAAGCGGCGCCGCCGCGGCCACGCAGGCCCGACGCGGTGACCGCCGCGACAATATTTGCCGCCGCCATCTCTTTGGCTTTGCTCAGGCCCTCAAAACCGCCGTGAGCGATATAGTCGGCCAGCGAGGTCGGTTCGATAATCCCTATCCGCGCAGCCGTCAGCCGTGTCTGTTTTGCCAGATAGGGCAGCTCTTCTACCAGACCCAGGCAGCGAGCATGGGAACGGTCGGGAACACCCTGGGCAAACAGGGCGGAAATCTCATCCGGGTCGACGCGGCCGAATCCCAGTCTACCTTCGGGGCTGTCAATCTCCAGCAGGGGTTCCAGCCAGCACAACCCCCGGGAGCCGTTTCGAACCACGTTGAGATCAAGATCGAGTTCAGTCAATGCCCGGGCGATGTCATCCGCACCCTGGGCCAGGGCAGTGGAGTCATTGGGCACATAAATTTTCATGCTTAACTGGCCTGTTCCGAAATTGCAGCTAATACACCCGCGAGGCTTTCGGCGGTCACCCGGCTGTACAGTTTGTCGTCGATCATAACGTTGGGTGAGCAAGCGCAATTGCCCAGGCAATACACCGGCTGCAAGGTTACACTGCCATCGCGGCTGGTCTGGTGAAAATCGATTCCCAGTAATTTCTTAACGCTGGCCTCCAGCGCCGCGGCGCCCATCGCCTGACAAGCTTCGGCGCGGCAGATGTAAAGCGTTTTGCTGCCCCCCGGCGCGGTTTGAAACCAGTCGTAGAAACTGATAACGCCATGCACTTCCGCTCGAGAAAGATTCAGGCCCCGCGCGACAACGGCCACTGACTCGGTGGGTATATAACCGAAGTGGTCCTGTAGGGCGTGCAATATAGGTAGCAATGCGCCGGGTTCGTTTAGCAGCGGGGTGGCTATCTCGAGAGTAACTTGTTTGATGTCTACATTGGTCATAATTGCAAGCTTATAACAATAACTGAATTCGATCCGGTCGGTTGTAGATATTAAATCTATTTTTTTGCACGAACCCCGCCAGGGTGATTTCAAACTCCCTGGCGAGTTCCACCGCCAGGCTCGAGGGTGCTCCCACTGCGGCAAACAGGGGAAATCCCGCCATGGCGGCCTTTTGCAGCAGTTCAAAACTGGCTCTTCCGCTCACAAATAACCCCATTTCGGCGATGTTTAACGCGGTATCTTGGGTTAATGTACCGATCAATTTGTCCACCGCATTGTGCCGGCCTATGTCCTCGCGCAGACAGCGAATGTTGCCGTCACCATCGAAGGCTGCTGCTGCGTGGGCGCCCCCGGTCTCAATAAACAGCCCCTGGCGTTTGCGGGCATCCCCGGGTAAAAGCAGCATCTTTGATTCGTAGATTGAGAAGTTGTCGTTCAGCACGGGGCTGGCGCCGGAAAATTCAAGGGCCTCTAACGAGGCTTTGCCGCAAACACCGCAGGCTGAGCTGGTGTAAAAGTGACGCTTTAGCCGCTCGATATTCACGTTGACCTCTGGTGCCAGGCTGACCAGCACAACGTTGCTGGTGCCCTCGCGCAGGGCTTGATTGCCCTGATAGGTGAGTGCAAGAATTTCTGCTTGCTCACGAATGATTCCCTCTGCGTAGAGGAAACCCCGCACCAGCTCAAAATCATCCCCCGGCGTGCGCATGGTAATGGCAATGCTTTCGCGCACAGCGGCGCCATCGCGGCAAAAGGAGAGTACGATTTCCAGCGGTTCCTCGATAACGAGTTGATCCGCTTTGACGGCGGTATTTCCCCAGGAAACGGCGGTGATGGCCGTCTGCTCGGTGCGCTGCTTCATTGCGCCACTCCGAATGTTTTGGGGTAGGAGAATAGCACAAGCTGAGGTAATATCCCCGCTCCCGGTGATCTGAATAATAAGGAAGCTTCCATGCATCGAGCTCGTCACGAGTCCAATCTTGCCTATGGCGTACTGCGCCGAGCGGCGTTGAGCCCCAATCGTATAGCAATGATATTTGAAGAGCGGGAGATTAGTTATTCCCAACTGGGCGATAGCGTGCGGCGACAGGCGTCCATGCTGCAAGCGGTCGGCGTGTGTGCCGGCGACAGGGTGGGCTACCTGGGCTTCAATCACCCGGCATTCTTTGAAACGCTGTTCGCCGCCAATGCCCTGGGTGCTATATTTGTGCCGCTCAACTTTCGCCTAACCGGCGAAGAGCTGACATTTATCATAAACGATGCCGGTGTCCACACCCTCGTCTGCGACGACGCCCTGCGCCCGGTGGTGGAACCGGTGATTCCAAACCTGTGCTGCACACACTATTTCAGCTCTGAATCAGAGGCGGATAACTGGCGTCATCTCAGCTCTGAACGGGCCGCCCTCGAGCCTCTGCAAAGTGTGGTCTCAGTCGATGAACACGATCTATGCCTCATCATGTATACCTCCGGGACAACCGGGCTGCCCAAGGGCGCCATGTTGACCCACGGCAATATCTTGTGGAATAACATCAATGCAATGATGGCATTCGGCGGTTCTCGCGATGATGTAATACTGACCGCAGCCCCCATATTTCATATCGGCGCCCTCAATGTCATGACCCTGAACGGCTTTCAACTGGGCTCCACCATCGCCCTGTTGCGCAGTTTCGATCCCGGGCAGGTGCTGACCGATTTTGAGCGCTACCGGGTAACCCATATGTTTGGCGCACCGGCGATGTTTTTGTTTATGTCGCAACAGCCGCAATTTGCCCAGACCGACCTCAGCTCCCTCAAGATGTTGCTCTGTGGTGGCGCGCCTGTCCCCGTGCCGCTGATAGAGCTCTATGGCGAGCGCGATGTCTTTTTTTGCCAGGCTTATGGTTTGACCGAAACGGCGCCTTTTGCCTGTGGTTTGGAAGCGGAATACGCCATCAGCAAAATGGGCTCTGCAGGCCAGGCACCCCTGTTCACGGAAGTCCGCATTGTCGATGAAGAGAACAGGGCGGTTGCCGCCGGGGAGCGGGGCGAAATCTGTATACGCGGCCCCAATGTCATGAAAGGCTACTGGAACCGCCCCCAAGCCACAGCCGAGGCAATCGATGAAATGGGCTGGTTCCATTCAGGCGATATCGGCTACATGGACGAGGACGACTTTGTCTTTATCTGCGACCGCCTCAAGGATATGGTGATTTCCGGTGGCGAGAATGTCTATCCCGCGGAAGTTGAGAGCGTGTTATACAAGCACGACGCTATCGCCGAAGTGGCGGTTATCGGCTTGAAAGATGACAAGTGGGGCGAGGCGGTTACCGCGGTCGTCGCCTTGAATGAGGGGCATGAACTCACCCTTGAGGGGCTGCGAGAGTTCGCCACCGATCACCTGGCTCGGTACAAGATCCCCCTGCGCTTGCATTTTGTCGACGAGCTGCCGCGCAACCCTGCGGGTAAGGTTTTAAAGTTTGTGCTGCGAGAGCAGCTGGAGAAGCAATAAAACCTGGCATGGAGGCCATCGGCAGGGTCGCAGGCCCCCGGTAGATGACCTCCGAGTACGGCTAATCCGTCCGCGTGCCGTCTACCGCTGCCTGTGCCGCCGCAATTCGGGCAACCGGCACCCGATAAGGGCTGCATGATACGTAGTCCAGCCCCAAATCGTGGAAGAACTTAATCGAGCGCGGGTCGCCCCCGTGCTCGCCGCAAATACCGTATTTAAGACCCGGTTTAGCCGCTCGACTCTCGTTGACTGCAATCGCCACTAATCGACCGACCGCTCTCTGGTCCAGCGATACGAAGGGATCGGCCTCCACCAGTTTCTTGTTCAGGTACTCCGGCAGAAACTTGCCGATGTCATCGCGTGAAAAGCCGTAGGTCATTTGGGTCAGGTCGTTGGTACCAAAGCTCATGAACTCGACTTCCGGCGCCAGCCGGTCCGCTCCCAGGGCTGCCCTGGGTGTTTCGATCATTGTGCCTACTTTGTAAGGAATGGATATTTTTTTCTCGGCCAGAACATCGCGGATACCCTTATCGATAATCTTGTTGATCAGACGAATTTCGCGAACATTCACTACCAGCGGGATCATTATTTCGGGAAAGGGCTTATATCCCTGCTCGGTAGCCTCCACCGCCGCGCCCATAATGGCCTTGACCTGCATTTCGGTAATCTCAGGATAAACAACCGACAACCGACAGCCGCGAAAACCCAGCATGGGGTTAACCTCATGCAGGCTTTCGCAAATTTCCCGCACCTTGGCAATCGACTTGCCTACGTTCTCCGCCAGGGCCATCATCTCCTGCTCAGAGTGCGGTAAAAATTCGTGCAACGGGGGATCCAGCAGGCGTATCGTCACCGGCAGCCCGTCCATGATCTTGAACAAAGCCAGCATGTCTTCATGTTGGAAGCGCAATAGCACGTCCAGGTATTGCTGTCGCTCGGCTTTTGTTTCGGACAAAATCATCGCCCGCATCGGGCCAATTCGCTCCGCCTCAAAGAACATGTGCTCGGTGCGGCACAGGCCGATGCCTTCCGCGCCCAATTCCCTGGCCTTGGCGGCATCTTCCGGCGTTTCGGCGTTTGCCCTGACTTTCAGTCGACGATGCTTATCGGCCCAGGAAAGCAGGGTCTGGAAATCTTCACCGGTGCTGGCTTCTGTTTTGGGAATGTCGCCCAGCATGACATCACCGGCAGTACCGTCCAGGGTGATAGTGTCGCCCCGTTTCATCACAACCCCGTCCTTGGTGGTAGCGGTACCCGCCTCATAGTCGATGGTCAGTGAGCTACAGGCAGTAATGGCGCAGACCCCCATACCCCTGGCAACGACTGCGGCATGGGAGGTCATGCCGCCCAACTGGGTCAGTATGCCCTCGGCCACTTTCATGCCGTGGATGTCTTCGGGTGTGGTCTCTCGCCGAACCAGCACCACCGGGTGCCCTTCGGCGGCCACTTCAACAGCCTCCTCGGCGGAGAAAACTACCCGTCCGGTGGCACCGCCAGGGCTTGCCGGTAGCCCTGTGGCGATAATATCGGTTTTCTTGTCGGGGTCGACCATGGGGTGCAAAAATGCTTCCACGTGATCGGGGGAGACGCGCATGAGTGCTTCTTTTTCTGTAATCAGTCCCTCGGTAACCATATCTACCGCGATTTTTATCGACGCTCGTCCGGTGCGCTTACCACTGCGGGTCTGCAATATGTAGAATTTTCCCTCCTGCACGGTGAACTCAATGTCCTGCATATCCCGATAGTGTTTTTCCAGCAGTGCCTGGGTGGCGTACAACTCCTCATAAACCTCCGGCATTTTCTCCCGCAGCGATGCAATGGGCAGGGGTGTGCGAATCCCCGCCACCACATCTTCACCGGCCGCATTGAATAGATATTCGCCGAAGAAATGGTGCTCACCGGTTGATGGATTGCGGGTAAACGCGACGCCGGATCCCGAGTCGTCGCCAAAGTTACCAAACACCATGGCCTGTACGTTGACGGCGGTACCTAATGTGACAGGAATGTTGTGCATTTCCCGGTAAACGTTGGCGCGGGGGGTGTGCCAGGACATAAATACGGCTTCTACCGCTAGTTTCAATTGTACGAAGGGGTCCTGGGGAAAATCCGCCAGGGTTTTATAAATTGCGACGATTGCCTGCCAGTCTTCGGCGGTCATCTCCACATCCAGCACTTTATTGTGAGCCGCCTTATACTGTTCGATTTCCTGTTCAAATTTGTGACCGTCCACTCCCAGCACTACATCGGCAAACATCTGTATGAAGCGGCGGTAG
>Ga0209988_10000293_pt1 | contig 29870 bp, 26 predicted proteins | sample N075metaG_FD_183115 | JGI IMG/M metagenome (GOLD analysis project Ga0209988, IMG submission 183115) | Deep subsurface microbial communities from Kermadec Trench to uncover new lineages of life (NeLLi) - N075 metaG (SPAdes) (version 2) | ecosystem: Environmental > Aquatic > Marine > Ocean trench... | reverse complement strand
CAAGCGCGGCAAGAAACTGTTTCTCGGCATCTCGGATCCGACCAATCTTCAGGCCATCGATGATGTCAAATTTCAGACAACCCTCAGGATTGAGACGGTCGTCGTCGAGGAAGCCAAACTCGAAGACCGAATTATCAAGGCGCTTGAAGCCGTCGACACAACGATGTCCTCGCTCGATGACGAGGACCTGGATCTAGAAAACCTGGACGTTATGGGCGGCGACGATGAGCCTGATGAGCTCAGCCGCGACGATATCGACGACGCCCCGGTGGTTCGCTTCGTCAACAAAATCCTCCTGGATGCGATCAAGCGCGGCGCATCAGATGTTCATTTCGAACCGTACGAAAAAATATTCCGCGTACGGACCCGGCTCGATGGAGTCCTCTCGGAGGTTGCACAGCCGCCGGTGGCGCTTGCCAACAAAGTCTGTGCGCGACTCAAGGTTATGTCCCGAATGGACATCGCGGAACGACGCGTACCGCAGGACGGCCACATCAAGATGCGGCTGTCGAAAAGGCGTGCGATCGACTTTCGTGTCAATTCCTGTCCGACCCTGTTCGGCGAGAAAATCGTATTGCGTATTCTCGATCCGAGCAGCGCCAAAATGGGTATCGACGCACTGGGCTACGACGAACATCAGAAGGCGCTCTACCTGAAGCACCTCAACAAGCCCTATGGAATGATCCTGGTCACCGGACCCACCGGTTCCGGTAAGACGGTATCACTCTATACGGGTCTCAATATTCTGAATACGGTCGATCGCAACATCTCGACTGCCGAGGACCCGGCTGAAATCAACCTCCCTGGCGTCAACCAGGTGAACGTAAACCCGAAGGTGGGCCTGACATTTGCGTCGGCACTGAAAGCATTTCTGCGTCAGGATCCGGACGTGATCATGGTGGGTGAGATTCGAGACATTGAGACAGCGGAAATCGCGATCAAGGCGGCCCAGACCGGTCACCTTGTGCTCTCGACCGTGCATACCAACGACGCACCACGCACGTTGACGCGCCTCGTCGATATGGGCGTGAAACCGTACGCGATCGCGACCTCGGTCAGCCTGATCATTGCACAGCGCCTCGCCAGGCGCCTGTGTGACAATTGCAAGGAGGTCAGGGACGTGCCGCGTGAGGCGCTGGAGAAAGAAGGATTCAGCGCACAGGATATCGAGAGTGGCATGACGATATTCGGGCCGGTCGGATGCAGGTCGTGCAACGATGGATACAAAGGGCGTCTTGGTATCTTCCAGGTAATGGAAGTCAGCGAAATAATGGGCCGAATTATAATGGAAGGCGGCAATGCAATACAGATTGCCGATCAGGCTGTGGTTGAGGGGGTAAAGGATTTGCGTGGTGCTGGATTGGATAAAGTCAAGGCAGGACTTACCAGCCTCGAGGAAATCAACCGGGTTACAATCGAATAGTTTTAAGCCGCCTAACCTAAAGAGAAAGACGATGGCCAATGCAGCAGTGATGGGAAAGACCCCCTTCCTTTGGGAAGGCACGGACCGCAAGGGCAAGAAGGTCAAGGGCAAGAGCATGGCAGCCAATGAGGCTGCCGTCCGTGCCGACCTGCGCCGCCAGGGTGTTGTCCCGAGCAGGATTCGGAAACAGGGCCGGGGCCTGTTCAAGGGCGGCGGCACGATAACACCGGCCGATATCGCGATTTTCAGCCGCCAGCTCGCCACGATGCTGAAAGCCGGCATTCCGCTGGTGCAGGCATTCGAAATCGTCGGCGCCGGCCACGAAAATGCGGCCATGCAGAAGCTGATCATGGCAGTCAAGGTCGATGTAGAAGGCGGCAGCGCGCTGGCCGAAGCACTGGCCAAGCACCCACTCTATTTTGATGATCTTTTTGTCAACCTGGTTGAGGCTGGCGAGCAGGCCGGTGCGCTCGAGACGCTGCTCGAAAAGATCGCAACCTACAAGGAAAAGACCGAAGCGATCAAGAAGAAAATCAAGAAGGCGGTGACCTATCCGGCGGCCGTTCTGGTCGTGGCCTTTGTCGTTACGATCATCCTCATGATTTTCGTTATCCCCGCCTTTGAAGACCTGTTCAAGGGCTTTGGCGCCGACTTACCGGCGTTTACGCGAGTCGTCATTGAGATTTCTCAATTCATTCGTGACCGGGGCTGGCTCCTTGCCATGATGTTGGGCGCGGCCATTTATACGTTCTTGTATTTCAAGAAACGCTCACGCCCGATGCGGCACTTCCTCGATCGCATGGCGCTCAACATGCCGATTATTGGTCCGATCATACAAAAGGCAGCAATCGCCCGCTACGCGCGTACTTTGTCGACCATGTTCTCTGCCGGCGTACCACTGGTCGAAGCACTGGAATCGGTTGCAGGCGCCACGGGCAACATCGTCTACGAAGTCGGCGTTCTGCAGATAAGGGACGAGGTTGCTACCGGTCAGCGTTTGCAACAGGCGATGGAGAACACCGATCTGTTTCCCAATATGGTGATTCAGATGATCGCTGTTGGTGAGGAATCAGGTTCCCTCGACGACATGTCAGCCAAGGTCGCGGACTTTTACGAAGAAGACGTGGATAACGCGGTCGATAACCTGTCGAGTCTTCTCGAGCCGATGATCATGTCGATCCTCGGTATCCTGGTCGGCGGCCTCGTGGTTGCCATGTACCTGCCGATCTTCAAGATGGGTTCTGTCATTTAGGCTGATTTCAGGAAGTTCAAAAGTTGATAATGCCGCGGCGCCTCTCCTTTGGCGCCGCTTCTTTATCGGCTGACGAGAGGGGGACACTGGTATATCCATGCAAGCGCTTTTCACGCAATCGCCCATCCTGTTCATCGGAATTTCCTTCGTCCTGGCACTACTGATCGGGAGTTTCCTGAACGTTGTCATCTACCGCCTGCCGATCATGATGGAGCGCGAATGGCGGGCGCAATGCGAGGAAATTGCAGAAACACCGGCCACAGAGCTGCCGACCGGCCGCTTCGACCTGGTTGCCCCGCGCTCGCGTTGCCCGGCCTGCGGCCACACGATAACCGCGATGCAGAATATCCCGGTGATCAGCTACCTGGTGCTGGGTGGCAAATGCGGCAGCTGCCAGGCACCGATTTCGCGTCGCTATCCGCTTATAGAGCTGCTCACAGCCGTAATGACCGCCATCGTAGCCTGGCGTTTTGGCATCGGCTGGGAGGCTGCAGCGGCCATCCTGATGACCTGGACGCTCATCGCCATCAGCGTTATCGACATCGATCACCAGATCATTCCGGATTCCATCTCCCTGCCACTCATCTGGGCGGGTCTTTTCCTGAGCCTGTTTCACGAGTCGGTCGGGGCCGAAATACTCTTTATTGACCCCAGGACCGCTATCGCCGGCGGCCTTGCCGGCTATCTGAGTCTGTGGAGCATCTATCACCTGTTTCGCCTGCTGACCGGCAAGGAAGGCATGGGCTACGGCGACTTCAAACTGCTGGCGGCACTGGGCGCATGGCTTGGCTGGCAACTGCTGCCGCTGATCATCCTCTTGTCAGCTTTCGTTGGCGCCATCGTCGGCGTAGCGCTTATCGCGTTCAAACGCCAGGACCGCAGCGTGCCGATTCCGTTCGGGCCCTATCTTGCGGCGGCGGGCTGGATCGCCATGTTGTACGGCCCGCAGATCATGGATGCCTACCTGGATTACATGCGCTAGAGATCCTTTGAGCAACGACCCGTCAGCACCACGTCCACTTCGCGTCGGGCTTACCGGCGGCATCGCCAGCGGTAAAACTACCGTCGCCAATTTTTTCGCCGGCCTTGGCGTGCCCGTTATCGATACCGATGTCATTGCGCGCGATGTGGTGGCAAAAGGCGCACCGGCGCTCGCCCAGATTCGTGCTGCCCTCGGCAACGAAGTGTTCAGCGCCGAGGGTATGCTGGATCGCAAGGCGATGCGGAAACTCGTGTTCTCCGATGAGCGCAAACGTCGGCAACTCGAGGGCATACTCCATCCGCGAATTCGCGAGGCAGCCATCAGCCAGGCCCAGGCGGTTACCTCTCCTTACATGATCATTGTCGTGCCGTTGCTGGTCGACTCGCCGATGCTTGAGTTCATGGATCGGGTGCTGGTGGTCGATTGCAGCGAGGCTGATCAACTCCGCCGCCTGTTGACGCGGGACACGGAAAATGAGGAGCAGGCACGCCGCATGATCTGTGCCCAGGCCAGCCGGGATGAACGGCTGGCAATTGCGGATGATGTGGTGCTGAACGATGCCGGCCTTGACGAGACGCGTAGCAGGATTGAGGCACTGCACAAGACATACCTCGAACTGAGCAACTCGAATCGGCAATAAGTTGTCGCAAGAAACCGTCATTGCCTGAAACTTGCGGCTGGCGCAGAATACCGTCATGGCCGTCACCGCACCTCGTGCTTCAGCTCCAGCCACGGCAAGACGGCTGACTGAATATGAGCAACCGATTAATGAGCGCATGCGAACCTTCATGCGTATCGAATTCCTCTATCAGCAAATGCTCTACAACAGCGAGTTGGAGGCGGACTGGGCCACACGGGCGGCCACCTCGAGCTTGCTCGAGCTCATGGCCATTCTGACGCGCGGCGATGTTCGCAGCGACGTGCATAAGGAGCTGGATCGTCAGATCGAGATCCTGCAGCGCTTCCAGAGCCAGCCCGAGGTCGATGCGCGACGGCTGGAAGCCCTGATCGCGAACCTGGCCGCCAGACGGGGCGAACTCAACCAAGCCGGCACACACTTCCTGCAACCCCTGAAAGACTGTGAGTTCCTCAGTTCGATCAAACATCGTAGCGCTATACCGGGCGGCACCTGCGAATTCGACCTGCCTGAATACAGCCACTGGCTGCGCCAGCCCTTCGCACGACGGCAGCAGGACATGCTGGACTGGCTTGGTACTATTCGTCCAGTCTGCGATGCAGTCATCGAACTGCTGTGGCTGATCAGGGAAATTGCCCAACCGATCGACAAAGTCGCCATCAATGGCATGTACCAGCACAGCATGCAAAAAGATGCGAGTTGCCGCCTTCTGCGGGTAAGTCTCCCCGACAACAGCCAGCTCTATCCGGAAATCAGCGGCAGTCAGCACCGCTTCACGGTACGGTTTCTCGAGTGGTCGACAATTGCCAGCCGTGCCGTGCAGACCCGGTGCGATGTCAATTTCCGTATCAGCATCTGCTGATTTTTTGATTCGCTCGCTGGGGCGAGCTCCTACGGGAAAATACGTGCGCTCAACCAACGTAGGAGCTCGCCCCAGCGAGCGACAAACATTGAAGGGCATGTTTGTAAAACATGATCTTCAATGTTTGCGAAAGGCGAATCAACCACCGTCACAAATTTTGCAAAAGGTCGAGGAGCGGAGCATCTGCGGGTAACAACAGGCCCGGCGAAAATTCTGACGGCCTGAGCCACTGCAGCGCCTGCCCTTCAATGCCGGACGGCGTGCCTTGCCATTGCCTCACCAGGAAAAAGTCAATCGCGACCCGCATCCCGGGATAGTCATGCCCGAGACTACAAAAATACTCGAACGACACGATTTCAATTTCCAGCTCCTCGGCGAGCTCCCTGCGGAGTGCATCTTCGGCGGATTCACCACTGGCAAGCTTGCCGCCGGGAAATTCCCAGAACCCGCGCATGGACTTTGCCCGCGACCGGTCTGTGATCAGCAGCCGGCCGACTGAATCGATCAATATGCCGGCGGCAACGTGAATCTTTGTCTCCGTCAGCTCAGAGCACCGTGGCACTGCTTGAATTTTTTCCCGGAACCGCAGGGACACGGCTCATTACGGCCGATTTTTCGTCCCTCCCTGACAAAAGGCTCGGGTGCCGCGGCGGCCCCGCCCCCCGCCTGTTGTCCTCCGGACAATGCGGGCGCCTCGGCATGTTTGAACTCCATCGCCTGCGCCCGGCGGCGTTCCGTTTCCATACGCTGCACATCCTGTTCGCTTTGGATCCTGACGCGCGACAGTATGCTGATCGTGTCGAATTTCACCTGGTCCAGCATTTCCCCGAACATTTCGAAGGCTTCGCGTTTGTACTCCTGCTTGGGGTTTTTCTGCGCGTAGCCGCGCAGCCCGATGCCCTGGCGCAGATAGTCCATCGCGCCAAGGTGCTCTTTCCAATGAAAATCGAGTTGCTTCAGCATTACTTCCTTCTCGACGTGACGCATCAGCGACGCACCAATCGATGAAACTTTCTCCGCGTAGATTTGCTGCATAGCCTGCGTGCAACGTGTACGAATCTGGTCCTCATTCAGCCTGGAATCTTCCTTGATCCACTGAGGGACATTCATTGGCGTTGCGAAGTCGCTTTCGAAGGCATGCGCAAGTCCCTCGGAGTCCCATTGTTCCTCAAGACTGCCCGGCGGTATGTATTGATCGACCACCGATTCGATGACCTCGTCTCTGATCGCTGCAACCGAATCTTCGATTTCGTCAGCCGCCATCAGCTCGGTTCGCTGATGATAAACGACCTTGCGCTGGTCGTTTGCAACATCGTCGTACTCAAGCAGGTTCTTGCGAATATCGAAGTTATGCGATTCGACCTTACGCTGCGCCCTTTCGATCTGGCGCGACAGCAGTTTGCTCTCTATCGCCTCGCCTTCACGCATTCCGGCACGAGACAACAACGCCTTGGTGCGCTGCGGATCACCGAAGATCCGCATCAAATTGTCTTCCATTGACAGGTAGAAGCGGCTGGATCCGGGGTCGCCCTGGCGACCCGATCGTCCGCGAAGCTGGTTGTCGATGCGCCGGGATTCATGACGTTCTGTACCAACGATATGCAGGCCGCCCGCCTCGATTACTTCATTGTGGCGTTGTTCCCAGTCCACTTTGATAGCGCCCCGTTCAGTCTCTTCGCCGGCGGCCAGTTCCGCGTCCAGGTTGCCGCCCAATACGATGTCGGTGCCACGGCCTGCCATGTTGGTCGCAATCGTGATCGCGCCCGGCCGGCCAGCCTGCTGCACGACAATGGCCTCGCGGGCATGTTGTTTTGCATTCAGTACCTCGTGCCTGATCCCTTTTTTCTTCAATATTGACGACAGGAGTTCCGAGGTTTCGATCGAGGTTGTACCGACGAGAACCGGCTGCCCGCGCTCCCGGCAATCGGTGATGTCTTCGATGATGGCATCGAATTTGTCATTTTGCGTGAGATAGACAAGGTCCGGGGAATCGTCGCGAATCATCGGCATATGTGTCGGAATGACGATAACCTCGAGGCCGTAAATTTGTTGAAATTCGAACGCTTCGGTATCTGCGGTACCGGTCATGCCCGACAGCTTGTCGTACAACCTGAAGTAGTTCTGGAATGTAATCGAGGCGACCGTCTGGTTCTCCTGTTTGACGACAACGCCCTCTTTCGCCTCAACGGCCTGGTGCAGTCCGTCCGACCAGCGCCGGCCCGGCATCGTTCTGCCGGTAAATTCATCGACGATGACAATTTCACCGTCCAGGACGATGTACTCCACATCCTTGCTGAACATCATATGCGCGCGCAGCGCAGCATTCAGATGGTGTAGCAGGCGGATATTGGCAGCGTCGTACAGGCTTTCGCCCTCACCGAGCAGCCCGGCCTGAATCATCAGTATTTCGACGTACTGGTGACCTTCTTCAGTGACGTACACCTGTTTGGCTTTTTCATCGACGGAGTAATGCCCGCGGGTCACAATCTTGCAAACCGGGACTTTCGGCTTGCTATCGATCAGCACAACGTCCGCTTCCCGTTCCTCCGCATAGACTACCGCTTGCTCAACACTCACAATCTCGCGGTTTTCTCCGAGCGAGTCCGTAATCGACAGGGATTTATCATGTTGATCGACAAGGGAGATTTTTTTCGCCGTAATATCGTAGTTAACCGGGCCATCCGGATCCTCATGCCGGCGCAGCTTTGGAATCAGCTTGTTGATCTTTTGATAAAGGTCTGTGCTTTCTTCGACCGGTCCGGAAATGATCAATGGCGTGCGCGCTTCGTCGATCAGGATCGAATCCACCTCGTCGACAATCGCAAAACACAGGTCACGCAGAACCTTATCGTTGAGTGAAAATGCCAGGTTATCCCGGAGGTAATCGAACCCGAGTTCGTTGTTAGTGGCATAGGTGACATCGGCATCGTAAGCGGCTCGCTTTTCTTCCTGCGTCTGCCCGGCCTTCGAGACGCCAACCTTGAGGCCGAGGAATTCATAAATCGGACGCATCCAGTCAGCATCGCGCTGCGCCAGATATTCGTTCACGGTAACAATGTGAACGCCATCGCCGCCGAGCGTGTTGAGATACACCGGCAAGGTCGCGACGAGGGTCTTGCCCTCACCGGTCCGCATTTCGGCGATATTTCCCTCATGCAGCACCATGCCGCCGATGAGCTGAACATCGAAAGGTCGTAGTCCGAGCGTGCGCAAGGCGGCTTCCCGCACCACCGCGAACGCTTCCGGTAACAGGTCATCCAGCGATTCGCCTTTCTCGAAGCGACCACGGAATTCGTCGGTCCTCGCTGACAGCTGTTCATCACTGAGCTGCTGCATGCCTGGCTCAAGATCGTTAATCCGGCTGACAGTCTTTGAATACTCACGTAACAGCCGCTGATTTCGGCTGCCAAAAATTCGGGTCAAAAAATTAGCCACACAGGGCTCCTGGAAGGGACAGCTTCGCTCGCTGCCGGCCAGCACACAAAGACCGGTATTTTACTGACTGATCAGGATTTTGCACGATCGTTCTCGGTAACATGGAGGTTCGGTGCGACCTGCGGATATATGAGCAAACAGCGTAAAAACAATGCGAATTCTGCATTGCGCACGGCCGGACTGCGCACTAAAGGTCAGTCCGCGATTCACAGGGTTGGTATTATTCCGCTGAATGGGCGGACTGGACTATTCGGCGCCCTGGCGGATGAAAGTCACCGGATTGACCCGCTTACCGTTCCGCAACACTTCGAAATGCAGATTCGGGCCTGTCGCACGGCCTGTGTCCCCCATCAGCGCGACTGTCTGACCTTTCCTGACTTCCTCGCCAACAGACACGAGGTTTTCAGAATTATGCGCATAACGGGTTGCATAACCGTTGCCGTGATTGATTTCGACCAGCTTGCCGAAACCATAGCGCGATGACGACCAGGTCACGACGCCATCGGCGACCGCGATTACCTCCGAGCCTGCCTTGCCGGCGAAATCCACGCCCCGATGATTGGCTGGCTTGCCGGTAAACGGATCGGTGCGCCGCCCGAAGTAAGATGACATCCAGCCGGACTTGACCGGTCGTCCCTGCGGATAGACGCGATCCGAGAGTTTCTGGTCCATCAGCATGCTCTCCAGCACGCCGAGTTGCGCTTCGCGATTGTTGAGCTGATTGTCGAGGACCTGCATCGCAACGAGCACCTCGGCAACAGCTACCGCTGAACCGCTCGCGAAAGGTTCTTCTTCAGGTCCGCCGATGGCCGGAACTGAATCAAAATCGAATTCGCCTTCCTCCAGGTCGGCCATTTCGGTAAGCCGCCGGCCGAGCGCATCGAGGCGAATAATGCGCGCGTTCATCTGCCCGATGCGGATCGATAATGCATCGAGTGTATCTTCCGTTTGTTGCCTGGTGATCGCGATTGCATTGCGCTGCGAGTCGATTTCATCAGTGAGGGACGCGACCTCGTGGAAGCTCACACCGGAGCCTGTGACCGCAGAATAGAGGTAGCCACCGGCGAATGCGGCGCTGCCCAGTAAGCCGACGATCAACAAAGCATAACTGGCAGCGGACCTGCCCGACAGATTAATCTGCAGGAGTCGTCCGAATCCCTTGCCGAATATGACTACATTCATTGATCCCGCCCCGAGTGCGCTATGTTCAACTTATAAGTTGTTGACTTTGAAGCACCTTCAACACAGGCTAGCTGCCATTGCTGGCGCCCTCTCATTATTCTTAGCCTGAGCCTGATTCTCACTTCGGTAGCCCCGCTATCCTAGGACTTGTGTCCCTTAGATCGGTGGTTTTGCGACCCCGTCTTTCGGCGGGTATGCCTTTATCGGACGGTCAATATGCAAAATTCCGCTTTTTATTACAAGATCAGCCCTTCAGAATCTTGAAATCCGTCACCAGACTACTTCGAAAATCGCCAACTCCGTCACATTTTAATGACCATTATTCGCCTCGAAAATCTGCTCAAAGCACGTGCCGGTGGCACTCTGGATAAAATTGTCCAACATGCTCAACAAATGGATGAGCTGACAACGGCGCTGCGGGCCGAGTTACCGGCGGATGCAGCAGACAACCTGATTGTGGCGAACTTGCGCGAAGGCGGCGAACTGGTTCTGGTGTGCACCTCATCCGCATGGGCGTCGAGGCTGCGCTTTGAGTCCGACAAACTCATGCAAGCGGCACGGAAAGCCGGCCTCACGGTGATCTCATGCAAGGTATCCGTGAGTCAGCAATCGTAGCAGGCTCCTGCGGCCGGGTTTTAGGCGTAGGCCGGCGTCGCGTATGAAATCGGTGCTTTCCTGGAATCGCTGTAGGTGACCTCTTCCCAGGCGTTTTCGTTTTCGAGCAACGCACGTAACAACTTGTTGTTCAGGTCGTGACCCGACTTGTGTGCCGAAAACTCGCCGATCAGGCTGTGGCCGAGAAGATAGATATCGCCGATCGCATCGAGAATCTTGTGAAGAACAAACTCGTTTGCATAGCGCAATCCGTCCTCGTTCAGAATCCGATAGTCATCAAGCACGATGGCGTTGTCCATGCTGCCGCCTAGCGTCAGATTTTGTGCACGCAACGTTTCGACGTCGCGCAGGAAACAAAACGTCCTCGCCCTGCTGATTTCCTTCAGGAAGGATGTTGATGAAAAATCGATGGAAGCAACCTGGCTAAGCTTGTTGAACACCGGATGGTTAAACGAAATCTCGAAATTGACTTTGAAGCCGTTAAATGGCGTAAATTGCGCCCACTTGTCGTCTTCCTCAACGCGTATTTTCTTTTTGATGCGAATAAATTTCTTGGCCGCGTTCTGTTCCTCGATACCTGCGGACTGAAGAAGAAATACAAAAGGACCTGCGCTGCCGTCCATAATCGGAACTTCAGGTGCAGACAGATCAACGTTCAGATTGTCGATGCCGAGTCCGGCCAGTGCCGCCATCAGGTGTTCGACGGTTGCCACCTTGACATCATCTTTTATCAGCGTGGTGCCAAGCATGGTTTCGCCGACTCGGCGCGGGTCGGCTCGAATGTCGACCGGCTCATCGAGGTCGACACGGCGGAAAGTGATTCCGGAGTTTACTGCGGCCGGGCGCAAAGTCATGTACACCTTTTCTCCGGTATGTAAGCCAACACCGGTCGCACGGATAGCCGTCATTATCGTACGTTGTCGCAACATCGTTACAAAATCTCTTTGGTGATCATGCCAGCCAGACTGAATTGCCGCCACATTCAATGGCTTACGGTTGCGTTCACGAAATGCAGCGCGAAAGCCTAACATAATGCGCACGGCTTGGGGCAAGCCCGACCAGAGCAGAGATTTGCGACCGCGACGAGTGAATTCGCGATCACTGCGCTTCGGATTACCTTTTCAGTCAGCCTGGCGCCTCAGGAAGGCCGGTATATCCAGCAATTCCTCCTGCAGGGCCCCCGCCTCCAGCCCATCCCCGACGGCACGTTGACGCTGTACGGTCGGTTTGTCGAGCTGCTGGTAGTTCGGCTCCGCCCCCTGTGCGGGCCGGCGGACAACGCGCATCGGCGACGCCAGTTGCGCGGATTGCTGGCCAAGGCCGGTTGCAACCACTGTGACGCGAATCCGGTCGGAAAGATCCGGATCGATGACGGTGCCAATAACCACTATGGCGTCCTCCGACGCGAATTCCCTGATGGTGTTGCCCACTTCCTGGTATTCGCCGATGGACAAATCCGGGCCCGCTGTGACGTTGACGAGAATACCTTTCGCGCCGGCGAGATTGATATCCTCGAGCAACGGACTCGATACGGCGGCCTCGGCAGCTTCGCGCGCGCGATCTTCACCTGATGCTGAGCCAGAGCCCATCATCGCCATGCCCATCTCCGCCATGACGGTCCGGACGTCGGCAAAATCGACGTTGATCAGGCCCGGACGCGTGATAAGTTCGGCAATGCCCTGCACGGCACCTTGCAGAACCTCGTTTGCAGAACGAAACGCATCGAGCAAGGTTGTCTCGCCACCGAGCACAGACAGCAATTTCTCGTTGGGAATCGTGATCAGTGAATCCACGTATTTGCCAAGCTCGGAAATGCCGTGCTCCGCAAGCAACATGCGTTTGCTACCCTCCATGGCAAATGGCTTGGTCACAACGGCTACGGTCAGGATACCAAGTTCTTTTGCAATCTGGGCAACCACCGGTGCCGCGCCGGACCCGGTTCCGCCACCCATGCCGGCCGTGATGAAAAGCATGTCGGCACCTTCGATCACTTCCTGAATACGATCACGATCCTCCATTGCCGCCTGCCGGCCGACGTCCGGATCCGCACCTGCGCCAAGACCCTTCGTAATATTGCAGCCAATCTGCAGCGCCGTCCGTACGCGCGCACTGTTCAGCGCTTGCGCGTCGGTATTGGCGCAAATGAAATCGACCCCGTCAATTCCCGCATGCACCATGTGGGCAACGGCGTTGCCGCCGCCGCCGCCAACACCGATCACTTTGATAATCGCGTTCTGGCTATGCGCATCCATTAGTTCAAACATTTATCTAACCTCCGCTCGGTTTTCTGTTTTAAACATTCACTCATTCGTCTTGCTGCGATTCGGATTCATCTCCAAACCGGTTCTTCCGGCACTCTGTCGAAAAAATCATCCATGGTTTTTTCAACAGCCTGCTAGAATTGTCCGTGGAACCAGGTTTTCATACGGTCCCACATATCGACCACACTGCCGGCGACCGGCGTACTCCGGCGGCCACGCCTTGACATGTTTTCATAGCCATAAAGGAGCAGGCCGACGCCCGTCGCGTAAATCGGATTGCGTACGATGTCAAGAAGCCCACTGACGTATTGCGGTGAGCCGAGCCGCACCGGCATATGAAAAACTTCCTCCGCCAGCTCGACAGCACCTTCCATCTTCGCGCTGCCGCCGGTAATCACGACCCCCGCAGCGATCAGTTCCTCGAAACCACTTCTGCGTAACTCATCGCGAATCAATCCGAAAAGCTCTTCGAAGCGGGGCTCCACGATTTCAGCCAGCGTCTGTCTTGCAAGTCGCCTTGGCGGACGTTCACCGACGCTTGGCACTTCGATCGTCTCGTCCGGATTGGCGAGTTGCGACAAGGCGCAGGCGTACTTGATCTTGATTTCTTCCGCGTATTGCGTCGGCGTACGCATCGAAACGGCGATGTCGTTAGTAACCTGGTCGCCGGCAATCGGGATGACGGATGTGTGCTGTATCGCGCCACCGAGAAAAACCGCAATATCAGTCGTGCCACCACCAACGTCGACGATGCAGGCACCCAGCTCCTTCTCGTCATCTGTTAGCACGGAGTAACTTGATGCCAGTTGCTCAAGCACTATGTCGTCCACTTCGAGGCCGCAGCGCTGTATGCACTTGACGATGTTCTGTGTTGCGCTCACCGCGCCAGTAACCATGTGAACTTTCGCTTCCAGGCGGACGCCGGACATACCAACCGGTTCGCGAATCCCCTCCTGGCCGTCAATCACGAATTCCTGCGGCAGTATGTGCAAAATTTTCTGATCTGCGGGAATTGCGACCGCTCGTGCCGCATCGATGACACGATCTACATCACCGCGGCTGACTTCCTTGTCGCGGACGCGAACGATGCCGTGCGAATTGAGACTGCGCACGTGACTGCCTGCGATCCCTGTGTATACCGAGTGAATATCGCAGCCGGCCATCAACTCCGCTTCTTCGACCGCGCGCTGAATTGAGTACACGGTCGATTCGATGTTGACGACCACGCCCTTCTTCAGCCCGCGTGACGGATGCGAACCGATGCCGATCACTTCGATATTACCCTCATCGCTAACCTCACCGACAATCGCGACAACTTTTGACGTGCCGATATCAAGTCCGACGATAAGATTATTGTCGCTCTTCTTATTCACTCGATAATTCCTGCGACCAAACCCGATCCCTCGGTTTCAAAGTCACGAGCCGATGCCCGCGAACCGTTTTTCCAACCAATGGTGAAACCGTTGCTGTAACGCATGTCGACAAATTCGATTTCTGACTCATGCCTTGAAATGATGTTAACGGCCACGTCGAGAAACAGCTGAATACGTTCGCCGACGTCACGCCTGCCCAGGCGAATGTCGATGCCGTTGGCAAGCGTCATTTCCCACGCGCCACGCGCATCCACATGAACGCGACGAACATCAAGTCCGGTATGCAGCAGTTTCTCCCTGATGTCCAGGTAACGGGTGGCAACGATCGGGTACTGCCCCTCCGGTCCGCTTAACCGCGGCAACTCAGCGGGTACATGCCTGGCGGCAGATACGAATAACTCTCCGCGCGTATTGAGGAGTCCGCTTTCGCCCCAGGAGGCCGCCGGGATCTGCTCGGTCACGCTGATCTCGAGATTGCCTGGCCAGCGCCGCACGACATTTGCCTGATCGATCCAGGGTAAAGCGACCAGCATTTCCTGGATGGCGGAAAGATTCGCACTCAGGAATCCGCTCGCCAGCTCGTCGCTGATCGCTGCCTCGATCTGCAATGCACTAACGCGTTGGAACGGTCCTTCAATCGTGATCGCACGTATAGGCTGATTGAGTAGCTCCGCACTGAACTGGTAGCTGAGCGTAATGATCGCTATTGCCAGCAACAATGCTGACAGTTTGCGCCAGGGGAACGACGGCAAAGTGACCTTGTGGGCCTTTTGCTGCTTGCGGCGTTTCGCTTGTTTACGCGCCATTCGCCGCTATCCCAACAGGTTCAATCGCTGATTGCTCATCAATACTCGTCTCAAGTATTCTCCAGCAGAGTTCCGCAAAGTCAATACCGGCTACCTTCGCCGCCAACGGCACAAGGCTGTGACTTGTCATCCCTGGAATCGTGTTCACTTCCAGGACCTGCGGCTCGCCGTCATTTCCGGTCATGAAATCCACCCGGCCCCAGCCGCTACACCCAAGAATGTTGAACGCCCCGATGGCCCGGTCGTGAAACCGCTGCTCAAGTTCCGGATCATCCGTCCCCGGGCAGAAGTAGCGCGTGTTCTCGGATTCGTACTTGGCGCGATAATCATAAAAGACGCGTGGCGTTTCAATTCTGATACTTGGCAACGCCTGTCCGTGCAGGACGGCGACCGTGGATTCGTCACCGACGATGCAGCGTTCAGCCAGCGCCGGACCGCCGAAGCTCAACGCCAGGTCCACCGCACTTTGTAACTCATCTGCCGCAAACACCTTGCTCATCCCGACACTGGATCCCTGGCTCTGCGGCTTGATGACCAGCGGAAAACCGAACTTGTCGGCGGCCAGCCTGGCGTCACCGATCGCTTCGACCCCCATGTAGTCGGGCGTGATGATGCCGGCGGCATTGAACAGCTGCTTGCTGATAATCTTGTTCATTGCGAGCGCCGACGCCAGAACGCCGCTGCCGGTATAAGGCGTATTGAGCCACTGCAGCATTCCCTGCAATTCGCCGTCTTCGCCGCCAGGACCGTGCAGGGCAATCCACACACGATCAAATCCTGCTGCCACAAACTCTGTCAGGTCGTTCTCGGCCGGGTCCCAGCCAACGGCGTCAATATCTCTCGAGCGCAGCGCAGCCAGCACGGCCGCACCTGAAACCAGTGAAACCTCGCGTTCGCAGGAGTTGCCGCCGTACATGACAACGACGCGGCCAAACTCGGCAGCGTTCTCGATCACCATGCGTTGCTTGCTCACGATGCCGCCTCGCCGATAATGCGAACTTCGTGCACGAGGTCGACGCCATGAACGTCCGCTACGGTGCGTTGCACGTGACTGATAAGCGACTCGATATCCTGCGCGCTGGCATGGTTGCGATTGATAATGAAATTCGCGTGCTTGGTTGATACCTCGGCGCCGCCAACCCGGATTCCTTTCAGGCCGGCTGTTTCGATCAGCCTCGCTGCGTGATCCCCTTGCGGGTTTCTGAAAACGGAACCGCAACTTGGCAGGCCCAGCGGCTGCGTATTCTTGCGACGGGCAAGCAAAGCTTTAAGCGTCTCCTGGCTGGCCTCTATCCCGGCCTCAAACTCAAGCAGCGCCTCTACAAACCACTCATCGTTCTTAACGTGCTCATCGTTAATGGGAGTGACACTTCTATAGCCGATCCGATAGTCGCCTGCCGAACGTATGCGCACGTCACCTCGCCGGTCGATCGTGGTGACCGACCGGACACGGTCCCAGGTTTCATTGCCGTATGCGCCCGCGTTCATAGCAAGCGCACCGCCAACGGTGCCTGGAATGCCCGCGAAGAACTCCGACGGTCCGATGCCCCAGCGGACACACTGCCTCGCGAGTTGTGTGCATGGCAAACTGACCCCGGCGCGCACCTGCAATTCATCGACACGTTCGAGATCCTTGAAAATTCCGGCGGCGGCGATGACCACGCCGGGTATCCCGCCGTCCCGGACCAGCAAGTTGCTGCCGAGGCCCAGCCAGAACACCGGAGTGTCGGCAGCCAGCTCTCCTAAGAAGAGCGACAAATCCTCGAGGCCAGCCGGCCGGAAAAACAATTCCGCGGGGCCTCCGACACGCCACGACGTATGGCGGCTCATCGGCTCGTTTTCTCTGAGTTCGCCGGACACAGCGGGACTTTTTGCTGCGGCCATCATTTGTGCACCCAATTATGAAACGGCATTCGTTGAATATTGCCTGTCTTCATTTCAGGATCTTCAAAGAAGCCCCCTGCCTCAGCTGCCCGGGCAAACGTGCAGCGGCGGCGCCAATATCGCCGGCACCCATGGTCAGCAGAAGATCGCCGTCTGTCAGCAAGCCCTCGAGCACGGGCAAGAGTTCCTCCGTCGACTCGATAAATACCGGTTCGACACCCCCACGGCTTCTGACTGCGCGGGCAATAGCCCGGCCGTCAGCACCCGCGATCGGATCTTCACCGGCTGCATATACTTCAAGCAGAATCAGCACATCAGCATCGCTCAACACGGTTGCAAAGTCGTCGAGCAGGTCACGCGTCCGCGTGTAGCGATGCGGCTGAAACGCCAGGACGATGCGTTTCTGCGGCCAGCCAGCGCGTGCAGCCGCCAGCGTTGCCTTGAGCTCGGTCGGGTGGTGACCATAGTCGTCGACAAGCATGATCTTGCCCGCCTTCGTGCGAATCTCGCCATAGATCTGAAAGCGCCGATCAATGCCTTCGAATTTCGCCAGTGCGTCGACGACGGCCTGATCGCTTACCTGCAATTCGCCAGCAATCGCTATCGCGGCAAGCGCGTTACGAACATTGTGCAAACCGGGAAGCCGCAGGCTGATCTCGAGCGCATTCTCTTGTCCCTTCCTTACGACATCGAAGGTCGACAAGCCGCCGTCAAAACGAATATTTTCTGCGCGTATGTCGGCATCACTATCGGTGCCGTAGGTAACGATCGAGCGTCCGACCTGCGAGAGAATTTCGTTAACGCCTGCATCATCGGTACACAAAACCGCGAGACCGTAGAACGGCAGGTTGTGCAGAAATTCGACAAAGCTCAGGCGTAACTTGTCGATGTCAAAATCGTAGGTCGACATGTGATCTGCATCGATGTTGGTAACGATCGCCAGCATTGGTTTCAGATGCACGAAGGACGCGTCGCTCTCATCAGCCTCGGCCACGAGGTACTCGCCCTGCCCAAGCCGCGCATTCGCATCCGCACTCTTTAATCGTCCGCCAATAACGAAGGTCGGATCGAGTCCGCCTTCCGCAAGTATGCTGGCAACAAGACTCGTTGTAGTCGTCTTGCCGTGAGTACCCGCAACCGCGATCGAATAGCGAAAACGCATCAGTTCGGCAAGCATTTCGGCGCGCTGAACAACCGGCATCAGCGCCTCACGTGCGGCTGCCACTTCGGGATTGGCTTCGTCCACGGCGCTCGAAACAACGACAGCATCCGCGTCACGAATATTCTCACTGTCATGTCCGATAAACACGGACGCACCCTGAGCCTTGAGCCGTTCGATTGCCGGGTTGCTCCGGAGATCGGATCCCTGCACCTGGTAACCGAGACTAAGCATCACCTCTGCAATACCGGACATGCCGGAACCGCCGATGCCGACGAAATGGACGCAGTTGATTCGACGCATGCGTTTGATCATGTCATCGCCCCCGCTGCTTCGAGGCAATAGTTCGTGATACGCCGTAGCGCATCGGGATGTGCGAGCGCCCTTGATTTCAAAGCGCGCTGCAGCAGAGCGTCGCGACTGGCCAGCCAGTGCTTCAACAGACCGGCAAGCGTTTCGTCACTGAGATCTTTTTCGGGCATGAGTGCTGCCGCACCAGCGAGAGTCATCTGTCGCGCATTCGCCGTCTGGTGGTCATCGACTGCCGAGGGAAATGGCACAAAGATCGCGGGCAGCCCTGCGGCGGAGAGTTCCGCGACGGTCAGAGCACCAGCACGGCAAACAACCAGGTCCGCCCAGGCGTAAGCCTCCGCCATGTCCTCTATAAACGGCTGCAGATCAACATCGATGTTATGCGCCGCGTAGGCCGCTTGCGCCGCGGAAAATGTCCGCGCGCCAGCCTGATGGCGAACTACGGGCTGCAATTCATCGGACAACAATGCCAGTGCCGCCGGCACCACCTCGTTCAGCGCAAGCGCGCCCTGACTGCCGCCGAGAACCAACAGGCGCAGCGGCCCTGCGCGCCCGGCATATCGCATTGCCGGCTCATCGAGGGCGGCAATGTCGGCGCGCACCGGGTTTCCCACTGTCTCGGTTTTGACGTTACTGGAAAAACTGCCCGGGAAGGCCTGCAGCACGACCCGGGCAAGACGCGCCAGAAGACGATTGGTTAATCCGGCAATAGCATTCTGTTCATGTATGACCAGCGGTCTGCGCAGCAACCAGGCGGCGAGGCCGCCGGGTCCGCTGACAAAGCCGCCCATGCCAAGCACCGCCGCAGGCTTGTGCTTGAGAATGACTCGTAGCGACTGCATGAGGGCCAGTAGCAGCTGCAACGGCGCAAGGACCAGTGAGAGGACGCCTTTACTGCGCAGGCCCTTGACGCTGATCCATTCCATTTCAAATCCGGCTGCCGGGACGACTCGCGATTCGAGCCCGCCATGCGTGCCAAGCCACACGATTTCGCGCGACCGCTGCCGCAGCGCCTGCGCGACTGCCAGCGCCGGATAGACATGACCGCCGGTGCCACCTGCCAACACCAAAATTGGTCCTGAACTCATCGGCTGTCACCGTCGATGGCGGCAATCGGGAGCAGAAGTCGGCGGCCGCTCATCTGCGACCCCTCTTTCTCTTCTTTGTGGCATTTGCCATCCGGCCTTCGGTGACCAGTTCATGATGAATTCGTAACAACAGTCCAATACTGACCATGGTAACGATCAGGCTGCTGCGACCATAACTAATCAGCGGCAATGTCAGCCCTTTGGTTGGCAGCAGACCCATGTTCACACCCACATTGATGAAGGCCTGCAATCCAAGCCAGGCGCCAATGCCAATGGCGAGATAGGCCTCGAAAAATCTCTCAACATTTGCAGCGCGAATACCCAACATAAAAATACGCCATAGCAATGCGAGGAATAGCGCGATCAATACCAGCGTCCCCAATAATCCAAATTCTTCCGCGAACACCGCAAAGATGAAATCGGTGTGTGCTTCCGGCAGGTAAAACAGTTTTTGCACGCCGTTGCCAAGGCCCACGCCTAACCATTCACCGCTGCCGATTGCGATCAGAGACTGCGTTAACTGGAAACCGGAGTGGTAGGGATCGGACCAGGGGTCGAGAAAACCGGTCAATCGTTCCAGCCGGTATGGAGACGTTATTGCAAGTACCACCATGCCGATGACTGCTGCACTGAAGAAAATGAAAAAGTCGCGAAACCGCGCGCCGGCCACGAACAGCATCGCCAGTGCAGTTGCCAGCAACACAATTGCGGCGCCAAAATCCGGCTCCGCAAGTAACAATCCGCAAGCCAGGGTCAGGACCAGCATGGGCCGCAAAAAGCCTTTGAATTCGTCGCGCAAGGATCTGTTATGGCGCACCAGGTAGCCGGCGAGGTAAATCATCAGGCACAGGCGCACCGGTTCGGAGACCTGCAGGTTGATGGCGCCAATACGTAACCACCGGGTACTGCCATTGACGGTATGTCCGATGCCGGGAACGAGGACCACCAGCAATAGTGCCAGCGCGAGCAGCAGCATTAACAGACCGACGTTGTTCCAGACCCGCATGGGAATGAAGAGGCAGGCAAATCCGGCTGCTCCGCCAAGGAGTGCGGCGATCGCTTGCCGTCCGACGTAATAGAACGGGTCGTTTTCCGCATTATCCGCAATCGAGATTGAAGCGGACGCGAGAATGACCATGCCACCGAACAACAGCGCGACCGCGATGACGAGCAATACCGGATCAATCTGCATCGGTGTGCGCAGGCGAGCTGGAAACGGCATCGTGATACTAGAGCCCATTTTATAAACCCTCATGAGCCACGTTTCGGTGCATAGCACCGAAACCCATACGGGAAGCGACTCTGCGGGCGCGCTGCGGCGTTGCTTGTCGCTCAACTGGAACAACCACATCGCGCTCCTCGCGTCTTGCAGCCGATCCCGAAGAGTCCGCTTCGCGGCCATGCGGATGCATGAGATGGGCCCTATTGACACTCATGCCGTCAGCTCCATTACCGCACTGCGAAAGTCGTCGCCGCGCGCCTGATAATTCTGATATTGATCAAAGCTTGCGCAGGCCGGCGCGAGGAGCACCGTGTCGCCCGGCGCGGCTATTTCTGCTGCGCAATGTACAGCTTCGTGAAGGTCCGCAACCCGTGATGTCGGCGCCAATCCATCGAACGCGCCTTCAATGGCGGCAGCATCCTCGCCAAACAAAATTGCACTGCGAAGTTTGCTGCACACAGATTTGGCAAACGCATCGAAATCTCCGCCCTTGCCCCGCCCGCCGGCGATTAATACGACCAGTCCCGGCACCGACTCAACAGATGCCACAGCAGCGCTGACGTTGGTTGCTTTAGAGTCATTGATGAAATCGGCGCCATTGATGCGTGCGATGTATTGCATGCGATGCGGCAGGCCGGGGAACTCGTGCAACACCTGCAGCATCGCTGATAGCTTAAGCCCCATGAGTTCACCGGCGGCAAGTGCAGCAAGCGCATTCGCCTGGTTGTGCGCACCAACCATTGCGATGTCCGAGGTCGATAACAACAGTTGTTCGCCGCGGGCCAGGAAATCCTCGCCGTCCTCGGTGATCAGTCCGAACTGATCTTCGCCTGGCTTGTCCAGCGCAAAAGAAAGTCGTGCAACACCCTTTGCAAGGTGTTTCGGCGCCTCTTCATCGTCCCGGTTGACGACCGCGGATTCTGCCTCTCTGAAAATCCGGTACTTCGCACTGCGGTACTCGTCCTCGCTCGCGTGCCAGTCAAGATGATCGGGCGAAATATTCAGAAGGACCGCAACCTTTAACGGTAGCGTTGCGGTTCGCTGCAGCTGAAAACTCGAGAGTTCAAGAATGTAATAGGCGGGCGTGTCATGTTCGAGCAAATCGAGTGCCGGCTCGCCGAGATTCGCACCAGCCAGGCCGTTGATACCAGCGGCATCGCACATCAATGAAAGCAGCGTGGTGACCGTACTTTTGCCATTCGAACCGGTGACAGCGACCAGCGGTGCAACGGCATCATGGACGAATAGCTCTATATCACTGACGATTTCGACGCCTGCGTTACGTGCAGCCTGGAGCAGTGGCTCCGCGTCGGAAATGCCCGGCGATACTATAACCCGGCCTACATTTTTCAACAGACGCTCGGGCAACCTGCCCAGCACAACGTCGGCATCCGGATCAATCTCGCCAAGCTCAGCCAGACCAGGCGGCTTTTCGCGAGTGTCTGCGAAGCGCGCTGCGATACCCTTGCGCTTCAGGTAACGCGCGACCGACAGGCCCGTTACTCCGAGACCAAACACCAGGATTGTCTGCCTGGCGCCCAGCGCTTTTTTTGCGCTCGCACGATCCTTTGCGGTCGCGGCACTCATCGGATCTTCAGACTCGCCAGCCCGATCAGGACGAGGATGACCGTGATAATCCAGAAACGAACAATGACTTTCGGCTCGGCCCAACCCTTCAGCTCGAAATGGTGATGTAGCGGCGCCATCCGGAATACACGCCGGCCGGTCAGCTTGTACGAAATAACCTGAATAATTACCGACATTGTCTCGACGACAAAAACCCCACCCATGATCGCGAGTACGATCTCTTGCCGAACGACGACCGCTACAACACCCAGAGCTGCACCAAGCGAAAGTGCACCTATATCGCCCATGAATACCTGCGCCGGATACGTGTTGAACCAGAGGAATCCGAGTCCTGCGCCAACAAGTGCCGAACAGAACACCAGGATTTCTCCGGTACCGCTCACGTAGGGAATGCCCAGGTAATCAGAGAAATTGACATTGCCGGTCACGTAGGCGAATACGCCGAGCGCACCCCCGACCAGGACGGTTGGCATGATCGCCAGACCATCCAGTCCGTCCGTCAGATTGACGGCATTGCTGAATCCAACAATGAAAAGATAAGTGACAACGATCTGGAACATGCCGAGTGGTACTACCAGATCCTTGAAATACGGAATCAAAAGCGAAGTACCGACGTCGTCGGTCGCCATCATGTACAACGCAACGGCGGCAATGATTGCCACGATTGATTGCCAAAACAGTTTTTGCCATGCGCGGAGGCCCTGCGGATTCTGCAGCACCAGCTTGCGGTAATCGTCGACGTAACCAATTGCACCGTAGGCGAGCGTTACGAAAAGTACGACCCAGATGAAATGATTCTCGAGATCAGACCAAAGCACCGTGCTGACGACGATTGCCGTGAGGATCAGTGCGCCGCCCATGGTCGGCGTGCCCGCTTTCGGTAAATGGCTCGCGGGTCCGTCAGCACGGACCGGTTGACCCACCTGGTTCAGGCTCAGCCTTGCAATCATTTTAGGGCCGATAACGAACGACAGGATCAGCGCAGTCAGTGCGCCTAATATGGCACGCATCGTCAGATAGCTGAATACGTTGAACCCTGATTCGAACTGGGCCAGGTAATTGGCCAGGGCAAGCAGCATTGTTATTCGCCCCCCGCTTTGTCTGATCCATTGCGCAGGGCATCGACAACGCGCTCCATACCCATGGAGCGCGACCCCTTGACGAGCACGTTACTGTTCCCTTCGAGAGACGCCTTCAGCTTTTCGATCAACTCGTCCTGGGAGGCGAACCAGAGGCCGCCGTCTCCGAACGCTGCAACCATGTGTCGGCACAATTCACCCGTAGCAACCAGGTGCTTGATACCGACGCTCTTGAGATCGCGGCCGACGGACGCGTGCATTTCGGCCGCGTCAACGCCGAGTTCCGCCATGTCACCGAGTACCATCCAGTTGTCCCCCGGCTGTGCCGCAAGAAATTTTGCAGCTGCGACCACGCTGACCGGATTCGCGTTGTAGCTGTCGTCATAAAGCGTGTCGCCCGAGACGCTATGAACCGGTTGCAATCTGCCTGCGACAGGCTGTACCGTTTCGAGTCCTTTCTTGATTTGTTGTTCGTCAATATTGAGCGACGAGGCAATTGCTGCAGCGGCGCAGGCATGCGCAACGTTGTGTGCGCCGAAAAGCGGCAGCGCGATTTGCAATTCGCCGTCTGGCATGTGCAATGTGAAGGCGGATCCATATTCGGTCGCGTATACATCGCTGGCGTGGAAGTTCGCCTGCGGCGCGAGGCCGAAACTAATGACATCGACATCGGGAATAAGCGAGCGCCAATACGGGAAAAACTGGTCATCTGTGTTCAGGATGACAATCTCGGGGCGAACTTCACTGGTAAGAATTTCGCCTTTTGCATGCGCCACGGCTTCCAGCGATCCGAAACCTTCGAGGTGCGCCGGCGCCGCGTTCGTGATCGCAACGATTTTCGGTTGAACCAGCGCTGTCAGGCGCGCGATTTCACCGGCGTGGCTTGCACCCATTTCAATGACTGCGTAACGGTGTTCCTTGCCCAGCCTTGCGAGCATCAACGGCACGCCGATTTCATTGTTGAGATTGCCCTGTGTCGGCAGCGTTTCTGCAGACAGGGCGAGGCAACTTGCAGTCATTTCCTTAAGCGTCGTCTTGCCGTTGCTGCCGGTTATTCCGATCACGGTCGCAGACATTTGCTGACGCCATTCCGCTGCCAGCAGGCCCAGCGACTGCAAGGTGTCATCAACGACAATGACGGAAATGTCGGCGTCGACCGGGATCGGCACGACCGCTCCGGATGCCTGTTGCCTGGCCGCCGCTTCAACAAACGCCGCACCATCAAAATTCGGCCCCTGCAATGCAAAAAACAATTCGCCCGCCTCAAGCGTGCGCGTATCCGTACTGACGCCGCGGAACTTCAGGTCTGTGCCCTGCAGTGTGCCGCGCATGGAATTCGCCGCTTGTGCCAAGGTGCTCTCCATCATTGCCCTCTGGCGCCTTTCTCGAGGCGAGCCAGCAAATTCGCGCAGGCGATGTTGTAGTCGGAAAACGCCAAGCGCTGTTCGCCGACGATCTGATATTCCTCGTGCCCTTTGCCCGCAATCAGGACCACGTCATCATTACCGGCGGCAGAAACTGCGTGCTCAATTGCGGCACCACGGTCTTCGATCACGACCGTATCGTCGTCCATCTCTTCGAGAATGCCGGCGATGATTTCCGCTGGCGGTTCGGAGCGCGGATTGTCGTTCGTGATCACAGGTTTATCAGCGTGACGCGCTGCAATCTTGCCCATGAGGGCGCGCTTGCCCCGATCGCGATCACCGCCACAACCGAATACACACCACAGCTGGCCCTTGCAATGCTGACGCAGCGCATGGAGTGCAGCTTCAAGACTTGCCGGCGTATGCGCGTAGTCCACGAATACTGCTGGCAAGGCAGCTTCGGTGTCGGGGCGCACACGTTGCATCCTTCCGGGCGGCGCCGACACTTTGCCGAGCACTTTGCAAGCTTCATCCAGCGGTATGTTCCAGCACAGCAATTCGGCGAGAACCTCGACCGCGTTTGAAACATTGAAATCGCCCGGCAGCGGCAGCAGAAACTCGCCGGCACCCCAGGAGGTCATGACAGAAACCCTTGAACCGCGTTCGGTGGCGACGACCGCCCGCACGAAGACGAAGGGCCGTCCGTTGGCGACACGATCGAAACGTGTTGAGACAGTCACGACGTTCGCCCCGCAGCGCTCGGCAATTTCCTGGCCGAATTCGGTGTCGAGGCTGACAATACGATGCTTTACATCGTAGTCGAGGAACAAGCGCGCCTTCGTATCGCCGTAGGCGCGCATGCTGCCGTGATAATCGATGTGATCACGGCTGAGATTGGTAAAGATTGCTGAATCGAAGTGCACGCCATCGACGCGTCCCTGTGCGAGCGCGTGTGACGATACCTCGATTGCCACATGCCCGGCTCCGGAATCGGAAAAATTCGCGAGCTGCCTATGCAGGTCAATGCACGCCGGTGTGGTCATACCATCGGACCTGGCAATCTTATCGATGCCACTCCCGAGCGTACCTATGTATGCGCACTTGTGACCAAGGAGACGCAGGCATTGCATGATCAGGTAGGCAACCGTGGTTTTGCCGTTCGTACCGGTCACACCGCTTACCTTGACACGCTTCGAGGGCGTATCGAAAAAGCGATTGGCGATCGTGCCAACGTGCCCGGCAAGACCGGCAACCGGGATCGTCGGAAGGTCTGCGGACGGCGCATCGCCAGTGCTGGAATCCCAGACTACGGCAGCAACTTTGGCATCGACTGCCTGCGCCAGGAACTCAAGTCCATGTGCGGTTCTACCCTGACAGGCAATGAATACATTGCCTGCTTCCAGGTTCCTGCTGTCAGACGAAATGCCGGTCAGTGGAATTTCCGGCGCCTCGGACAAGCCCTTCAGCAGCTGGTCCAGGGTGATATGCGGTCTGAGAATCTCGGCCGGCATGCTCATTGGCTCATTGCCTGTATCCTTCCAGCGACGCCGTTGACAGGCAGTGCGTCAGGAGGAATTGCAAGCAGACGCAACGACCCCGACATGACATCCGCAAAAACCGGCGCCGCAACGTCGCTGCCGTAATACAAGTCCCCGCTCGGTTCATCGATGACGACAACGGCCACAAGCCGCGGATCGCTTGCCGGAACGAATCCCGCAAAAATTGAAAAGTATTTGTCTTCCGAGTAGCCACCCGCGGCAAATTTCCACGCGGTTCCGGTCTTGCCGGCGACCCGATAGCCGGTGATGCTCGCGTTATTGCCGGTGCCGCCGGGCCTGACGACGACTTCCATCATGCGGCGGATGGCAACGGCCGTTTCGCGACGGACGATTCGCCTGCCAGCTATCGGCTCGTCAAGCCTGACCAGCGAGACCGGCCGGATAACGCCGCCACTGCCGATCGCTGCGTAGGCCTGTGCCAATTGCAGGGGTGTTACCGAGACACCGTAGCCGTAACCCAGCGTTGCCTGGTTGATCTGCCGCCAGTCGCTGTAGTGAGTTAACATGCCGGCAGACTCTCCGGGAAAACCGCTGGCTGTCAGCGATCCGAGTCCGAAATGAGTCAGCGTACGCCATAACTGTTCGGGCTCCAGTGATAATGCTATCTTGGTCGCACCGACATTACTTGACCGGGACAACACCGTAGTCAGGCTGATCCTGCCAAGATTTCGCGGGTCCTCGATTTTCTTCGGACCGACCACGACATATCCAGGCGCCGTATCCACAATGCTGTTCACGCGGTAGCGGCCGGATTCGAGTGCGGCTGCAATGATCAACGGCTTGATGCTGGAGCCAGGCTCGAAGATGTCGGTAATGGCCCGGTTGCGATAGCGTTCGGCAGAATACTGGGCACGATCATTGGGGTTATAGGTCGGCTGATTGGCCATCGCCAGTACTTCACCCGTGAGGATGTCGAGGATCACGATCGAACCCGACTCCGCCTTGTACTGCTGTATTGCCGCCTTCAATGTGCGATAAGAAAGGTACTGCAACCTGAGGTCGATACTGGTTCGCAAATCCTTGCCGTGACGCGGCGGCCTGATGCTTTCGACATTTTCAACCGATCGACCCAGGCGATCCTTGAGCACACGCTTCGCGCCCGACTCACCGCTCAACCAGTGATTAAATGCAAGTTCCAGACCTTCCTGACCGTCATCGTCGATGTTGGTAAAGCCGACCAGGTGGCCGGTAACTTCGCCCGCCGGATAATAGCGCCGGTATTCACGTAAGACATTGACGCCTGGTAATTTCAGCGCCATTACCATGTGTGCCTGATCGGGACTCAGGTGTCGTTTCAGATACAGGAATTTCTTGTCCATGCTGCGGGCAATGCGCCGCATGAGCAGTTCCGAATCGAGATCCAGCGAACGCGCAAGTTCCGGCACGCGATCGATGGCAGCAGCAAGTTTTTTCGGATTCGCCCAGACACTGTCAACGGGCGTGCTGATCGCTAATGGATCGCCATTGCGATCCGTGATCGATCCGCGGTGCGCAAAAATTTTCTCGGTACGCAGATGGCGGGAATCGGCCTGCTGGTTCAGGAAATCCTTGTTAAAGACCTGCAAGTGAACAGCACGGGCGACCAGGGAAACTGCCGCCAGCACAAAAAATGCGATGACCAGCGACACTCTGCCCGTAAAACGTCGCGCAGTCTGTTGTTTTGTTTCTGCTCCGCGGCTCATTGTCGTTCAATCAGGTAAATTTCCGTTGACTTCGGATGCACCAGCCCCAGTTCTTCCAGCGCAACCCGCTCAATGCGTGCATGCGTGGCCCACGTGCTTTGTTCAATCTGCAGTTGACCCCATTCGATATTAAGCTCGTCGCGTTCGGTCGTAAGCCGCTCGAGTTCGATGAACAGATTTCGCGACTCGTGCTTGACGTACACGAGTCCGATTGCCGAGATCATGCAGACGACTGCAAAAATCATCAGCAAAAGAATCGGTTGCCCGTCCTTGCTTACAGGCATCGCCATTACAAGCGCTCCGCAACTCTCAGGCGCGCACTGCGCGCCCGCACATTGACGGCAATCTCTTCTTCGTCGGCGATCACCGCTTTGCCAATTACCTTCAGTCGTGGACGAAACTCCTGCGGAATTTCGGGCAATCCGCGAAACTGGGCAGGTTCCTGCGATGCATCTCGCATGAAGCGTTTGACGCGCCGATCCTCCAGTGAGTGAAAACTGATCACGCAAAGCCGGCCACTTGGACGTAACAGGGCCAGCGATGCTTCAAGTGCTTCTTCCAGTTGCCCGAGCTCGTTGTTGATGAAAATTCGAATTGCCTGAAAAGTTTTTGTCGCCGGATTCCTTCGCCGCCCGCGCACGACCGATTTTACGATGTCGGCCAAAGCCAGCGTCGTGCGAATCGGCGTTTGCACACGCGCAGCAACGATCGCCTTGGCGATGCGCCCCGCAAAAGTTTCTTCACCCAGTTGTGCAAGCACTTTTTTCAAGTCTTTTTCGTCCACTTGTTCGAGCCACGCGGCGGCGCTGATACCGCTGCCCGGGTCCATTCGCATGTCGAGCGGTCCATCGGACTGAAAGCTGAATCCCCTTGCGGCTTCATCCAGTTGTGGTGACGAGACCCCCAGATCGAGTAACAGGCCATCCACTTTTCCGAGTAGTTTTCTTTCAAACGCATATTTTTTAAGCTCCGCAAATTCACCCTGTACCAATTCAAATCGCGGATCGTGCTGCAGTACTGCATCAACCTGTGCAATTGCCTGCGGATCACGATCGAGAGCCAACAATCGCCCTTGCGGTTCCAGTAGCTTTAATATCGCGCTGCTATGTCCCCCACGACCAAATGTCCCATCAACGTACCAGCCACATGACTGAATGTTCAGCCCTTCAAGGACAGAATCCAGAAGAACTGGTACGTGCTCTTTATTTTTCACCTCGCCGGCGTTGACTTAAAGGGAAAGCGATTCCAGCTCAGCCGGCAGGTCTGTATCATCGTCATCGCCCAGCCATTCATCCCGTTTCCGGTTCCAGCGCTCTTCGTCCCAAAGTTCAAATTTGTTACCCTGTCCAATCAGCATTGCCTGGTGCCCGAGACCTGCGAATTCACGCAATTCCCGCGACAACAAAATTCGCCCGTGCCCATCGAGATCGACTTCTGTCGCATGGCCCACCATGAGCCGCTGCAGGCGGCGCGCCTTTTTGTTGAGGCTTGGCAGTCGCATAAGCTTGCGCTCGATCTCTTCCCAGTCCGGGAATGGATAAATCAGGAGGCAGTAATCCTTGTCGACCGTCGCTATCAGCTGGCCATCGCAGCGCGCAATAATCCGCTCCCGATAGCGGGTCGGAATTGCCAGACGCCCCTTGGCATCCAGGGTCACTTTGGTAGCCCCACGAAACATTGTTTTTATGATGGGATCGGAATCGGCAGTGGTTGCGCGATACCCGCATTAGCCCATCTCCTCCCACTTTTTTCCACTTTTCAACACTATATTCGGGCATATCAACAACGTCAACCGACTGCTCCAGTTAATTGTTGTTGTACAGGGACTTAGGGGCTTTCCCGTGGCCAAATTCGGGCGAATTGTGGCGGCGTTTAGGAACTATAAATCAACGAGTTAACTGCTTTTTCTCAATTTTCACTTAAAAGATAGTCGCCAAGGCACGACAGCAAAGGGATAGCGGCCCGCCAGCCCCCAGAAATACGGGTGCCGCGCTCCAAAAACAACTGAATTCGATGAAACCTACGTAACCTATTGACTGATATAAAATTAGTGGATAAACGCCGGGACGGACCCCATTCGATAAATCAGGGGACAAACCACGATTA
>Ga0209988_10000292_pt1 | contig 29917 bp, 27 predicted proteins | sample N075metaG_FD_183115 | JGI IMG/M metagenome (GOLD analysis project Ga0209988, IMG submission 183115) | Deep subsurface microbial communities from Kermadec Trench to uncover new lineages of life (NeLLi) - N075 metaG (SPAdes) (version 2) | ecosystem: Environmental > Aquatic > Marine > Ocean trench... | reverse complement strand
AATACTTGCAATGGTTCCTTTAATTGTGAGTAGCATGCAGGATATTGGGGCGAACAATATGCAGGACGAAGGCCAAAAAAGTGGCATAGATAAAAAGCGGCGTCATTTTCTTACAGCTGCTGCGACGATTGTTGGCGGCGCGGGGATTTTGGCGACTGCGGTACCATTTGTGTCTGCCTTATCACCCAGTGCCAAGACCAAGGCGATTGGTGGTCCAGTTGAGGTGGATATCGATGGCATGAAACCGGGTGAGATGAAGATAGTCAAGTGGCGTGGCAAGCCAGTCTGGATCTTGCGCAGAAGTGAAGCATCGGTAGAAGATCTCTCCGGGATGACGGATTTATTACGAGATCCGGACTCAGAGGTTGAGCAGCAGCCCGAATATGCTAAAAATGAATATCGATCCGTCAAACCAGAATATCTGGTTCTCGTTGGACTTTGTACGCACCTTGGTTGTTCACCGAACTATCTCGCAAGTAACGAGGCACATGATTTTGGTGCAGATTGGAAAGGTGGGTTCTTCTGCCCGTGCCATGGGTCAAAGTTTGATCTGGCTGGACGGGTTTACAAAGGCGTGCCGGCTCCGGCGAATCTGGTAGTGCCGAAATATCAGTTTATCAGTAAAACAAAAATACTGATTGGTGATGATTCAGGTAGTGGTGAACTGGGGGCAAAAACATGAACAAGCTTACTAACGAGGGAATGAAGTTGCTGAGTAATACCCTCGGCTGGGTTGATGCCCGATTTCCTCTAACCAAGATGTGGAATGAACATCTTGCTCAGTACTACGCACCAAAGAATTTTAATTTCTGGTACATCTTCGGATCCCTGGCATTAGTTGTTTTAGTTATTCAGTTTGTCACGGGCATCTGGTTGACCATGAATTACAAACCTTCCGCTGAGCATGCATTTGCATCTGTGGAATACATCATGCGTGACGTTGAATGGGGCTGGTGGATTCGATATATGCATTCAACGGGGGCTTCTGCATTCTTTATAGTTATCTATCTGCATATGTTCAGAGGTCTGCTGTATGGATCTTACAAACGTCCAAGAGAACTTCTGTGGTTGACCGGAATGTTTATTTATCTGATCCTTATGGCCGAGGCATTTTTTGGTTATTTGTTGCCCTGGGGGCAAATGTCTTACTGGGGGGCGCAGGTGATTATTTCATTGTTTGGTGCGATACCCTTTGTTGGTCCTGAACTGGCCGAATGGATTCGAGGTGATTATGTCGTCTCTGATGTGACATTGAATCGCTTTTTCGCTTTCCATGTGATTGCCGTGCCGCTGATATTGTGTGGCCTGGTTGGTTTGCATATCTTCGCGCTCCATGAAGTCGGATCTAATAATCCCGATGGTGTGGAGATAAAGAAGCATAAAGACACGAATGGCGTACCCCTGGATGGTATCCCCTTTCACCCTTACTACACAGTCAAAGATATTGTGGGGGTGGTGGTTTTTCTGATTTTCTTCTGTCTGGTGGTGTTTTTTAATCCGGAGATGGGTGGTTACTTTCTGGAACACGCAAATTTCATCCCGGCAGATCCACTGAAGACACCTGAACATATTGCGCCGGTCTGGTATTTCACACCTTTCTACGCCATCTTGCGTGCAGTCCCGGACAAACTGGGTGGCGTTATTGCCATGGGTGCTTCAACATTGATCTTTATGGCATTGCCATGGATTGATAGAAGTCCAGTAAGGTCAATTCGATATCGCGGATGGAAGTACAGAACTGCTCTGACAATATTTGCCATTACCTTTGTCATCCTGGGATGGCTTGGCATGCAGGTCGCGACACCTAATGTGACACTGGCATCCAGGATCTTTGCGATTATTTATTTCTTGTTCTTTTTGTTAATGCCTTTTTATACGGCAAATGATACGGATAAACCTGTACCGGACAGGGTGACTTAAAGGTGAAACGTACAATTATTTTATTTGTTGTTGCGTTGGTTTCGCCATTTGCCGTATCAGCGACATCATCTGATCATCCTCAATTTAAGGCAGATGTAGATGTTACTGACAAGGCCTCTTTACAGCGCGGTGCAAGAATCTTTATGAACTATTGTATGGGCTGCCATTCGGCCGCTTATATGCGCTACAACCGTATGGGCAAGGACCTGGGCATTGAAGATTCAATTCTGCAGAGTAACTTGATGTTTGCCACTGAGAAGAGTGGCGATACCATGACGATTGCGATGCAAAAAGGAGATGCTGAGAAATTTTTTGGTACTGCAGCACCGGACTTATCAGTCATCGCCCGTTCAAGAGGTGCTGACTGGCTGCTCACCTACTTCATGACTTTTTATCGTGATGATTCCAGGCCCTTTGGCGTCAACAATCTGGCATTTAAAGATGTAGCAATGCCTCACGTATTATGGGAATTGCAGGGAATACAAAAACCCGTCTTTAAAACGGTTGTGACAGAGGATGGTATGCAACATGAAGTAATCGACCATCTTGAACTGGAAACACCCGGCATTCTGGACAGTGGCGAATATCAAAATACAGTCAATGATCTGGTCAACTTCCTTGTTTACGTCGGTGAGCCTGCTCAAATACAGCGCAAGAACATGGGGGTTATAGTTATTTTATATCTGCTAGTACTTTTGGTCATCGTCTATATGCTTAAGCAGGAGTACTGGAAGGATATTCATTAGTCGTTTTTACAATCAATTTTAATTAAATAGTTTTTTTTCAGGAGATGTTATGGCAAGTATAGCCAATAGGCGTTCTGTAATGGTGTTGTATTCAGATACTATCAGTCCAGCAAGTCATTGTGTGCGGTTGGTTCTGGGTGAAAAAGATATCAATGTTGAAATTAATTATGTCGAAGATGGAGAAAGGCCAGAAGCGTTGATTGAAATCAATCCATATAATTCTGTTTTGACATTAATCGACAGAGATCTAGTCATATATGATGAACAGATCATCATGGAATATCTTGATGAAAGATTTCCTCACCCACCTTTATTGCCTGTAGATCCTGTTAACAGGGCAGGTAATCGTCAATTACGTTTCCGTGTTTTGAAAGATTTATATTCTTTGATTGATGATATTGAATCATCAGATGGTACGAAAGTCAGTAATGCACAAAAGAACATGAAAGATAATCTGACTGCAATTGTGCCAGCATTTGTACATAAGCCTTATTTCATGTCTGATGAATATACCCTGGTTGATTGTTGTATGGCGCCTTTGTTATGGCGCTTGCCAGAATATGGCATCAAGCTACCAGCATCGGCCCGTCCACTTGAAGAATATGCCGACAGACTTTTTGAAAGGGATGCCTTTCAGTCCAGTCTCTCTGAAGCAGAAAAGGAAATGCGCGGCCTGGTGAGTGCCTCATATTAATGGCCACGAATGATTCCACGACTTCAAACAAGCCCTATCTCATCGGGGCACTGAATGAATGGATTTATTTCTCAGCCAGATTCAGTGCTCAGGCATTTGTGATTTATTTTCAATCAATGCTGTATTGGCAATCTACGCCAAGGAAAATGGTCGAAGCATGATGATTGCTGGCTTTAATCAATATACTGAAAGAGTTTCACAACCTTCTGCACACCACCTGTTCCCTGGGCTACTCTGGTAGCATCATCAGACTCAGCTTTGGTTAATAATCCCATTAAATAGACAACACCTTTATCAGTGACGACCTTAACACGTGTTCCATCAAAATCTTTAAGTATCAGTAGTTTGGTTTTTACTTTTGAGGTAATCAGGCTATCACTGCTGCGACTTGTCCAGGAACTAGGTGCTGCTATAGTCAATTCATCATAAACGTGAGTAACCTTCGGAATTTCTCTGACAATGTTGACGATACGATTTCTAATATCCTCACTTGGTGTTTCACCAGTGATTAACACAACCAAATTATAGCTAGTCACATTGAGGTGTGAACTGTCATGTATTTCTTTATCAGAATAGAAACTCTTAGCTGCTTTTAACTCTATGTTTTGATCTTCAATGAAGGTTCCAGTTGTTCGCCTATCATGCGTAACAGCGGCTGTTGTTCCTACAGCGGCACCGATAACGACGGCAGCACATCCAGAAAGTGATAATGGTATTAATAAAATAAAAATTAATTTTTTGCCAAAATTCATTTTATTGTCTTACTCCTAAGTTATTGCTTTACTCCTGGCCAAGTAAACGGCGATCAATTAAATCGCACAGGGAGTGAATAATCATAATATGCACTTCCTGTATTCTTGCAGTAGACCAGCTAGGTACGCGAAGTTCATAGTCATTTTGCTTTAACATGTCCGCTATCTGTCCGCCTTCACGTCCAGTCAGTGCGATAATAGTCATATCGCGATCATGGGCTGCATCAATTGCATGAATAATATTATGGGATTCTCCACTGGTGCTAAATACCAGTAAAATATCACCTACTTGCCCAAGTGCTCTTATTTGTTTGGAAAATATTTCAGCGTATTGGTAATCATTAGCAATAGAGGTAATGGTTGATGTATCAGTTGTTAATGCAACGGCGGGGAGTCCGGGACGTTCCATCTCAAAGCGATTTAGCATTTCTGAAGAAAAATGTTGGGCATCGGCAGCAGAGCCACCATTACCGCAGGACAAAATTTTGTGTTCACCAAGAAAACAATTTGTCATGGCTGTCGCCGCATCAACAATGACAGGTGCTAATAGTTCGGCTGCTTCAGTTTTAACCTGAATGCTTTCACTAAAATTGTCTTTTACTCTTTGGACAGGATCCATGATGTTACTAACCAGGGTTGTTAAATTTAATTGTTTATCTCTGCGCAGGATTATGCCTGAAATGCGTTTTTAATCCACTCGATCGTTGGGGTTTCTTGTGGGCCAGATAAGACAAGGACATCAAATCTGCAGTCCAGTTGTGAGGTACTACGATTTTCAGAGAGGTATTGCTGGCTAGTGGCTATAATGCGCTCACATTTTTTCCTGTTAATGGATTCCACAGCAGTATGAAAGTGATTGCTCGATCTATAGCGAACCTCAATAAACAGAATGATACTTTTGTCCTGCATGATTAAATCGATTTCACCAAATACTGATCTGAAATTTTTATCCAGAAGTTTGAGTTTTTTAGTCAGAAGGTATTCCAGTGCTGTTTGTTCAGCCCAACGTCCTCGTTGATAAGAAATCTTCCCTGATTTGCCTGGCATGTGGTAAGGGCTCCTGTTAATTTAAACCAGTTGCGTCCGTTAATTCCGGTTTTCCATCAACAAACTGGGCCCAAATCTGTCTTCTTTGTACTCGACCAGCTTCATCAATCTTGATATAGCCAGTCTTACCTTCATATTGCTGGCCTGGTTGTAAACTGAGTTCGGCGAGCCGAGGGATAAGACGATAGGCATCGATACCAAAGGCATAAAGTCTTTTATAGGCTGAATGGGAAGGTTTTCGATAGCGTTCAATCATTCTGTTCAACGGGGAATATTCGTTCTCCGGATCAATCACCCAGGGCATATCAACGAACAGGACACCATTGATATCACTATCTTCACGTATGTTTACATTCCCCGTATAAATATTGGAAATAGAATACAGGGCAATATTTTCAGTCCCGTAGTAACGCAATTGTGGAACCAGTTGCCTGGCTATCGGAGGGGGTACCGCCATAAAGATTATGTCTACATCTTGCCTGCGTCTTGTCTCGGTTTTTAGACTTCTTTGTAATTTACTACGCAGGGTTTTACTACGCTGTTCACTTTGGTCAATATTAAGGACGCTTTTGATAGGGCCACTCAGTTCTTTAACGTCTTGTCCTATGCTGACATGTTCAAGCAGGATGCCCCCGATTTCTTGCCAGTGAGATGCAAATGCATCATGAATACGCCTGCTTCTTTCATCTCCTGTGGTGATGCTGATTGCTCGAGCACGTCCATCAAACCAGGCACGTTCCGCCACTTGTCTGGCTTCTTCTTCTGGAGATAGACCAAACTGTATGATTGCAGGAAGTGGAGACGGACTTAATGTGTTTGAAATATCGTATTTACCGTCATATTGATTGAGTACCAGTGTCCTGACTGTAATCTCGCTCTGTTCTATCAACTTCGTGATGGCAGGTTTTTGTAATGGGCCAACGACAAAATCAGCACCTTCGGTAATGGCTTGCGCATATCTTGAAATGACATTTTCAGTATCAGTATTATAAATTTTTATGATCGGTTTATCATCTCTTGATTCATACCATGCCGCAATAAAACCTTCACGTATGGCGATTGAAGCATCGTTATATCTCCCCGTAAAAGGCAGAAGCAGAGCAACTTGCAAAGGTTGTTCTGCCAATGATTTAGAAATGTCTATAATTTCTGGAATGATGTCGTCTAAGGCAGGATGATCAGGATATCTTTGTTGCCATGTAATTATTGAGGCTTCAAGGTTCACCGTGTTTTGCAGCATGGTTTTGTTGATGATGGCAAGTTCTAGCCAACTAGTGAGAATGCCGGCGTTATTTGTTCGATATGTATCAAGTTCACTCGGTGATAATTGGGATAAACTCTGCCAAAGTTTTTGATAATTGTCAGAAATCTCCTGAGTATCATCGAGATAAGAATTTAAAAGAATGCGTTCCTCTGCTGCAGCAAAATATTCCTTTTTCAGCTGCAGTATTGTTGCGCGTGTTTCATGAAATTTAGCAAGTACAGGCCTTGAAGTTTCGGAAGGAAGATCAATGTTCAGCTGAGTATAGGCAGCTTCGGGATCGTCCTTCGTTAGAAGAATCTGTGCTTCATAAATTGTTTTAAGAACAGTCTGAATATCAGTTAGTTTTCCCGGTGGTAGAAAATCAATAAGCAGTTGGGCCCGATCTATTTCCTGGTTTTTAATCAAGGCGTCTGCAGCACCGAGCTGATATTTGATTTCATTTTTAGGATCTGACTTTGCCAGTGCCAGATATTCTTCAGCAGCAGCATAAAAGTTTCCTGCCTGATAAAGTTCTTTTGCGTGCATATCTGCGGCAGGGACTGAAGTATCTGCGACAGGTTTACTCGTTTGTGGGTCACAGCCAGACAAACTCAATAAGGTTAAGCTTAATAGGGAAAGCAGGAGAAATAGAATGATTGGTGTATTGTGTCGCATTATTTTATTAAAGTAGTCCTTAATTCGATTTTATCGTGGCACTAGTGTCACATTAGCGAAGCGGAGTTCTGTGTGTCAATTATAAAAGGTGCCTTATACATTGTCGCAACACCCATTGGAAACCTTGAGGATCTCAGCCCTCGGGCGAAAACGGTGCTTGAAAATGTCGATCTTATTGTGGCCGAGGACACTCGCCACAGCAAGCCTATGTTAAATCAATTTGGCATCGAAACAAAAGTTCGTGCTTATCATGATCATAATGAACGGTCACAAACACCTGTACTGATTAAGCAACTGCAGACAGGAATGTCCATTGCTCTAATCTCAGATGCCGGAACGCCCTTGATTTGTGATCCAGGATACCATTTGCTACTTGCTGCACACGCTGAAAGGATAAAGGTGATTCCAGTCCCTGGACCATCTGCATTGATCAGTGCGCTCTCAGTTGCCGGCTTTTCTTCTGAAAAATTTGTCTTTGAAGGTTATTTACCTGCCCGGAAAATGGCCCGTCAGCAACGACTGCAACAGCTAAAGGATGAGACCAGAACACTGGTGTTTTATGAAGCACCTCATCGAATACTGGCAAGCATAGAAGATGCGATCATCTGTTACGGCGGCAAACGACAGGCTGTGATCGCAAAAGAAATTACCAAGCAGCATGAAAATATTCAGCGAGGGACGCTGCCTGAGCTACTGGATTGGTTACATAGCGATAAAGATCTGAGCAAAGGTGAGTTTGTCGTGGTTATTCAGGGCAATAAAACGAGCCAGTTTGATACTCAGGAGGCCAGTAGAATACTGAAGATACTATTGGCAGATCATTCTGTGAAACAGGCAGCCAGACTGACCAGTGAAATAATGCAAGGCAACAGGAATGATATATATAAGTTAGCCATGGATTTGCAGGCCTCATAGGCTAGAATCGCGCAGAATGGTCAGGGCTGTTGTAAATAGGGCTGCCCTAAAATGACCTTGCATGTCCTTGTTTCTTCACCGAAACTAGCACTCTGGAGTCGGCCGGGTAATCGCTCTTTTGCTTTTGTAATTGAGAGGAAAGTCCGGGCTCCGCAGGATAGAGTGCCAGATAACGTCTGGGAGGCGTGAGCCTACGGAAAGTGCCACAGAAAATATACCGCCATTTGCTTCTTCGGAATCGAATGGTAAGGGTGAAATGGTGCGGTAAGAGCGCACCGCGCTGGTAGTAATATCAGTGGCAGGGTAAACCCCACTCGGAGCAAGACCAAATAGAGGGGCATATTGCATTACTCAGAAAGATCTGGGCATTGCAATAAAACGTGGTCCGCGTTGTCCCTGGGTAGGTTGCTTGAGGTGTACGGTGACGTGCATCCTAGATGAATGATTGCCTCTACCAGCTTGCTGGTGGAACAGAACCCGGCTTATAGGCCGACTCCCTAATTTTTTCTACAAAACCGCCAAATAATGCCAATACTTCGAGTAAATTATTAACTATGAACTACAAGCTAATGATATAAAAAAAGTTTAAGTATGTTTGCTATAGACTTCCTTTGTGTATTTCCTCTTTTCTACGCTAAGTAACTGTTAAATAAGACACATTTCCGAAATAAATTAGCAAAGTTTGCTTGCATCAGGCCCTGCAACTACCTATAGTTCGCGAAGTGGGTAATTGTGGGTAATTGTGGGTAAAACAAACATTTAGGGGAATATGCTTGTTTAGAGGTTTTAGCACACTCAGTGTTGATAGCAAGGGTCGATTAGCGGTGCCTAGTCGACATCGCGAGCGCCTGTCCTCTGAAACTGGAGGTTGTCTGGTTTTGACCCTGAACCCAATGGATAGATCGCTTTGGTTATACCCCCTGATTGAGTGGGAATTTATCGAAACCAAACTTGCCGAATTATCAGATTTCGACAAACAGGGTCGCAGAACCAAGCAGATGATGCGTGGTTATGCGACTGATTGTCAGCTGGATGCACAGGGCAGAATTCTGATTCCCCAGGAATTACGTGATTACGCTCAACTTAAGAAACATGCTGTCATTCTCGGTCAGGGAAATAAATTTGAGATCTGGGATGAAGCTGCGTGGAGAGAGCAACGTGATCAATGGCTGGAGCAGATTGGAGACGATTCAGGTGAACCCTCTGATGCACTTAGATCCCTGTCGTTATGATTCCTGGCACTATGATTTGTGCCTGATGAGTAATGCAGGAAATGACCGACACAATTGTACAAGGGTCAGACAACACGGAGTTTAGACATACACCGGTATTGCTAAATGAAACATTACAAGGCCTCAAGATACGTTCTGACGGCGTGTACATTGATTGTACATTTGGTCGAGGGGGTCATAGTCGTGCCATTCTTGATCAACTTGGGGAGGATGGCAGTTTACTTGCGTTTGACAGGGACCCAGACGCTATTGCAGCTGTTGACAGACAATTACTTGATGATCCGCGATTTACGCTTGTGCACGGTTCCTACACAAAGCTGGAAGAGACCGTGAAAGCAATGAAGCTTACCAAGAAGGTTGACGGTGTATTTCTGGATCTGGGTGTCTCCTCACCACAACTTGATGATGCATCTCGAGGCTTCAGTTTTCTGCGTGATGGTGATCTTGATATGCGCATGGACAACAGCCATGGCATGACCGCAGCCAAGTGGCTGAATCAGGCCCCTGCGGAAGAAATTGCAAATGTACTTTATGAATATAGTGACGAACGATTTTCAAGGCGTATTGCCAGAGTTATCGTTGAACAGAGAGATGAAGCGCCCATTACACGGACGATACAATTAGCCGATCTGGTTGCATCAGCAATTCCACGTAAGGAAAAAGGCAAGCATCCGGCGACCAGAACATTCCAGGCAATTCGTATTTTTATTAATCGAGAGCTGGAAGAATTAGATGCTGTCTTGACCCAGGCAATGATTGTGCTTGCAGCCAATGGCAGGTTATTGGTGATAAGTTTTCATTCCCTGGAAGATAGATTGGTGAAAAGGTTTATGCGTGATCAATCTCGTGGTGTTGAGATCCCAAGAGAGGTCCCTGTGACGCATGATGTCTTCAAATCAAAACTCACTATTATTGGAAAGCCTGTACGTTGTCAGCCGGATGAAATAAAAAACAATCCAAGAGCGCGTAGCGCTGTATTACGTATCGCCGAGTGCCCAGCAACATGAAAAATATCCTCTTAATTCTTCTGGGCGCTGCGGTGTTTTTTTCAGCGATTGAGGTTGTTATTGCCCGGCATGAAACACGTAAATTGTTTGTAGAAATCCAGGCACAGGAAAAACAGCGAGATAATTTGAATGAAGAGTGGGGGCGCTTGCAGCTGGAGCAGAGTACCTGGGCAACTGATGCTCGGATTGAGTCTGTGTCCAGACTCGAGCTGCACATGATCGAACCTGAAACCCGTGCTGTGATGTTGATTTCAAAATGAGTATTTTTAAATAAGTTTGGGCCTAACATGAGAGAGACGACAAAAATAATTGAGTTCCCAATGCGGCGCTGGTTTCTACTCAGTCTTTATACGCTCTGTGTGGCAGGCCTGCTTTACCGTGTCGTCGATCTGCAGGTATTGAATAAAGAATTTTTGCAGAATCATGGCGACGCAAGGGCGTTACGCGTGGTAAAGATACCTGCTCACCGAGGCATGATAACGGATCGCAATGGCGAGTCACTGGCAATTAGTACACCAGTAAATTCGATCTGGGCTGTTCCCCGGAAAGTGATGGCGTCCGATGCAAAACTTGATCAGCTTGCTAAATATTTACACATGGATGAAAAAGAATTAAGCAGCATGTTGAAAGACCGGATGGGTAGACAGTTTGTTTATCTTAAAAGACATGTTGCTCCTGCACTCGCTGAGCAGGTGATGTTACTGGATATTCCCGGTGTCTCATTGCAGAGAGAATATCGTCGTTATTACCCTGCAGGGGAAGTCACTTCTCACGTACTTGGATTCACTAACATTGATGATTCAGGTCAAGAAGGTATGGAACTCGCTTATGACAACTGGCTTAAGGGCTCTCCAGGCAGCAAACGAGTTTTAAAAGACAGGCTTGGTCGTATTATTGAAAATATAGAAAGTATTACTACGCCAGACCCCGGTAATGAGCTTGTCCTTTCAATTGACAGACGAGTTCAATATCTGGCCTATCGAGAGTTAAAAAGTGCGGTCAATCATCACAAGGCACGGGCAGGAACACTGGTCATGCTCGATGTGAAGACGGGTGAAATCATTGCCATGGTCGGTCAGCCTTCTTATAACCCGAATAACAGAACTGGTTTGAAGAGTGGACATTACCGTAATCGAGCAGTAACGGATGTGTTTGAGCCAGGTTCAACATTGAAACCATTTACGATTGCTACTGCTCTTGAAAGTGGTTTATACAATTTGAAATCAACCATTGATACACATCCGGGATTTTTTAAGGTGGGGGATCATACTATCCGGGATCATAGAGATTATGGCGTGATTGATCTGGCCACTGTTATTAAAAAGTCCAGCAATATTGGGGCCAGTAAGATTGCATTGTCTCTTGAACCACTGGAATTCTGGTCAACACTGACAAAGGTTGGTTTTGGTCAGGCAACCGGTAGTGGTTTCCCAGGAGAGGCTTCCGGGTTTTTAAATCCATATAACAATTGGTCTGAAGTTGAACAGGCAACCATGTCCTTTGGCTATGGTATCTCAACAACTGCCTTACAACTGGCACAGGCTTATATGCCTTTCGCTACGGACGGCATGATGCTGCCAGTTACATTTTTAAAGGTCTCAGAACCAGTTGCTGCAAGCCGTGTGTTTTCTGCAGGTGTTGCCAGGCAAGTCAGGGCCATGTTGGAAACAGTGGTACAAATAGGAGGCACGGGATATCGGGCATCGATAGAAGGTTACCGGGTTGCCGGAAAAACCGGGACAGTCCATAAGACTGTCGCAGGCGGTTATTCAGAAGATCGTTATTTATCTCTGTTTGCAGGTATGGCCCCTGCCAGTAATCCAAGGTTGATTGCTGTGGTGATTATTGATGAGCCCAAAGGGGATCAATATTATGGCGGTCTGGTGGCTGCGCCAGTATTTTCAAAAGTGATGGCGGGTGCCTTGCGATTGCTTGATATCCCACCAGATGATTTACCTGTATTGAATGGGCAGATAATAGCAGCGGGAAGGATTAACTGATGATGTCGGTTGAAAATCTAACATATGCTCAAACACTCGGTCAGTTGTTGCAGGGCTTTGCAGATGTTGCAAGTCAGGATGATGTCAAAGTAACAGGTTTGACTGCAGATAGTCGTATGGTAAATACAGGCGATTTATTTATTGCCTATAAGAATCCAGACATCATGGCTTATGTGAGATCTGCAATTGATGCAGGTGCATCTGCCATCGTCATCGAGCGTGATCAGCTCCCGGATATTCCTAAATATAGTGTTCCCGTTATTGCACTTCCACAGCTGCGAGCGCAAGCAGGTTTGATTGCGGCAAGATTTTTCGGACATCCTAGCCATGATATGAATGTGATAGGTGTGACAGGTACGAATGGCAAAACCACCGTGAGTTATCTAATCACGCAAGCGCTGGATATTAAAAACCCGGGCAAGAGTGGTCTGCTTGGTACTTTGGGTTATGGGCCATTTAATGATATCTGCAAAGGGCCCAATACAACGCCGGAAGCAGTGATGCTACAAAATACATTTGCGAATCTACAGCAGGATAAAATTGATGCTGTTGCCATGGAGGTTTCCTCTCACGGGCTGGAAGAATATCGTATTATAGGTGTCGAATTTGATATTGCTGTGTTTACAAATTTAAGCCGTGATCATCTTGATTATCACCAGACCATGGAAAATTATGCACAGTCAAAACGGCGCCTGTTCAAAGATTACTCGATCAAAAAAGCGGTAATCAATCTTGATGATGACTTTGGTCGTGAGTTGATAGAAGAATTTCAGAACAAGATAGAGCTTGTTGGGTATACATTAAAACCTGTTAGTCAAAATCAGTTAGCTGTCGTGTCAGCCAATATTGTTTCCAGTAATGCATCAGGCATGACTCTGGAAGTGAACTCTCCATGGGGAGAGGGAACATTGACTTCAGGTTTGATCGGTCAGTTTAATGCTTCAAATTTACTGGCATCACTATCAGCGCTTTGCATGTCTGGTATTCCATTCGCAGAGGCACTATCAGCCCTGTCAAAATGTTCAAGTGTCCCGGGCAGAATGGAATCTTTCAGGCAAGAGGGAAAGCCCGTGGTCATTGTTGATTATGCACACACTCCCGATGCCTTGAAGCAGGTACTTATGGATTTGAAGTCTCAATCATCAGGAAAACTTGTATGTGTCTTTGGTTGTGGCGGGGACAGGGATCAGGGTAAACGTGCAGAAATGGGAGCTATTGCTGAAGCGCTTGCAGATCATATATTTTTGACCAATGACAATCCTCGGCATGAGTCTGCAGAGGCAATCATTGAAGATATTATCAGCGGCATAAAAGATCATTCTTGTTTTACAAAAGAACTGGATAGACGAAATGCCATCATGGCAGCGATTGACTCTGCATCAGGCAATGATGTTGTTTTAATTGCCGGGAAAGGTCATGAAGATTATCAGGAAATTGCCGGGGTACGACATCCTTTTAGTGATCGTTCAATCGTGCAAGAAATTCTGAACCAGCAAAATAGCGGTAGTGCCGGATGATTAGTATGCAAATATCAAAAGCAGCCGAAACTTTACAAGCAAAATATCAGGGAGAAGATGTTTGCTTTACTGGATGTAGTACCGATACACGCACATTAAGAGATAAGGAATTATTTATAGCCTTGCGTGGTGAAAATTTCAATGGCCATGATTATCTCGATAAAGCGAAGGCCCTGGGCGCCAGTGCTGTTCTTGTTGAAGAAAAATATGCTGGGCCTGGCTCATTTACTGGGTCATCGATCGTTGTTAAGAATACGCGGCAGGCAATGGGCACATTGGCTAAAAATTGGCGTGCAGGGTTTTCCATACCGTTGGTTGCGATTACCGGCAGTAACGGCAAAACAACAGTGAAGGAAATGGTCACCGGGATCTTAAGTCGCAAGGCTTCGGTGTTGGCTACCCAGGGAAATCTTAATAATGATATCGGTGTACCACAGACATTATTTGGTCTGGGAGAAGAACATCAGTATGCGGTGATTGAAATGGGTGCCAACCACCCGGGGGAGATTGAATGGCTATCCCATATTGCCCAACCAACTGTTGCCACGATTACCCAGTGTGCACCGGCCCATCTTGAGGGGTTTGGAAGTATTGAGGGTGTCGCACACGCCAAGGCTGAAATTTTTAATGGATTGCTGGAGGATGGTGTTGCCGTCATTAATGGCGATGATGACTTCGCTGAACTATGGTTGGAAAAGAGCAGTCACTACAATCAGCTTACCTTTGGATTAGACAGTGGCAATGAAGTAACGGCTGAGTCGATCCTCATTGATGAGGATAAATCTTCATTTCAAATGATAACACCTGTGGGAAATGTGGAGTTAACACTGAACTTGCCGGGCAGACACAATATTATAAATGCCCTGGAAGCAGCGGCATGCGCAATTAGTTTAGGGATTGCTTTATCTACTATCAAGCAGGGTCTGGAATCTATCACTGCAGTAAAGGGACGACTGCAAATTAAATCTGGTTTGAAGCAATGCCGAATCATTGATGATACTTATAACGCGAATCCAGCATCACTGAAGGTAGCATTGAAAGTCCTGAAAAGATTTCCCGGCAGGCACTGGTTGGTGATCGGTGACATGGGCGAGCTAGGCGATGATGCCGAAGCATTGCATGCACGAGCAGGAGAGATTAGTAAAGCATCAGGTGTAGAGCGTCTTTATACCCTGGGTGAATTGAGCCGGGCCAGTGCAGAAGCTTTTGGCGAAGGGGCCCAGCACATGAATAGCCATGAACAACTTGCTGAGTTATTAAGCGAGGAAGTTGCTTCTGACGTAACCATTTTAATCAAGGGATCACGCGCAATGGGAATGGAATATTTAGTTAATGCCCTGGGGGTTAATGCACAGGAGACGGATAAATAATCATGTTGCTCTGGTTAACTGAATATCTTACACAATTTCATAGTGGCTTTAATGTCTTTCAATACCTGACAATGCGCATAATTTTGGGGGTATTGACGTCGCTTTTCATTTCATTACTTGTTGGACCTTATTTAATAAGGCGATTGAATGAATACCAGATAGGCCAAAGTGTCAGAGATGATGGCCCGGAATCACATCTGTCGAAGTCTGGGACACCGACCATGGGTGGCCTGTTAATTCTGCTATCGATTGCGGTCGGCACATTATGTTGGGCTGATTTAACCAACCGTTTTATTGCAGTCGTGTTATTGGTGACGCTTGCCTTTGGGGTAGTTGGATGGGTCGATGATTATCGCAAGGTTGTTGAGCAGGATCCCAAGGGCTTGCCAGGACGATATAAATATTTTTGGCAATCAGTCATCGGTCTTGTTGCTGCTGTCTATCTCTATCAGAGTGCCACTTCTCCTGCCGAGACCCAGTTGATTATTCCTTTTGTTAAAGATGTAACGATAAATCTTGGCTGGATGTATGTTGTGCTGTCTTATTTCGTCATCGTTGGCACCAGTAATGCGGTGAATCTTACGGATGGACTAGATGGCCTTGCCATCCTGCCCACCGTTCTGGTTGCGGGTGCCTTGATGATATTTGCCTATATCACTGGCCATATATATTTCGCAGAATATCTGGGCATTCCTTATATCAAAGGCGTCGGAGAGGTTGCAATATTTTGTGCAACGATAGTTGGTGCAGGGCTAGGATTTCTGTGGTTCAACACTTATCCGGCACAAGTTTTTATGGGCGATATCGGTGCGCTGGCGTTGGGTGCTGCACTGGGCATTGTTGCAATAGTGGTACGCCAGGAACTGGTGTTGTTCATTATGGGTGGTGTATTTGTGATGGAAACTGTTTCCGTCATTCTGCAGGTTGGTTCTTATAAATTAACTGGCAAGCGAATTTTTCATATGGCACCACTACATCATCATTATGAATTAAAAGGTTGGCCAGAGCCCAGAGTGATTGTCCGTTTCTGGATAGTCACCGTGATACTTGTATTGATTGGCCTTGCCAGTTTAAAGGTACGGTGAGGCAAGAATTTTGAAATGTGCAGAGGCGATTGTTGTTGAAGTGATAGAGACAAGCAAACAATTTAATACTGTTGTCGTGGGTCTTGGTAAGACAGGCTTTGCCTGCGCTCGATATCTGGCCGCACAGGGAATTAGTTTTGCAGTCACAGATAATCGTGATGAACCGCCTATGTTAAATGAGATGAAAGCAGCCTTGCCTGATATTCCGTTATATCTGGGTGGATTCGATGCATCTATATTAGCGAGTGCTGATCACTTGTTGCTAAGTCCCGGAGTATCTTTACAGGAGAAGGCCATCATCAAGGCCATCGACTCAGGTGTGGAGGTGTACGGTGATATTGAATTATTTTGTCGAAATATTTCAGCTCCTGTTATTGCAATTACAGGATCAAATGGTAAAAGCACTGTGACCACGCTAGTTACAGAAATGGCACGGGCAGCAAACTTCAACGTTGTTGAAGGCGGCAATCTGGGAACACCTGCTCTGGATTTGCTTAGTGATAATGAACCTGATGTTTATGTGCTGGAATTATCAAGTTTCCAGTTAGAAACAGTGACCTCATTGAATGCCATTGCATCTGTCGTTTTGAATGTCTCAGCAGACCATATGGATAGGTATGAAGGTTTGACAGAATATGAAACGGCAAAGGAACGTATCTACGATGGCAGCGGAACAATAATTATTAATCTTGATGATCCTGCCGTCGTAAGTATGGCTCGAAATCAAAGGACTTGTGTTGGCTTTACCTTATCTGAACCTGAGTCAGGTGATTATGGTGTACGTGATTATGATGGTGTGCGCTGGATAGTGAAAGGTGATGAAAAATTAATTCCTGTAAATGACCTGCAGATCAAGGGTGAACATAATATTGCTAATGCGATGGCTGCAATGGCATTGGCGGAAATACTGAATTGCCCTCGGGCGGCCATGTTAAGTGTGTTGCGTTCATTCCCGGGTCTGGAGCATCGTTGCCAGTGGATTGCTGAGCATGCGAACGTGCAATGGTTTAACGATTCCAAGGGGACGAATGTCGGCGCAAGTTGTGCAGCCATTAAAGGCTTATCTGCAGATGAAAATATTGTCTTGATCGCGGGTGGCGACGGAAAAGGCGCGGACTTTTCAGAATTAGGGGCTGTCGCAGAAGGTAGATTAAAGGCTGCGATTGTACTGGGTAAAGATGGGCCCGAGATTGGTAAAGTGCTTGTCAACGTGGTGCCGGTGCATGCGGTTGATAGCATGGAGATGGCGGTTGAGACTGCAGCAAGAATAGCCAAGGCTGGAGATATTATTTTGTTCTCCCCTGCATGTGCAAGTCTTGATATGTTTGAAAATTATCAGGCACGTGGTGATGCATTTGTAACAGCTGTAAAAAAGGTGCTTGGGGATCAGTGTCATGTATAGACAGCAGCAAGCTATTGCAAAAAATAATTTAGCAAAAGAAAATATCCTGTTTGGTTCTTATGATGCCTGGTTGATGACGGTGATCCTTTTGCTTATTGGTCTTGGCCTGGTGATGGTCGCTTCATCATCAATTGCCATAGCCGATCGTCAATTTCATGAGCCCCTGCATTATTTCTGGCGGCAATCCTTTGCCGTTGTGATCGGGTTGAGTTTAATTGCTGCTGTATTAAAGATCCCTCTGTCCGTATGGGAATTCTTAAGCGTACCAATGCTTGTGCTGGGGATGTTTTTGCTAATTTTGGTATTAATCCCGGGTATTGGTAGAGAAGTTAATGGCAGTGTACGGTGGATTAGTGTGGGTCCATTTGCGTTTCAGGCATCTGAGCCTGTTAAATTTTTTGTCATTGCCTACCTTGCAGGCTACATGGTACGTCATGGTGAACATGTCAGAAATAACTTCGCTGGATTTATCAGACCTATCTGTGTGTTAACGATCGTTGCAAGCTTATTGTTGCTGGAACCAGACTACGGTTCCTGTGTTGTCCTGTTTGCTACAGCATTAGGCATGTTGTTTATGGGAGGTGTTCCACTTGGCAGATTTTTCGCCTGGATGCTGGCAGCAATATCTGTGCTTGCAAGTCTGGCTGTCTTGTCACCCTATCGCATGCAGCGATTAATGAGTTTTTCTGATCCCTGGCAAGATCCTTTCAATACCGGGTTTCAGTTGACTCAGGCCTTAATAGCATTTGGACGCGGAGACTGGTCTGGTGTCGGTCTCGGCAGCAGTGTGCAAAAATTGTTTTACTTGCCCGAGGCGCATACTGATTTTGTATTTTCTGTTTTTGCTGAAGAGTTTGGATTATTGGGATCAGTAACCCTCATTTTATTATTCGGTTTTCTGGTCTGGCGTGCATTTGTGATTGGGCATGTTGCTGAACGGATGGGGAAACTATTCGCAGCCTATCTGGCTTACGGCATTGGCCTGATTATTGGTATTCAGGCGTTCATTAACATGGGCGTTAATCTTGGTGTCTTGCCTACCAAAGGACTGACCCTGCCCTTAATGAGCTATGGCGGTAATAGCATGATTATTAGTTGTTTGTTGCTGGGCATTTTGTTGCGTGTAGAAGTAGAAAATCGACAGACAAAACGGTCAACTGTACCTGATGCGAGCAATTCCTATGCAGGATAGATCTACGGAAAATAGACCCCAGGAAAATAGACCAATCCTGATTATGGCGGGTGGTACCGGTGGACATATCTACCCAGCCCTGGCCGTTGCTAATTGCCTGCGTGAAAGAGATATCCCTACCTTGTGGCTTGGAACCAAAACCGGGCTTGAGGCAAAAATAGTACCGGAAAATGGACTCAAATTACTAACCATTAATATTAGTGGCTTACGCGGAAAGGGGATTATGCGCTGGATCATTGCACCACTCTTAATCGTTACGGCGGTAGTTCAGTCAATCTTTGTCTTGAGTCAGCACAAACCTGCCGCGGTGTTGGGTATGGGTGGTTTCGCAAGTGGTCCCGGAGGGATTGCTGCGTGGCTGATGCGCATACCTTTATGTGTGCATGAGCAGAATGCCGTTGCCGGTTTGACCAACAGACTTCTGGCACCATTCGCCAGTATTGTTATGGAAGCCTTTCCGAATACCTTTTCGGCATCAACCAATGCAAATATGACCGGTAACCCTGTGCGTGAAGAGATCATCAGCATTGCAGAGCCGCAACAGCGTTTTCAAAATCGCACTGGTGATTGTTTGCATATTCTGGTGGTAGGCGGAAGTCTTGGTGCCAGAGCATTAAACGAAGTAGTTCCTGAGGCGCTTTCCATTTTGGATGAAGATGTAAATTTTCAGGTAAAACATCAAACTGGCGAGAAAAATTTACAATCTACCAAAGCTCTCTATCAGTCTTTGAATATTTCTATTGAACCTCAGGCCTATATCGATGATATGGCAGCAGCCTATGAGTGGGCTGATCTTGTGTTATGCAGGGCGGGGGCAATGACAGTTGCAGAAATTGCAGCGGTAGGTGTTGCTGCGATTTTTGTACCCTATCCCTATGCGGTAGATGATCATCAAACTGCGAATGCACATTATTTAAGTTCTGCAGGCGCAGCGATATTGATTCAGGAATCAGAATTGAATGGACAGATCCTGGCTAAATTATTCAGGGATTTTTCACTGAACCGGGACAGTTTGTTGAAGATGGCTAATGCCTGCCGATCTTTATCCAGACCAGCGGCGACAGATCATGTTGCAGATTTGTGCATGGAGGTGGCCTATGCCTGAACATGAAAATCCTGCTTTGGGAAATTGTGCCAGAGGAGATAATACCAGGGGTGAGAATGCAATGGGTCGGGTAAACCGTATTCACTTTGTAGGGATTGGTGGCGCAGGCATGAGTGGCATCGCTGAGGTATTACATAACCTGGGTTATCAGATATCTGGATCTGATCAGCGGCAAAGTCGTGTGACCAAACATTTATCTTCGTTGGGCATCAAAATTGAAATTGATCATGATCCTGCCCAGGTAAATGGCTGTGATGTGGTGGTTATTTCCAGTGCCATTGCTGCTGACAATCCCGAGTTGCTTGAGGCACGTGCGAAAAGAATACCGGTGATACCACGGGCAGAAATGCTGGCTGAATTGATGCGGTTTCAACAGGGGATCGCTGTCGCAGGCACGCACGGCAAGACCACAACAACCAGTCTGGTTGCCAGCATTCTTGCAGAAGGTGGGCTTGATCCGACTTATGTGATTGGTGGCTTACTTAACAGTTCTGGATCACATGCCCGTTTGGGAGCGGGAAAATATATGGTTGCCGAGGCAGATGAAAGCGATGCCTCATTTTTACATCTACAACCGACGATTGCGATCCTGACAAATGTAGATGCTGACCATCTTGAAACCTATGGCGGTGATATAGATTGCCTGCAAGAGAATTTTATTGAGTTTCTTCATCACCTGCCTTTCCATGGTCTGGCCGTCATCTGTCTGGAGGATGAAGGTGTCAGAAAAATAATGGGGAAAATTCTGAAGCCTTTCAAAACCTATGGTTTTGATACAGATGCAGATTACTTCGCACATGATATTCATCATCAAGGACAGCAGAGTTGTTTTCAGGTTTCGCGTGCAGATAAAAAAGAATGGCTGCAGATAAAATTAAACCTGCCGGGCAAACACAATATTTTAAATGCACTGGCTGCTATTGCTGTGGCACATGAAGTGGGTGTTGTCGATGAATCGATTATCACTGCGCTTGCCGAATTTCAGGGCATCAGCAGACGTTGCCAGGTTCTCGGTGAAATAAATATCCAGGACAAAAAGGTTCTGCTTATTGATGATTATGCACATCACCCTCGTGAAATAAATGCGATATTAGAGGCTGTTCGTCAAGGATGGCCTGATAAACGTATTGTCGTTATTTTTCAACCACATCGTTATACGAGAACCAGAGATCTCTTCGAAGATTTTTGTCTGGTGCTTGCAGAAACTGACAAGCTGCTATTACTTGATGTCTACAGCGCTGGCGAAAACCCTATTGCTGGAGCTGATGGACGATCACTGTGCCGGGCAATTCGCCAGAGAGGACAGGTTGATCCCATCTTTGTCGTGCAGCACGAAAAAATACCACGATTACTGGAAAATATTATCGAAGAAAATGATTTGTTACTGGTGTTAGGTGCAGGAAATGTTGCTGAGGTATCTGCAAATTTGTTACAGCAGTACGGATGAGAGAAGCAATCGAGAGATCATTTGAGAAAACTAAGGTGCTAGGTGAAACAAAAGAATTTTATGAACCATCAGATGTGCCTGAAATGTTGGCGCATGATGTTGCTGAGTTTATGAAAAAAGAGTATTCGAAAAAATACAGTCAGCAGGATATCGAAGTACGCGGTGTCATGAAGCTGAATGAGCCTATGAAAAAACATACTTCATGGAGAACAGGAGGCCATGCTGAGCGTTACTTTAAACCGGCTGATATTGATGATCTCTGTTCTTTTCTCAGGCAGATACCAGATGATGAACCTCTTTTATGGCTTGGCCTGGGTAGCAACCTTCTGGTACGTGATGGCGGATTGCAGGGAACAGTCATCGCTCTCTCAGGAGTGTTGAATGATTTACATATTTACGATGATGTCTGTATGCATGTTGGCGCCGGGGTTACTTGTGCGAAGGTTGCGCGGATGAGTGTAAAAGCTTGCTTATCAGGTGGGGAATTCCTTGCTGGTATTCCTGGAACCATGGGCGGTGCCCTGGCAATGAATGCAGGAGCATTTGGCGGAGAAACCTGGAACATTGTTCGCAGTGTTGAAACCATCAATAGACAAGGGCAGCGAATCAAAAGAGTCGCAGCGGATTTTGAGATAGCTTATCGGCAGGTGAATTTGCCTGGGGATGAATGGTTTATATCTGCAGAATTATTACTTGCTGGTGATGGAGACAAGAATGGTCTGGAACGAATACAGGCATTATTAAATAAGCGAGCAGAAAGCCAACCGACAGGAAAAGCAAGTTGTGGTTCTGTATTTCGCAACCCTGAGAGTGATTATGCAGCGAGGTTAATTGAAGTCAGTGGGCTTAAAGGTAAGTCAATCGGCAATGCTGAAGTCTCGGATAAACATGCAAATTTTATCATTAACTCTGGAAGTGCATCTGCCGAGGATATTGAGTCTTTGATATTACTGATTCAGGAAAAAGTGAAGCTTGATCATGGTATTGATCTTGTCCCTGAAGTCAGAATTGTTGGTGACTACAAAAAGGTATGACGAGTGTTGAAAAGACAATGCAATTTGGAAAGGTGGCCGTAATGATGGGTGGCTCGTCAGCTGAACGGGAAATTTCTCTGCAGAGTGGGCAGGCAGTTCTTGAAGCTCTGCATAGACAAAAGGTTGACGCACATATTGTTGACCCCCGTGAAAATTTAATGACGCAATTAGCAAGCGGAAATTTTGACCGTGTGTTTATCGCTTTACATGGACGGGGAGGTGAAGATGGTTTGATGCAGGGCTTATTGGAAACTCTGGAATTACCTTACACAGGGAGTGGCGTGCTCGGTTCTTCACTGGCGATGGATAAGTGCCGCAGCAAGCGTATTTGGCAAAGCCATGGATTGCCTACGCCAGCGTTTGTTGAATTGAATGAGCATTCTGATTGGGCAGAGGTTGTCGAATATTTGGGACTGCCTTTAATCATTAAACCGGTCAGGGAAGGTTCGAGCTATGGCATCAGTAAGGTCAAGGAATTAAGTGAAATGGAAAGTGCCTGGCGACAGGCGCATGAATTTGATGAAAGGGTGATGGCCGAGTCATGGATTGAGGGAGGCGAGTATACAGCTCCTGTTTTGGGTGATGAGGTGTTGCCTATGATCAGACTGGAAACTCCACGGGAATTTTATGATTACGAAGCTAAATATATCGCCGACACAACACAATACCATTGTCCCTGCGGACTTGATGCTGATATTGAAAATGAATTAGGCAAGTTAGCATTTGAAGCTTTTGATGTACTGGACGCCAGCGGTTGGGGACGTGTTGATTTCATGTTAGATACTGAAGCTAAACCATGGCTAATAGAGGTGAATACGATTCCGGGGATGACCAGCCATAGTCTTGTGCCCATGTCTGCAAAGCAGGCAGGCATGAGTTTTGATGATTTAACGCTGAGGATATTGGCGGCCAGTTTGTGAGAATGATGAGTAAATTTTTATGCAAACGATACTGACAATGAATGGAAATACAGAAGGCGATTTTGATAAACAAGATCGTTCTGATCACAGCAACAATTTAGTTGGTGGCTTGATGGCTGTATTAGTGGTCACTGTGATTGTTACAGGTTTTGTATGGATAATGAAACCAGCAACGCTTCCAATCAGGCAAGTTCATATTGAAGGGAAGTTTTTGCGGCTTGATACGTATCGTTTACAGGAGTTGGTTACTGACAAGGTAAGAGGTGGATTTTTTAATATAGATGTCGCAGCGATACGAAATGCATTGGTGGCATTACCCTGGGTAAATGATGTATCAGTGCATAGAGTCTGGCCGGATGGTTTAAGGGTCATTGTCGATGAACAAATAGCCGTTGTCAGGTGGAATGAAACAGGTCTGTTGAATGATCAGGGGCACTATTTCTCACCAGAGAAGGACACTTTCCCTCACGACTTACCGCTGCTTCAAGGACCTGAGGAATCACAGGAATTATTGTTAGAACGATTTAAATTGTTAAAACAAACCTATGGTTTGTCTGTAGTGCGATTACAGCTGAATGAGCGACGTGCGTGGAAATTTGAATTGGAAAACGGACTCACTGTCGTGTTAGGCAGGAAAGATTTTGACAGCCGAGCCGAACGGTTTGTGAATGTAGTTATAAATAATCTGGGTGAAAAATCATCTCAGGCCAGGGAGATAGATATGCGTTATACCAATGGTTTTGCCGTTCGTTGGAAGCAACGTGCCTCTGAACATATTGAGAGCGGAGTTAAATAATAATGACGAAGAAGATGGACAAGAATCTTATCGTTGGTCTGGATATCGGGACATCCAAAGTGGTAGCGATTGTGGGTGAGATTTCCGGCGATGAGATTGAAATTATTGGTCTGGGCTCCAGCAAATCCCGAGGCCTTAAGAAGGGCGTCGTCGTCAATATAGAGTCAACGGTGCATTCCATTCAACGCGCAATAGAAGAGGCCGAATTGATGGCGGGATGTGAAATACATTCTGTATTCGCAGGTATCGCAGGGAGCCATATCCGCAGTCTTAATTCTCACGGAATCGTTGCAATTCGGGATCATGAGGTGGCGATAAGTGATGTTGATCGTGTCATTGATGCAGCACGCGCTGTCGCTATCCCTGCGGATCAGAAAATTTTGCATATCCTGCCACAGGAATTCGTGATTGATCACCAGGAAGGTATCAAAGAGCCGATTGGGATGTCCGGGGTCAGACTTGAAGCAAAAGTACACATAGTCACGGGGGCTGTAAGTGCAGCTCAAAACATCATCAAGTGTGTCCGACGTTGTGGGCTTGAGGTTGACGATGTGATTCTTGAACAGCTTGCATCAAGTTATGCCGTGTTGACAGAAGATGAAAAAGAACTGGGTATTTGCCTGGTTGATATCGGCGGCGGCACAACTGATATCGCTGTATTCACAGATGGTGCTATTCACCATACAGCAGTGATTCCCATTGCCGGGGATCAAGTGACAAATGATATCGCCGTCGCGTTACGGACACCGACACAACATGCCGAAGACATCAAGGTGCAATATGCCTGTGCATTAACGCAGTTGGCAAATGCCGATGAGACGATTGATGTTCCCAGTGTCGGAGAACGGCCCTCGCGTAGATTATCAAGACAGACATTGGCTGAAGTTGTTGAGCCACGGTATGAGGAATTATTTACCCTGATTCAGGCAGAGCTGCGGAGAAGTGGTTTTGAAGATCTGGTTGCCGCAGGCATCGTTCTGACCGGTGGCAGTTCAAAGATGGAAGGTGTCGTTGAGCTTGCAGAGGAGATTTTTCACATGCCGGTAAGAATTGGGATACCACAACATGTCTCAGGTTTGGTTGATGTGGTCAAAAATCCAATCTATTCAACAGGAGTTGGATTGTTGTTGTTCGGGCGCAAGCAGATGGAGGAAGGTTTTTCCCCATTAAGGGCGAGTGGAGGTCTATTAGAAAGAATGAAGAGCTGGTTTCAGGGTAATTTTTAATGAGGAAATTTTAGAGGTAATTTTCACGAGTAATTTTAAAGATTAAATTTTAGATGAGGAGGTTATGCCATGTTTGAATTTGTAGATACTGACAATCAGGCTGCCGTTATCAAGGTCATTGGCGTTGGTGGTGGTGGTGGGAATGCCGTACAGCATATGGTGTCAGGCAATATTGAAGGTGTGGAATTTATTTGTGCCAACACGGATGCGCAGGCACTGAATAATTCTGCTGCCAAAACTTTATTACAGTTGGGAAGGAATATTACAAAAGGTCTGGGTGCCGGAGCCGATCCGTTAATTGGACGCCAGGCTGCACTTGAAGACAGAGATCGTATCATGGATCTTCTGGAAGGTGCAGATATGGTTTTCATCACTGCTGGAATGGGTGGGGGCACCGGTACTGGAGCAGCACCGATTGTTGCGCAGGTGGCAAAAGAGATGGGGATTTTGACTGTCGCAGTTGTGACACGACCGTTTTCATTCGAAGGTAAAAAACGAGCACAAATTGCAGATGATGGTATTAACGAACTCGGGCAATTTGTGGATTCACTAATTACTATTCCCAACGAAAAATTGTTATCTGTCCTGGGTCGTGACATCAGTCTCTTGAATGCATTCGGTGCTGCCAATGATGTTCTGCTTGGTGCGGTACAGGGGATTGCGGAACTGATTACCTGTCCAGGTTTGATTAATGTCGATTTTGCAGATGTTAGAACAGTTATGTCCGAAATGGGCATGGCGATGATGGGTTCGGGCAAAGCGCAAGGTGAAGATCGTGCAACTGTTGCTGCCGAAACTGCAGTCTCCAGTCCCTTACTCGAAGACGTCAATCTTTCTGGTGCTAAAGGTATTCTGGTGAATATCACTGCGGGTATGGATATGACTATTGGTGAGTTTGACGAGGTGGGTAATACAGTTAAACAATTTGCTTCTGAAAATGCGACTGTTGTCATTGGCACTGTCATTGATCCTGATATGAGTGGTGAAATGAGAGTCACCATCGTTGCAACTGGATTGGGCCAGATCGCAAGAGATGACGCGGCAAGGGTTCAATTGGTACAGAATGTCGCAGTGGGTGACTACAAAGAGTTTGATCGACCAACGGTGATACGCAACAAAAATAAGGAAACAGACCCCAGGAATGTTGAAAATGACTCGGAATATCTGGACATACCTGCATTTTTAAGGCGTCAGGCGGATTGATAAACCCTATCGTTGCCTGATACTATGCACAGCTAGGCTGTTCCTGGTATTAAAAGGCGGTAAAGTGTTACTCGGGAATGAGTGAAATTTGGGGTAATCAGGGGCAGAATTATAAAAAAGGCTCATAAAAATCAATGATTAAGCAAAGAACGCTTAAAAATGTTATCCGTGCCACCGGTGTCGGTCTGCACACGGGCAAGAAGATATTTCTGACACTACGACCTGCCTCAGCGAATACCGGGATTATTTTTCGCCGGATAGATCTTGATGATCCGGTCGAAATTGAAGCAAAATCAGAAAATGTTGGTGATACGATGTTGTCCACATCATTGGTCAAAGACGGCGTTAAAATCTCAACCGTCGAACACCTTTTATCTGCACTGGCCGGTTTCGGCATAGATAATGTCTATATTGATCTCAGTGCTGATGAGGTACCAATCATGGATGGTAGCGCTGGGCCATTTGTATTCCTGATCCAGTCAGCTGGTGTTGAAGAACAAAATGCTGTAAAGCAATTTATGCGGATCAAGGAAAAAGTTCGGGTTGAGGACGGTGACAAGTGGGCTATGTTTGAACCGTTCGAAGGTTTTAAAGTTGGTTTCACCATAGTATTTGATCATCCAATGTTCCATGAAGATAATTGTAAGGCCGAGATTGATTTTTCAACGACCTCCTATGTAAAGGAAGTGAGTCGTGCCAGAACGTTTGGGTTTATGCGGGAAGTTGAGTTATTGCGAGAAAATAACCTGGCATTAGGTGGTAGCCTGGACAATGCAATTGTTGTTGATGATTACAGAATTTTGAATGAAGATGGCTTGCGCTATGAAGACGAGTGCGTGAAACACAAGATACTTGATGCAATCGGTGATTTATACCTACTTGGGCATAGTCTTATTGGATCCTTTACCGGGTTTAAATCCGGACATGCATTAAATAACAGATTGTTGAGAGAATTATTAGCCAGGGAATCAGCATGGGAGTTGGTAAGTTTTGAAGATGAGGTAGATTTGCCCATCTCATTCATGCAGCCTATCGCTGTATAATAATAAGATTTTCAATTTACCTGGCATTTTTGCTGATTTTAAGAAAAGATTCCCGCAGTGCAGGGTCTTGGATGGATGTTGCGACACTGGCGATGAATTTAGCTGATTTTTTTGAAAGGAATGCTTTTCTGGCAAGTCCGCTGCCGGGAAGTGATGCATGAGTAGTATTGTTGTGGTTTGGAGAGACCCTGATACGGACAGATATTAGTTTGCTCAGTCCGCATTCGTGCCTGGCATAATCAAGAATATCAGGTATGCGGTTGCGTAATTTAGAAGCCCAGGCGGATGTGTCAGCATTGATAGTCAGGGTATCGGCAGAGTAGTTGGCGATAGAAAAGTGACTGCTTAGATTAGGGGCAAGATAATTGTCCAGCTTTTCATTAAGCGCAAAAATATCCCTGGCATGTGTATAGAGTTTGTTCAGTTGCTCATTGGAACTGATAAGCTGGCTAAACTGACGAGTTTTGAGATTTCGGGTTTTGAGGTTTTTATTTTTTGGACTTTTTTGACCAGACATAATTTGATGATAGAGAAATATAATATTAAATGGAACTCATATTAATATCGAATAATAGAAACAGGGCTTTCAGACTGCCTGTAGGTCTGTTAGGGACTCTGCTTGTTGGATTATTGTTTCTGGCATTGGTTGTTGGAACATTCTATATTGGCAGCAAAATCGCTACAAGTCAGGCAGAGGCATCATATTCAGAACTGCATGCCCAAAGGGAAAATCAGTGGCAGCATGAATTGGGAATGCAACAAGCTGATATTGATGCTGCCAAGAAGAATGCAGAGAAAAATCTCGATGCTTTGTCTGCACGGTTAAGCACCCTGCAAGCTCACTTGCTCAGGCTCGACGCGCTAGGTTCGCGCCTTACTGATATTGCCAATATGTCGGATAAGGAATTTAACATGCTGGAACCACCAGGGCTGGGCGGGCCGCTGATGAAGACAGAGCAAACTTCTCTGGGTGTGATTGATTTTGTTGAGGCATTGCAGCTTGTCAGTCAAAGGGTTGAAGATAGAAGTGAGAAGTTTGGGGCGATGGAATCCATGCTACTAAATAGCAATGTTCAGGCGCAAATTCTTCCAGAAGGTAGCCCTGTCACCGGTGGCTGGACATCATCACTGTTTGGATGGCGGACCGATCCAATATCGGGGAGAAAAGATTTTCATGAGGGGATCGACCTTGCAGGAAGATCCGGGTCAAATGTGTCATCTGTTGCCGCCGGGATCGTTACATGGTCGGGCAGGCATTCCGGTTATGGAAAAATGGTAGAAGTTAGCCATGGCAATGGCTATGTCACCCGATATGCTCATAACAAAAAGAACCTTGTTGTCGTTGGCGATAAGGTTGAGAAAGGACAAAAAATTGCAGTGATGGGTTCATCAGGACGTTCAACAGGGCCGCATGTACACTTTGAAGTCATACATAATGGCAGGCATGTCAATCCTAGAAAGTTTGTTTCAATAAATTAACACATCATTTCTGGTCTCTCTTAATGTCTAACATGTTAGGCAACTGAAGTGACTTATCGTAAGGCTTAAAAAATATTGCAATGGTTACTGGTTTATTTAGAAAAATATTTGGCAGTCGCAATGAGCGTGTTCTTAAATTATTAGGCAAAATTGTAGATAAAATTAATGCTTTAGAGGAGCAATTTGTTGCTTTACAGGATCATGAGTTTCCCTTGAAAACTGCAGAATTTCGTGATCGAATCACACAGGGAGAAAAGCTTGAGGATCTATTACCGGAGGCCTTTGCCCTGGTCAGGGAAGCAGGAACGAGAACACTTGGCATGCGGCATTTTGATGTGCAGCTGGTTGGCGGCATGGTCTTGCATGACGGTAAAATCTCCGAGATGCGTACTGGTGAAGGTAAGACCCTGGTCGCAACATTACCCGCGTACCTTAATGCTTTGAGCGGCAAGGGCGTTCACGTGATTACTGTCAACGATTACCTGGCAAAGCGTGACTCTGAGTGGATGAATCATATCTATGGATTTCTTGGTCTGACAACAGGTGTGATTTACACCGGCATTAGCCAGGAAGATCGTAGTAAAGCCTATGCTGCTGATATCACCTATGGCACAAACAACGAATTCGGCTTCGATTATTTGAGAGATAATCTGGCATTTAGCAGGGAAGGTCGTGTGCAGAGGGAATTAAATTATGGGATCGTTGATGAAGTAGACTCTATCTTGATTGACGAGGCACGAACCCCTTTGATTATCTCCGGGGCAGTTGATGATAGATCGGATTTGTATGTCAGTATCGACAAGGTAATCCCCAGGTTAAAAAAACAGGAAGAAGAAGATGGTCCAGGACATTTTAGTGTCGATGAAA
>Ga0209988_10000289_pt1 | contig 30072 bp, 24 predicted proteins | sample N075metaG_FD_183115 | JGI IMG/M metagenome (GOLD analysis project Ga0209988, IMG submission 183115) | Deep subsurface microbial communities from Kermadec Trench to uncover new lineages of life (NeLLi) - N075 metaG (SPAdes) (version 2) | ecosystem: Environmental > Aquatic > Marine > Ocean trench... | reverse complement strand
ACGACGGGGCAGTCGCTGACGTGGATCCAGGGACAAGATCTCGACGACTGGACACGTCCCCAGCGCCGCTCCCAGCAGGCCGTGTTGACCATCGATCACATCATGGCGTCGTCGGCCCTTCCCCTGTTCTTTCCTGCAGTCGAAATCGACGGTGAATTCTTCGGAGACGGCGGCATGCGGCTCTCAGCTCCCCTTTCGCCCGCCATTCATCTCGGCGCGGAAAAGATCATGGCGATCTCCACCCGGTACAACCGGACCACGGCCGAGGCCAAGCTTCCCAACGTCACGGGCTACCCCCCTCCCGCTCAGGTTCTGGGTGTCCTCCTCAATTCGGTATTTCTCGACCTCTTGGACCAGGACGCTCTGCGCTTGGAGCGCTTGAACCACCTGCTGAAAAAGCTGCCACCCGAAGAGAGAGATGGTCTACGACCGTTGAAATTGCTGGTCTTGCGACCTTCGGTCGACCTGGGGCGCCTCGCGAACGAGTTCGAGCCTCAGCTTCCCAAGACGTTTCGATTCCTCACCCGCGGTCTCGGTACCAGACAGACGAAGAGTCCGGATTTTCTGAGCATGGTGTTATTCCAACCGGATTACATCGGCCGGCTCATTGAAATCGGCGAAGCAGACGCGGAGGCCCGCGCCGACGAGATCGACGAGTTCATCCGAGCCGGAACACCCAGCGCCGCAGAAGAGGAGCCGGAACCGAGGTTCTGACGCAGGCGAAGAAACCACGGCGGGTCTTTCGGCACTAAATTGAAGGATCCACCTCGGGTCTTTCCGCGTTAGATTTAGACATGCGCGAGATCGCAGGCCGCCTCCCGGCCGACCCGAAAACGGGGAGTTCCACGATGTCCCAGGAAACCAAACAGAGCCTCGCCACCGAGCAGGAAGCCCGCCAAGTGGTAGAAGCCGCTCGTGAAACCGAGTGGAAAAACCGGAGCTTCGCTCGCGGAATCTACAACGGGAAGCTGGACCTTTCCCTCGTCTATCCGCTGCCTGAGCCGGATCCTGAGGTGGAGGCCCGAGCCGAGCCGTTCCTGAGAAAGTTGGAGGAATTCACCCGCAAGCATATCGACGGCGATGCCATCGACCGGGACCGGTGGGTGCCCCAGGAGGTGCTCGACGGCTTGGCGGAGATCGGCGCGTTCGGAATCAAGATCCCGATCGAATATGGTGGGCTCGGGCTCTCGCAGTATCAGTACAACAAGGCCCTGATCATCGTGGGTAGCCGGTGCGCGTCCACCGGGGCGTTCCTTTCGGCTCATCAGTCGATCGGCGCTCCCCAGCCCCTTTTGTATTTCGGTACGGAGGAGCAGAAGCGGAAATACTTGCCGCGCTTGGCCGCGGGAGAGCTTTCCGCGTTCGCCCTGACGGAGCAGGATGTCGGCTCGGACCCCGCCAACCTCTCCACCCACGCCGAGCTGTCCGACGACGGTGAGCACTGGATCCTGAACGGCACGAAGCTCTGGTGTACGAACGGACCACGGGCCGGAATCATCGTAGTCATGGTTCGCACACCCGCGAGGGAGGGCGTAAAAAGCCGCAAGCCGATCACCGCGTTTCTCGTCGAGACGGCGTGGGAAGGTGTCGAGGTCGTACAGACGTGCACATTCATGGGGCTCAACGGGCTGTCCAATGGCGTGCTGACGTTCGACAACGTGAAGGTCCCGAAGGAGAACCTGCTCTGGGGCGAGGGCAGGGGACTGAAGCTCGCTCTGATCACGCTGAACACGGGCCGCCTTTCGATCCCCGCGTTCTGTGCGGGCGGAGCCAAAGCCGCCCTGCTCGTGAGCCGCAAGTGGGCCGCGGAGCGCTTCCAGTGGGGAGCACCGGTCGGTAAGCACGGAGCGGTAGCTCAAATGTTGGGCAAAATGGCAGCCAATACCTTCGCGCTCGATAGCGTGGTAGAGCTCACGGCCCTCATGGCCGACGCCGGGACCTTCGACATTCGTCTCGAGGCGGCCATCGCGAAGATGTGGAACAGCGAGGTCAGCTACAGGTTGATCGACGACGCGGTTCAGATCCGGGGAGGCCGAGGGTACGAGAGGGCCGACTCCCTGCGAGAGCGTGGTGAGTATCCCTACCCACTGGAGCGGGGCCTCCGGGATTCGCGAATCAACCTCATCTTCGAAGGTTCCAGTGAGATCATGAGGCTCTTCATCGCCCGGGAGGCGGTCGATAGCCATCTGAGCGTCGCCGGGGACCTGATCGATCCCGACGCCCCCATCGGCCGGCGCCTCGCGGCGCTCATCCGCTCGGGGCTCCACTACGCCGTGTGGTATCCGAGTCGCTGGCTCACATGGGGACGGTGGCCCCGTTACCGGGAGTTCGGCCCGTTAGCCAAGCACCTGCGCTACGCGAATCGGACCTCGGGGCGCCTCGCCCGCTCCATCTTTTACGCGATGATCCGCTTCGGCCCCGGCCTGGAGCGAAAACAGGCGGTCCTCGGCAGGATCGTCGAGATCGGAGCCGAGCTCTTCGTCATGGTGGCCACCGCCGTACACGCCAAGTCCCTGGTCGACAAGAAACCATCCGACCGGTCTCCGTACCAACTGGCCGATGTGTTCTGCCGCCAGGCCCGGACGCGTATCCGAGAGCGTTTCGACCACCTCTTCGCCAACAACGACACGGTGACGTACCGCATCGCGCAAGAGGCGATGGAGGGGACGTTCGAGTGGCTGGAGGAAGGGCTGCTCAACGTCGACTGGACGCCGCCCCAGACCGATGGCGGAGCCGAAGACGAGAGTACGGGAGAGAGCGCTCCCGACCAGTCATCGGGAGATCAAGACTCGGCCTCCATCCGCGAAACGGCAGGACACGCCTAAAACGGGCAGGACACCTCTAAAACCGGCAGGACACGCCCAAAGCCCGCGGGACACCGAGGCAACCGGCCCCGCGCCAGCTCAGCGACATTACGGGAGGGCTGGCTCGTGCGTCTGAGGGCGGTAGAGCCGATCGTACACCTCGCTCCGTTCCAGCAAGTCCCGGTGCGTGCCCTCGTCGACGATTCTCCCTTGATCGAGAACCAGAATCCGGTCTGACCGAATCACCGTCGAGAGGCGATGGGCGATAACCAGAGTGGTCCGGTCACGCATGAGGCGCTCCAGCGCGTCCTGAACCAGCGCCTCGCTTTCGGAATCGAGGCTGCTCGACGCCTCGTCGAGGATGAGGAGCTTGGGCCGCTCGAGCATCACGCGGGCGATGGCAATCCGCTGCCTCTGTCCGGCACTGAGCGTGACACCCCGCTCCCCGACGACCTGATCGTATCCATCGGGGAAGGTCTCTATGAACTCGGCGGCGTGAGCGGCCCGTGAAACTTCTTCGATTTCCGCCTGGCTCGCATTGAGATTGCCGTACACGAGGTTCTCACGCACCGTCCCCGCGAAGAGCATCGGCTCCTGTGGAACGATCCCAACCCGGCTCCGCAACTCCTCGAGGGACAGATCTCGGACATCGATTCCGTCGAACGTAACCGAGCCCTCCTCGACATCGAAGAAGCGCGGAATCAGCGAGGCGAGGGTGCTCTTGCCAGATCCCGAGCTCCCCACGAGAGCCACGGTCGCTCCCTCCTCGAGGACGAGATCGACGCCGTCCAGAACCTTGGGGAGGTCGGGCTCGTACCGGAACGTGACACCCTCGTAACGTATCTCGCCGCGGACGGGCGTCGGCAATACCCGGGGGTTTATGGGCGATTTGATGGCCACGGGGTGGTCCAGGATCTCGAAGATGCGTCGCGCTGCACCCGCGGCCTCCTGAAGGTTCGCCCAGAACCCCGCCAGGGACGTGATCGCCCCCGAAATCGTAACGGCATAGAGCAGGAATGCGACGAGGGTCCCCGGCGTCAGGGCCCCGGCCAAGACCAGGCGGCCCCCCTCCCAGAGCACCATGACTATGGCGCCGAACGCCGCGAAGGTGACCGCCCCGGTGAGGCTCGCTCGTGCCATGGCTCTCCGAAGTCCTTCGTCACGCGCCTGGTTGATCGCGCTCGAGTAGGCCTCGGTCTCGTAGCGTTCACGCGTGAAGCTCTGGACCGTGCGGATTTGCGTGAACACCTGCTCCGCCCTCGCAACCGCATCGGCCAGGCGATCCTGAATTCGCGTGCTCAGACGCCTCACCCGGCGCCCGAAGAACCAACCCACCGAGGCGGCGATCGGAATGGCGGTAAGCGTGACCAGCGTGAGCCGCGGGTGGGTGATCGTCACCAACACCAAGGCCCCGATCAAGAAGGTGACCTGGCGAATGATCTCCGGTACCCCGAAGCGGAGAACGCCTTGGATCAAGCCCGAGTCCGAAGCGAGTCGGGAGGAGAGTTCGCCGACTCTCCGTTTGGCGAAGAATCCGGGCGGTTGACAGACCAAGCTGCCGAAGATGTCCCGCCGCAGATCAGCCACGACCTTTTCCGATACCGAAGCGGTCAAATAACTTTGAAGAAAGTTGATCACCGCCAAGGCGGCGAACAGCAAAAGCAACCCGAGGGCGATGCGGTTGAGGAGTGCGCCATCTTCAGCCAGGAAGGCCGCGTCGAGGAGTTCCCGGACGATCAAGGGGAACGCCAAGCCGATTCCGACGCTGCAGAACATCAGCACGCCGGCCAACAGAAGCGGCGCCCGGTACGGCCGTACACGGGGGCCCAGCCGCCGGAGGAACCCCATGGTCCCCTTGGCGGTCAGGCGCTCTTCATTCGACACGGAAGCGCCTTCTCAAGCATTCGATCCATCGGTGGATGGGTGATTTCGTCGCAAGGGTTGATTCCAAACCGAGACATGAGCGAGAATCCGGGATGAACACAGAACAACATTATAGAGCATTTTACATCACGATGGTGTGGACCCTCGGGTTGTTGTTTCTCGGCAGCGTCGTTCACGCTACGGAGTCGAGCCTGGCATGTCCCGATTGGCCCACTTGCTTCGGGACGCTCTTCCCCGAAATGACCGGTGGGGTTTTCTGGGAGCACCTGCACCGCCTCGTCGCTGGGGGCCTCGTCCTGATCTTCATGGCGGCGACGTACATGGCGTGGAAACCCGAGGCCCGTCGCCCAGCGATTCGCAAGTGGGCGCTGGCCGGAATCGGACTCTTGCTGGTTCAAAGTCTGTTCGGCGGGCTCACCGTTCTGATGCAACTTCCGGACGCCGTCTCCACCACGCACCTGGCGTTGGCGTTCCTCTTTCTCGCTTTGGTGACGGGCCTGACCGTGGTCACCGCTCCAGGGTGGAGCACGGGCAGTGGCGCCGCAGGGCGCCTCCTCGACCTTCGCACCCTGGCCGTTTTCGGCGCCGGTCTCACGTTCTTCCAGTCGGTCTTGGGAGCCGCCGTCCGTCACATGGATGCGGGGCTGGTGTGCCCGGACGTTCCTCTTTGCCTCGGGCAGTGGATCCCGCCCCTGGAGACCGCGACCGTGGCCGTGCACTTCGGCCATCGCGTCACGGGGTTACTCCTTTTGATCACGTTGTTGGCCCTCGCGGTGCGGGCCGCTCGGAGTCTGGGTCCTTCCGCTGCACGTAGTCTGGCGATCTCGTCGGGCGTCCTCGTGACGCTCCAGGTGCTTCTGGGCGCTCTTTCCGTCTATACGCGCTTGGCTGTGCTACCGGTGTCCTTTCACACGCTCCTGGCCGCGGGAATTCTCACCGTCACCGTGGGCGTGGCGGTGATGACGTGGGCACCTGGCGAAGGCCAGGGCGAAGCGAGCAGCCCGTCCGAGCTCGGAGCATCGGAACATGGCACGGTCGGACAGGGCGCGGTCCCACATGGAGCGGTCCGACATGGAGGCTGAGGCACTCGGCACCCTCGTCATCCTGGCGATTCTGATCGTGCCGGTCTTTCTTCGACTCCTGTACCCGCTCTGGAAAGAACGCTTTCAGGACCACCGTCGGTGGGCTCGCCGGGTCCATTCCAGCCTGGCTCTAGGTATCCATTACCGGATTTGTGGTCTACGTCTTGCTCTACGATGGGTACGGATATGTCTAGGTGTACGTTTTTTTCTAAGGGTACGGATGTGTTCAGGCAGGTGTCCGCATGAGCTATTGAGGACCACAACAGCGGTGATCACCCTCGCCCTGGGTGTCCTCACCCCCCTCGCCGCGCAGGATCGCACGCCTCCGGTATCCCCCGACTCCGTCCTGGCCTTACCGGAGTTGAGGGTCGAGGTCGTCCGTCTGAGGACGGGGTCCGTGCCCATCGCCGACGTCCCGTTCCCCGTTCAGATCATCGCGGGATCCGAGGTTCGAGGAGCCACAGGGTCGTCGGTCGCCAACGCGCTGGCAGGGTCCGCCGGGATAAACTTCACGAACCAGACCGGTAGCCCCTCGCAATCCGATATTCGACTCCGCGGTTTCGCGCTCTCCCCGATTGTCGGTGTCCCCCAAGGTGTGAGCGTTTTCGTTGACGGTGTACGAGTGAATGAGGCGGACGCCGCGCAGGTGCACCTCTCGTTGATTCCTGGAGGCGCCGTCGACCGCATCGAGTTGATCCGAGGCTCGATGGGAGTGTTTGGGAAGAACTCACTCGCTGGAGCGCTCAACATCGTCACCCAGAGGGGCATGGAACGATCCGTCGATTTGGAGATCGAGGGCGGGTCCTTCGGGTCTTTGCGAGGAACCGTCCGAGCGTCGGAAACCGTGGGTAGCTTCGACGGACTCGTGGTGGGTTCGTACGACCGGTCCGCCGGCTGGAGACAACTCAGCAGCAGCGAGGAGCGCAGTATTTTCGCGAAGGTCGGTGGGCGCGGCGAACGGACAGATGGATGGCTCTCCTATTCGTTCGCATCCCACTCCATAGCGGGTGCCGGGCCGCTGCCCGAGTCCTGGCTCGCCGGCGGTGCGCTACCTCCCGACATCACCCAACCCCCCGCGGACCGGCGACAACTCCAGTACACGGGAGGCAAAGGAGATACCTTTGTCCCGCGTCTTCATTTCCTGAGCGGGCGGATAGAGCGACGGCTCCAGGAGGGTTGGACCCTTCAGGCGAGCTCATTCGGGCGCCTGGCGGACTTCCGTCAATCGAACGACAACATCAGCGAGCCCGACGCACTGGGCCTCACCCACATCCGCACCTTGGGTTCTGCAGCGCAGGTGAGCTACGAGCCCAACGACCGCTTACTGGCCACCGTGGGTGCCGAGTGGACGCGGAATGATGTGGAAATCGAGATCCGGGAGATCCCCAACAAGGCGTTTCCCCTCATTCCTCCGGCCACGACGGAGCGTCTGGAAACCGACGAGAACAACGTCGGCGCATTCGGCGAGGTCTGGTGGAGGGCTCGTCCAACCGTATCGTTTTACGGTTCCATCCGGTTCGACTACGTCGATCTCCCGGTGCGGGACCTCCTCGATCCATCAGGGAGTGGGCGGAACGAGTTCGCGCAGTGGTCCGGCGGGCTCGGCCTCAGCAAACGTCTCAACCAGGCTTGGAATGCCTTCGCGAGCTTTGGTCGAGGTTTTCGGACGCCCGTGATCCTGGAGGTGATGTGCGCGGACCCAGAGGACCCCTGCCAACTTCCCTTCGAGCTCGGACCCGACCCCCCGCTGAAGCCCGTTACCTCCGACACCTGGCAGGTCGGAGTCCGGGTGGCCAAACCCCGCGGCCAAGGTGAGGTCGCGGCGTTCTGGTCCGAGGTCCGCGACGACATCTTCAACGTCGTCGACATCGTTACGCCGACGCGCGGTTTCTTCACGAATCTCGACCGGACCCGCCGCGTGGGCGTGGAGGCCTCGCTGACGCTCGTCCCCTTCTCAAGGGTGCCGTCCCTGACGGTCCGTACGGCAATGGCCTGGACCCGGGCGACCTTCGAGTCGGAGGCGGTCCTGTCGGCGCCGTTCCTCAATGGCGACGACGGGTCCGGCGGGCCCGCCGACCCAAACGGCCCGACCCCACCCAGGGTGGAGCCCGGAGACCGATTCCCCATGGTACCGAGCGTTACGGCAAACATGGGCCTGCGTTACGACCTGAACGAAACTTCGGTCGAACTGACCGGAGCCTGGGTCGGTGGACAGTTCATGGTGGGGGATGAAGGGAACGATGCGACCACCGGGAAACTGGATGGGTACACGCTCCTGGATGCGAGCATAGAGAGGAGGTTCGGGGCAGCGTCGGTGTACCTACGAGTTTCCAACCTCCTCGACGTCGACTACCACAGCTTCGGTATCCTCTCGGAAAATGTGCGGGGACCAGCCGTGGGGGTGGAGCCCTTCCTCACGCCCGGCCACCCGAGAAGGCTGACGGCAGGGATGCGGCTTCGCCTGCAGGGGTGAGTGGCTCAGTCCCTCACTTCGAGGGAACGGAGATCTCCAAGAATCGTGCGATCCGTCCCCTGATTTCTCCCCAAAGGGGAGCGCAGTCGTTGTGCCCACAATCGAGCGCTACGACCTCCAGTCCATCCCGAACCCCGGCGATCCGTTCAGCGTGCGGATAGGGGATGACCTCGTCCCGGGTGCCATGGATCAGGAGCACGGGGCCCTCGAACTCGGCCACATCCCTGGCCACATCGTATCGGTCCCGGAGCAGGAATCCGGGAGCTCCAAAGCTCCGCCTCGCCAATGCGGCCATGGAGCTGAACGTCGATTGAAGTATCAGTGCCTTCACCGGACGGGAGAGCGCCAGGTCACTCGCCACACCCCCACCGATCGACCTCCCCCAGGCAACGACCCGCTCGGGGTCCACTCCGGGCCGCTCGATCAACCAGTCGTAGGCCTGCGTGAAGGTCTCGTGCAGCGTGGCCCTCGTCGGTTTGCCTTCGGAATGTCCGTATCCGGGGAACTCGACCAGGAGGACATTCACGCCCCGGTCTGAAAAATCCTCCATCTCCAAGCGCCAGTGATCGATCAGTTCACCGTTTCCGTGGGCGAAAATCAGGGTGGCCGTGGGAGCGCCGTCCGAGCCGTCGAAGAACCAGGCCTCCACGCGCCCGAAGGACGTGCCCAGCCACACCTGCTCGACTCCCAGGGGAGCAGAGTCAAGGGCATGAGGCGAGGCCAGCCGGGTTCCAGGGAAGAGAAGCGACCTCTGAAGTACGAAGAGAAGTGCGACGTAACCCAGATACGCCAACGCCAGGATCCTGACCAGTGTTCCCAATCCCAAAACCCCCCTCGGATCGACGATCGGGCTGCCCTCCTGCCGCGAATCCAATCCGACGGCTCGCCCCACCTCTTCGATAAACCTCTCCAACAGGCCTCTACGTCAGGGGAACCGAGATCTCTACCTCCGCGCCCCCGTCGGCGTGGTTCCGCAGGTGGATTCGACCGCCTTGGAGCTCCACGGCCCTCCGGGCATGCGATAGCCCAAGGCCCAAGCCACCCTCCGACGTTGTATAAAACGGATCATACGCCCTGGACAACGCCTCGGCAGAAAACCCCGGACCCCCATCCCGGATGAGCACCCGACCCCACTCATCATCGCTCGATACGGTCGACGTAACCCCCTCGCCCTTGCCGAACACGGCGGCGTTGTGGAGGACGAGGTAAAGCGCGTCGAGCAGAGTATCCGCGTTCACACGGACCGGGACCGACCCCTTTGAAGAGAAGAGCACGGAGATGTCCCACTCCGATTCATAGGCCTGGACCGCCTCTTTGACGATCCGCGTAAGATCGTCCTCGTGGATCTCTCCCTCCGGCTCCTCCAAGAAAAAGTGGAGATCATCGATGGCCGCCACGGCATCCTCGGCCGCTCGCCGGAGTGAGAGGCTGCGATCCTTGAACGCCGCTGCGAGCGGAGCATCGACATTTTCGCGCAGGTAGGCCCCGATGCGAGAGAGCGCCAGGCGGAACGCCGCGTCGGCCTCGGTGGTCTGGCCGGACGACTCGGCCCGGGCCGGCGTGCCGCCGGTCGATCCACCCGAGGCCCGTCCTGTCTTTCTTCCCAAGAAAAATCCCACAACGGCAGCGACCGCCACCGCAACAGCAACAGCTCCAACAGTCAGTGCGTCCATACTTTCCTCGATGATCGTGAATCTCTCCCCGAACCCCTACTAAATTCCCCACCGACAGTAGGCGTCACCACGAGCCTCGCATGAGATGTGCCCCACGGTCGGCGGGTCCTTGATCGACCCGCTCAGCATCGCAGAGCACAGGCCCGACACGAGGGAGCAGGCGTCGCCTCCAGAGTCGCTCTGGATAAACAGGAGCGAACGCCCCTCCAAAACGAACGCACCCTCCGCGAAACCTCCGACCCGGCGCCCAAAGAGCGCCTTGAGCCTCTTCCTGACTCTCCGCTTGGCGAGGGCCAACCCCAGCTTGCGTGGCACGAGCCGCGGTTGACGCGGGGGTTTCCCCGCCAGCCTGGCCCCACACTCCAGAAAGACCGCCCTGGCATCGGGGCGCCGTACCACGAGCTTAACCAAATCGTTGAACTCCTCGTCCGATATTTTTCGGCCCTTCCTGTTCTCTTCCTTGTAGTTCCGGATGCGGCGCTCTACCACACCACTCAGACCCAACCGGCGCGGCATGGTGATCGACGTGTCCTCCTCTTCGAACACCTCGAAGGGCCGATCACTCGCCTGGATGACCTCCAGAAACGTGAGGGCGACCAGCGCCGACACCCGCTGACGTCCACTGACACGAGAATCCGTAATTTCGCTTTGCTCCGTGCGGCGTTCGATCATCGATGGCTGTACTCCTTCAACAGCCTTCACGTGCCGGGACGATTATCTCCCCGACGTGGTGGGCTCCGACAATCTCGCAGGCGGGTGGTCGCCGGGCAACGCAGGTGCCCCACGTTCCGAGGGGCGTACAGATTCCCGCCCCCAATCGGGCCTCCAATCGCACCCACCCTTGAAGGTGAGATCAGGACGGAGCATATTCCGACCGAATGTGGGAACCATCATCGAGTGGGATCGGCCCGGTCTCTGCCAACGACCCGATCCCGTCGGGATAAATATGGGAAAGCGTCAGATAGATAACGATGTTCTGGCGGGGCCGAACGAAGAAGCCCTCGACACGTTGAGCGACGAGGAGCTCGTGACCGCCCATCTCCACGGCCGGAACGGTGCGTTCGAGGACCTCTACCACCGGTATCGCGACCGGCTCGTACATTTCGTCACCCGCAAGACCGGAGATGGGGACCAGGCACAGGACCTGGTTCAGGAGGCGTTCATCCGAGTCACACGGCACCTGCACCGGTTCGACACCTCAAAGAAATTCTCGACCTGGGTGTACACCATCGCCAGCAACCTCTCCAAGAATGAGCTCCGCAACCGGTCACGGAGTCCCCTGGTTCTCTTCCAACGGCTCACCAACAATTGGGACGATGACCACCGCCCCATCCAGTTCGAAGATTTCCGGATGAGACCCGACGATCTCTATCGAAAGCGTTATCTCAAACGCCTCGTGGAAGACACGGTGCAGGAGTTGCCCGAGCACCACCGGTTGGTGTTCCAGCTGCGCGAGTTGGAGGGAAAGAGCTACGAGGAGATCTCCGAAATCACCGGCGTCAACCTCGGGACCGTAAAAAGCAGGCTGCACCGCGCCCGAAACTCTTTCGCCCAGAGGATCGAACCGTTCCTCAATTAGGTTTCTGAGTCGAAACATGTTCGACAACCTCCGTCAGGCCTTCCGCGAAGCCGTCGACAACTTCAAGGATGAATTGGGTCGGGACGACGTTCCCGAGGCCGTGAGCCGCCTTCTCCGCGAGATGAAGAGAGAGGCCGCGGATACGAAGGCCGAGATCCGGCGGCTCGAAGAGGCCATCCGCGGGGCAATCGACAAAGCAGAGAAAGAAAAAGGCGAGGCGAAGACGTGCCGTCGCCGCGAAAAGATGGCGCTCGACATCTCGGATGAAGAGACCGCCGGTGTGGCCCGCGAGTATGCGGAGAAGCACGAACACCGCCGGAGCGTCCTCGAGCGCAAGGCCCTCGCGTTGAAGGAGGAGTTGGACATGCGAGAGGAGGAGTTCGGGGAGATGATCGAGGCGATCAAGGAGGCGGACGAGAACCGGGACGCGCTCAAAGCCACCGCTGGACGTGCCTCGGCGCGCAACTCCATCGACGAGGCCGACGACCTCTTTTCGCAGCTGGACCGGATCGCCGACGAGATCGGGGAAGATGATGCCCGAGGGAAAGCCGACAGCGAGTTGGACGATCTCTCGGGCGAGCGGCACGAGCGTTTTGCGAGCCGGCCCGATCCCGGGGAAATCGACGTGGATGCCCGGCTCGAGGCCCTGAAGCAAGCGATGAAAAAAAAAGGCTGAGTTGAATGGAAAACTGGATCGGTATCGGCATTTGGATCGTGATGGGTGCGTTCATCGCCCTGGTGATGAGAGCCGTGATCAAGAGACCGGAGGAGACTCCGGGGCACGTACCGGTGCTCGTCGTAATCGGGGCCTTCGGTGCGGTGATAGGCGGTATGCTGGGAGTGGGCCTGTTCGAGTTCGATGACCCGCTGGCCATGAGCACCGGCGGCATGGCTGGCGCGGCCACCTTCGCGGTCTTCATGAGCTTCCTTTACCGCTGGGGAATTCGCGGTCTCATCTGAGCCACATGGGTGACGTTCAGGGTTACATCGGGAGGGAGCTGGGGCGCTTCACCGCTGAGATCCTGGACTTTCTCAGAATTCCTTCGGTAAGCGCGAAGTCCGAGCACAATCCCGACACGCGCCGGGCCGCGGAGTGGCTCCGTGACAGAATGGAGGGCGCCGGCCTCGAGGCCGAGGTACTCGAGACCGCCGGCCATCCGGTCGTTTTGGGGGAGTGGCGAGGTGCCGGCCTCGACGCTCCTACCGTCTTGGTATACGGCCACTACGACGTCCAGCCGGCGGAGCCCTTGGATCTGTGGGACTCCCCACCCTTTGAGCCGGAGTTTCGTGACGGGCGCCTATACGCCCGAGGCTCCACGGATGACAAAGGGCAACTCTACCTCCACATCAAGGCCGCCGAAGCCCACTTGAAGGAAGGTGGGGCCCTTCCGGTCAATCTGATCATCCTGGCCGAGGGTGAAGAGGAGGTCGGCTCGCCGAATCTCGTGCCGTTCGTAGAGGCCCACAGGGAGAGGCTGGCCTGTGACGCGGTGGTGATCTCCGACACCGGGATGTTCGCGCCGGGCCTGCCCGCACTCCTTTTTTCGCTCCGGGGCCTCGCGTACTTCGAGATTCGGGTCGTGGGCCCGTCGAGCGACCTCCACTCGGGAGAGTACGGCGGCCCGGTGGTGAATCCCGCGATGGCCCTCGGGCGGATTCTCGCCACCCTTCATGACGACCAGGGACGCATTGCGATCGACGGCTTCTACAGTGACGTGCTGGAGTGGGATCAGGAGGCGCGGGACGCGATCCGCGATCTCCCCTTCAGTGAAGACGATTTCGCGGAGTCCCTGGGTGCCGCACCAGAGGGCGGCGAACCCGGTTTCTCCATTCTCGAGCGACTTTGGATCCGGCCTACGTGCGAGATCAACGGACTCCTCTCGGGCTACACGGGCGAGGGTGCCAAGACGGTACTGCCCGCCGAGGCCATGGCCAAAGTGAGCTTCCGCCTGGTTTGCGATCAGACCCCGCAGCGCGTGGCCGAGCTCTTCCGAGGGCACGTAGCCGCCGTGACTCCGCCGGGAGTCACGGTGACCGTCGAGGAATTGCAAGGAGGGATGCCCTGGCGTGCGCAGCTCGATGGACGCCTCAAAGAAGCGGCGACGTCCTCCCTCCTCAAGGCCTTCGGATCCGCTCCCGTCTTGGCAGGCGGTGGTGGCAGCATCCCGATCGTCGGCGAGTTCGAGCGGATCCTGGAGGCGCCGGTACTCCTGATGGGATTTTCTCTGCCCGGAGCCAACCTACACGCCCCCAACGAGTGGTTCCCCCAAGAAAATATCGAGCTGGGAATCCGGACGCTCGCCTATCTTTACGAAGAGCTCGGCCTGGCTTAGGGTCGGGACGTGAGCATCGCGGCCGCTCGTAGGAGGGCCCGGGCCTTGTTCAGCGTCTCTTCGTACTCCCGGCCCGGATCGGAATCGGCCACGATACCTCCGCCCGCCTGCACGTAAGCGGTACCGTTCTTGACCAGCACCGTGCGGATCGTGATGGCCATGTCCATCGAAGTGCCACCCCACCCGAAGTGCCCGACCGCGCCCCCGTAGGGGCCCCTCCGCTTCGGTTCGAGCTCATCGATGATCTCCATCGCGCGGACCTTGGGCGCCCCCGACAAGGTACCGGCCGGGAAACAGGCCCTGAACACGTCCATGGCCGACAAGCCCCGCTTGAGCCTGCCCTCGACCTGGCTCACGAGGTGCATGACATGCGAGTACCGCTCGACGATCATGAGATCGGGCACCGTGATGGACCCATACTCGACCACACGACCCACGTCGTTCCGGCCCAGATCCACCAGCATCCGGTGTTCGGCGAGCTCCTTCTCGTCCGCCTGGAGCTCGAGCGCCAGAGCCCGGTCCTCCTCCGGTGTCGCCCCCCGTGGACGGGTGCCGGCGATGGGCCGCACGGTGACGACGTCGTCCTCGAGTCGCACGAGGACCTCGGGCGAGCTTCCTACGAGGCAAAACCCATCGAGCTCGAGGAAATACAGATAGGGTGACGGGTTGAGCGAACGCAGCACCCTGTAAAGCTCGAACGGCTCGGCGGGCAGGGGCATCTCGAGCCGTTGGCTCAGAACCACCTGAAACGCGTCGCCGGCGAAGATGTACTCGCGAATCCGTTCGACGCCCGCTTCGAACTCCGCACGGGTCATCGTACTCGAAAAATCGGGGTCCTCGGTGGGTTCGGGGCCCACATCGAGCGGTGGGGGCGAATCCCCCTCGGCAAGCTGGTCGACCAGCTGCTGCGTCTTGTCGGCGGCCTCATCGTACCTGCGGCCGAGCTCTTCGTCGTCCAGGCCCGCCTCGACCTCGACCGTGGCGATCGCCATGGCACGGCCGAGGAGATTGTCGATGGCGAGCACGACGTCCATGAACATGAACAGCCCATCGGGCAGCCCCAGATCGTCCTCCGGTTCGTTGGGAAGGTGCTCGATCTGGCGCACCACATCGTACCCGAAGTACCCTACTGCACCTCCCCACAGCCTCGGGAGGCCCCCGGTGTCCAGTGGCCGTCGGGCCCGCAACCGCTCCTCGAGGTCGGTCAGTGGGTCGTCCGTGACGATCGGCGTCCACCCGTCGCCAGGCGTCCACAACTCCGCCCGGTTCCCATGGAGGCGCCATGCCTGGGCCGGCGCACTCCCAAGAAAGGTGTACCGCGCCCATTGATCTCCCCCGACCACGGACTCGAGCAGAAAACCGAAAGGTGGACGACGAATCTTTGCGTAGGCGGTAACCGCCGTGTCGACGTCGAAAAGGAACTCCCTCCACACTGGGAGGACGCCCGTGCCACTCGCCTGCGCGCGAAATTCCTCTAGTGTAGGCTTGAGTTCCATGGATTCCGGCAGGCAGCGTGAGCAGGCGCCCCGAGAGCGGCCAAGAAACTTATGAGCGAAGTGAAAAAGGGAAAGATCCCGCTGGTGGTGGCCGTGGATACGGGAGGAACGTTCACGGATGTCCTCCTCCTGGACGGGGGACGCCTGCGCTCTTTGAAACTTGCGTCCACGCCAAACGATCCGTCCGATGCAGTCTTGGAGGGCCTGCGGCAGGTACTGGACGACGCCGGTCGCGAAGCCGACGGGACGTTTCTACTTCTGCATGGCTCCACGGTCGCCACCAACGCCCTTCTCGAGCGGAAGGGAGCCCGGGTGATGCTCGTTACGAACGCGGGGTTCGAGGACATCCTGGAGATCGGCAGGCAGAATCGGCCCCAGCTATACGCCCTCGTCGGCCACCGTCCCCCCCCACTGGTGGACCGAGACGACCGCCACGGCATCCAGGGCAGAATCGGTCCCGACGGGGAGGTGATTGCGGCGCTCGACCCCGCTGAACTGGAGGCGCTACCGGAGTTGCTGGCGGGCGCGGAATCGGTTGCGGTCGTGCTCCTGCACTCCTATGCGAATCCCAGCCATGAGGAGAGCGTGGCCGACGCCTTGGCAAAGCTGGACGTGCCGCTGTCCGTGTCTGTCAGACTCCTCCCCGAATACCGGGAGTACGAACGCACTTCGACCACCGTCGTGAACGCCTACATCGCACCGAGAATCTCGGCCTACCTGAAGCGCCTGGCCCGGGAGGCCGGGGCGGAGCGCGTGATCGTCATGGGATCGAACGGCGGGTCGCTTCCCGTCGACCGTGCCGCACGGGAGCCGGTGCACATGGTCCTCTCGGGCCCGGCGGGAGGCGTGGTCGGCGCGCTCGCATATGGGCGTCGCGCCGGGCACGAGCGCATCATCACCTTCGACATGGGAGGAACCTCCACCGACGTTTCGTTGTGCCCAGGAGCCCCCCTCCACACGAGAGAGTTGGAGATCGGCGGACAGCCCATCGCGATCCCGGTGATAGACATCCATACGGTTGGCGCAGGGGGCGGATCGTTGGCACGAATCGACCCCGGCGGGGCCCTGCGCGTGGGACCGGAGTCCGCGGGCGCCGACCCCGGCCCCATCTGTTACGGGAAGGGCGGAACCGGGGTCACGGTTACAGACGCGCACGTGTGGCTGGGAAGGATGCCCGCCGATGCCTTCTTGGGAGGGGAGCAAACACTGGACCGCTCAGCGGTCGAACCGCACCTCCGAAGTATCGCGGAGCGTCTCGGAGCGAGTCTCGAAGTTGCGGCCGAGGGCATCCTGGAGGTCGCCAACGCGGCCATGGAGCGCGCCCTACGGGTCATCTCGGTGGAACGGGGACACGACCCGGCGGAGTTCACCCTCGTAGCCTTCGGCGGCGCCGGCGGGTTACACGCCGCACATTTGGCCGATCGGCTGGGTACCCCCAGCGCCATGGTGCCTCCCCGCCCAGGACTTCTTTCGGCATACGGGATGCTCGCCGCGGACATCACACGAGAGGTCTCCAGGACGGTGTTGATTTCTACCGCCTCGGCCGACGCCGAGGCGAGTATCGAGAGCGTGTTCGCCGAGCTGGAACAGGCCGCCATAGCCGCCCTGGCGGAGGAGGGCGTGCCCGATGACCACCTTTCCTTGCGGAAATGGGTCGATGCCCGTTACGAACGCCAGAGCTTCGAGCTCAGAGTCCCGGGCGAGGACTGGGCCGCTCAGTTCCACGCTCTTCACGAAAAACGATACGGGTATCGGCGCCCCACAACACCCGTGGAGGCGGTCACCCTTCGCGCCATCGCCTCGGCGCCCGGACCACCCCTCGAACTGGAACACATTCCGCACACGGACAGCCCTCCGACCGTCGGGCACACACGGGCGTATACCGAGGGCGAGTGGACTGAGGTGGACCGTGTCTGGCGCAGCGACTTGGGCCGGGACCAGACGCTCGATGGGCCCGCTCTGGTGTTAGAATACAGTTCGACCACCTGGATCCCCCGAGGCTGGGGGCTCAGAGTCGATGAATGGGGGAACCTGCACCTCTCCGCGACGTAGCACGAGCGCGGAAGGGCGCGCGCCGACCACCTTCGCTGAAAATCCCCCGGCACCCGCACCCGGCGATTGGCACCTGGCAACTCAAGCAGAGCAACGATGAACCGGAGTCAAAAGCGCCCCACCCCCACGCTCGTGCCGGACGGAGAAAAACCGGCCGCCGACACACCCGAGGACAGGGATCCGATCTATCTTTGGGCGCTGATCGTGGGCCTCGGTGTCGGTCTCCTGTATACGGTAACGCTGTCACCGTCGACCGCATTCTGGGATACCAGCGAATACATCGCGACGGCGCACATCCTCGGAATCCCCCATCCACCCGGAAATCCTCTTTTCGTGCTGATGGCGCGAACCTGGGAGCTTCTCCTTGCGCCCCTGGGGCTCTCGGTTGCGACACGGATCAACCTTTTCTCGGCCCTCATGGGCAGTGTGGCCCACGCTCTCTGGTTCCTGGCGGTCCATCACATTCTTTCGTTTTTCTCTGACGATCGGCGGTTCCGCCTCGTCGGCGCGATCACCGCCGTGGTCGTGAGTGCGACCGCCTTCACCGTCTGGAACCAATCCAACGTGAACGAGAAGGTCTACACGGTCTCGCTCATGACCATCGCACTGCTCACCTGGCTGGCCTTTCACTGGCGTGAGAACCTCGGCAAGGGCCGTGATGACAACCTTCTGATACTCATGGCGTTCATCTTGGCGCTGTCGGTGGGAAACCATCTGATGGCGTTCCTCGCCGCCCCGGCTCTTGGCCTGTTCATCCTTTGGGTTTCTCCCGGGGTCCTGCTCAACTGGCGCCTCTACGCGGTCGGGGCGGTCGCCGTCTTTCTGGGTCTTTCCGTACACCTCTTTCTGCCGCTACGGGCTGCGCTCGGCCCCATCATCAATGAGGCCGATCCGACCTGTGAAGGTCTCGGGAGTGCCCTGACGAGCATCGTGACGATGGGCCAGGCGGGTTGTAGCGAGCTCTCGGCCGCGCTCTCGAGGCAGCAGTACCTCAAGCCCCCTTTGATGCCACGGGCGTCACCCCTGTTGTCACAGCTCACGATGTACCTGCAGTATTTCGACTGGCAGTGGGCGAGAGGCATGGCCGGTTCCCAAACGGTCCTCCCGCTCGTCAGACTCCCATTCACCTTCTTGTTCGCGTGTCTTGGACTCTACGGCGCGGTGCAACATTTGCGGAGAGACACGGCCACAGGTCTCTACTTCCTGGCCCTGTTCGCGACGCTCTCCCTCGGCCTCATCTTCTACCTCAACTTTCCTTACGGCTTTTCGCTCGCCTCGCCGAGTCCCCAGGACATCCATGAGGTCCGCGAGCGGGATTACTTCTTCATGGTCAGTTTCTCGGTATGGGGGCTCTGGGCGGGAATCGGAATCGCCATGCTCTGGCAGGAGGCCGCCACAAAGCTGAAAGGCTCGTGGTCACGAGCCGCGCCGGTACTCTTGCTGGCTCTGATCCCGCTCGTGTCGAACTGGCCGTGGGCGACCCGACGGGCGGACTACTCCGCACGGGACTGGGCGTACAACCTGTTGATGAGCGTCGAGCCCTATGGCGTTCTTTTTACCAACGGTGACAACGACACGTTTCCACTCTGGTACCTGCAGGAGACCGAAGGCATACGCCGCGACGTAACCGTGGTCGTCACGTCCTACCTCAATTTGGATTGGTACGTCAAGCAGATTCGGGACCTCACCACCCCATGCCTACCGGGTGAGAAGGCGAGCGACCACCGGACCCTCATCGTATGCCAGCGGCCGTACGAGCCTCAGGAGGGTGAACCCGTGTATACCGCCGACCCGGGCGCCGCAAACGTGCAGGGACGGATCGCCATCCTCACGGAGAGTCCGATTACCCCGCCCACCCGCACAGCCCTGCCTCTCGAAAACGAAATCATCGAACAGGTGGCCGGACCAGCGGGTTACGTAAATCTCGACGAAGACCGCGATTTTCCCCTCGGGCCCGTGGTGGCAAGTTTGGCGGCGGGAACCCTAATCTATCCGTGGCAGCAGTTCGCCCTGCTGCTCATTCAAAACAGCCTCGGCGACCGTCCGATCTATTTTGCCTCGAGCGGAAGCGCGGCCCGGGACCTGGGGGTGATGCCCTACCTCGTACGGCATGGCCTGGCCTTTCGACTCTCCGCCGGTCCTCCTGATCTGGACCCCCGGAACGTCTTGCTCGAAGACCCGCAAATCATCCCGGTCACCGGGGCCTGGTTGGACGTGGCGCGGACTCGAACCCTGGCGGAAGAGGTCTTCATACATCGGACCGGAATCCCCGATGAATGGGATCATTGGCCCGACCGCTCCACCATCGGAATTCCGGCCTACTACGCCTGGGTCTTTGCGGCGCTCGCGCAGAGCGCCGTCCAGACGGGTGACGACGACGTTCGCATCGCGTACGAGGACCGCTTGATCGCTTGGCAGACGCTCGCGCAGTAGGAAAGAGAGCCATTAAAAGGGGGAGATGGCGGGCACGCCCCTGCTTTGGTATCCTAGGGCACCTCACTTACGGTTAGGTGAAACCGTTCACGGACGATCACCACGGGGCGGCGCAACAGACCTCCGCCCTCTCACGGACCCAAGGAGAATCTCATGGCGACGGATGCGCCCGCTCAGAACTATGGCAACCACCGAAAATTTGTTCGGCCTTTCCACTTGGTGGCCCTCCCGATTCTTCTGATCAACCTGATTTTTTCGGCGTATGTTGCCGTTACTTCCCTCTCCATGGACTCGGTAATAGCGCTACTTGTCGCCTTTGCATTGATTATCATCGGGCTCTACGCCCGGATGTTCGCGCTCGGCGCACAGGACCGCGTCATCCGCCTCGAGGAACGACTCCGCCTACAGGAGCTGCTACCGGCGGATCAGAAACACACCATCGACAAGCTGACCACCGGTCAGCTCATTGGGCTTCGGTTCGCCTCGGATGGTGAGGTCGTGGATTTGGTCGCGGCCGTAACCGCGGAGGGAATCGATGACCGTGAGGAAATCAAGAAACGCGTGACGAATTGGCGCGCTGACCACCAGCGGGTGTAGCGCCAGGGGTCAGTGAATCCGTAGCTTCCCCACGCCGCTTCGCTGCACTCGAGCGTACGGAAATCCACGCCGATCGACCCCCAATTCGACGATCCAATCGAACCGTTCGGGTGTTGCGTCGAGGATGTCACCGCGGCAGAAGAGAAGAATCTTCGGCACGCGGACGAGCAGCGTTCGAAGGAGGCCGACCGCCCTCAACTTGGCGTCGGGCTCGAGGCGATCGAAGGTGTCTCCCAGAAGGATCTCGGGGGCGTGTACGCCACAACCGGCAGCCAGGTCGACAAGGGCGAGCCGTAAGGCGAACAGATACGCGGCCGCCTCCTCGTCGGATTGGATTCTCCGAGCGCCCTCGTCTCGAACGATCGTGGGCTCGCCATCGCCGGTCACGCCGACCCCGAGCACACGGCCGCTTGTCAAATGATTCAGGTAGCGCCCAGTCCGGTCGGTCAACGCCTCAAAGGCGTCCGACAGAAGCTCTCTTCGTAGAGCCTCCAACGCGCGGCGACGGAGATCCCGCTCGTCCGTAGGCCGTCCGGCGCGCCCACCCTCATCCGACTTCGACGGGCTCTCCCCTACCTGGGCCATCGCAAGCGTGTCTTCCGCTTCGGTCAGCTCCGGCAAGCGAGCCCTCAGCCGCTCAACCTCTTCGGTGGACTCCTCGATCGTGGCATGAAGCCGAAGGGATTTCCCTTCGAGGTCCTGAAGATGAGGGGGCTTCAAGTCCAACTGGTCTTTCCGGCGCTTCCACCAGCTCCCGTCCTGTACCACCGACTCCCACTCCTCACGGAGCACCTCCAGGACAGACTCGAATCTCTCGCTGAGCACGCGGTCGCAGGTCGGGCACGCCGTATCGCTGCCTCCTTCCTCGAGCTGGTGGAGGCGGACCTTGAGCTCCCGCGCGCGATCGCGATAGGCGAGGAGATGCGTCTCGGCATCCTGTCGCTCCCGCAGCCAATCCATGTTTGCGACTTCGAGATCTCCGCCCACTTCCACGGCGTCCGCACGTAATGCCCTCAGCTCACGGGCCTTGACGCGAAGTGCCTCCGGAAGCCGCCTCAACTCCTGAACCCGCCCGCGGAGCCCTTCCACGCCCGAGTCCGACCACAGTGAGTCACCGCCGGCTCGGGAACCTCCGTGGATCACGGCCGAGATCTCTTTGTCCACGCCGTCGAGGCCCGTCCACTGCGCCAGAATGCGCACCGCGCGGCGCCACGCATGTGCGGGCCCGACGGTGCCCGGGCCGGCGATCAGCGTCTGAAGGCGTTCGTCGTCCTGGGCCAGACGACGAGCGAACCGGTCCATGACCTCACTACGCAGGGGGCCGTCCCCCCCGACCAAAGCCGTGAGGCCGGCACCGAGCTGGAGATCGAGCGGTCCCTCCTTCGCCCCTGCAGCACCCGTTGCGACGGAGTCCACGCTCACCACACTACGCCCGACGCTCCGGGAGACATTCCTGCACCAACTCAACCAAGGCGTCAAAATTATCGCTCTGGTCCGCAAGGCACTCGACCAGCCTGGAAGCCATTCGCACGGACGGCTTGACCTCCTGAGAGAGAGAGAGGGGCGGCGCGTCATCGAGCTGCACCTCGAGGTGTAGTGCCCGCCGCCGATACTCAGGCAATACCCCCTCGAGGAGGTCCAGCTGTCCTGGCGGGAGCCCCTGAATTCGAATCCGCACGATCTTCTCTTCGATCCCGCCGGGCACCTCGCCGAGTACCTCAATTACGCGCTCCCGCAGGCGCTCGGGCCGATCCGCCTCGAACGGGATCGGTTCAAGCGATACGACCGGGCGACCGTGGATCGGGTGAAAGCGGGTCTGGCCTGACTCGAGATCGCACGTCAAGAAACCCTTCTCCTCGGCGGCCTCTTCCCAAGGGGTAGCTCCCACACGCTCGAGGGCACCCGCGTAGTGAACACCCGGTAGCACCTCGCGTCGAAAATGTTCGTGGCCGAGCGCCACGTAATCCCAATCACCCGAGTCCAATGAGAGTAGCGAAGCTGCCTCCTCGTCCACGGATCCATACCCCACGAGTACATTCCATCGCGCATCCGGGTTCGGTACGACCACAGGCCGGGGTCCTTGGACCGTGGATCGATGCGGAACGAGGACGACGTTCAGATTCAACTTCGAGTAGTGCACGGACCGGGTCGTCGCCGTCACAGCCTCGACGCCGGCCAACGTATCGAAGGCACCGAGGGGACCAGGATCCGCAGGACCGGGCGGTGTGTCCCGGGCGCCCGCGGCCATCAGAACGGGCACATCGGGGAGAGCCTCCCTCAGGGTCTGCAGCCCCTGGGCAAGCGCAACGAGCGCGGAGTGAGGCGGTTCGGGCCGGTCGAACACATCACCCGCGACGAGAACGGCGGCCGGTGCGATCTCGAGAACCCTCTGGATCGCCTGGTGAAATGCACGAGCGACGTCGGCTTCTCGGACATTTCTGCCCTGCTCCATATGTCCGAATGCCCGATAACCGAGGTGCAGATCTGATAAGTGCGCGATGATCACGGCGTTTTGGGCGCCGCCGCCTGAACGCCATCCGCCGGGTCGGGCTCGGCGACCTCAAGCGCCGCGATACTCTCTTCGAGGGGCACCAGGACCCACCCCTGAAGAAGTGCGGCCCCCGAAAGAATGACGAGGAGAAAGAGTGCGAATGAGGGTACGCCCACGCCAGAGAGGGCACCGAGGCCGGTCACCAACACGCCGGCGGCAGCGCCGACGGATGCGAGCGCACCGTCACCCGGCAGGCCCGCCATCATCCGCACGGTGCTTATGCCCCTCAAGAGACGGCCCCCCGCATACAGGGGAAGGCCCGCGAGCAAGGCGAGACCAAGCGCTTGTGAAATGGGTGACGCTCCGAAGCCCGCGAAGAACGCCCACGCGAGCGCGAAGCCGGCCGCAGCGAGAAAAGCCATGAGTGCGACCAGCCAGCGCCTCCTAAGTGATTCCACCGCGTCGCTCCACTCCTTCGGCGGCGCACTCATACCCAAGCCCACACCGAACGCACCCAGCTCGATCGCCACGATCAGCGTCAGCGATCGAAGCAGCCCCTCTCCGGAGTAAAGCAGAAGAGCCACGGCCACGGTTCCCGACGCCCCCGCGGCAAATCCCGCGAAAAACGCCGGTGCCCACCCCAATCCATTCCTCAAAGACACCCCCAGCCCCCTCGGCTCCCACCCTGACGCACCGCACAGCCGCGATACCGAGCCTTTGATTTCCCCCGTGCGCCGAGATAACTTTTCTGCATGAATACAGCCCTCAAAAGGCTCCCTCTCCTCGGGATTGTAATCGTCGCTACAGGCTGCGACAACGTAGAATGGGGAGGCGTGGAGCTGGGATTTAGCTCGCCGGCCGATAGCCCGGTCTCCGAGACCTCCGCTGAAGTGGGGGAGGTCGTCGAGGATCCCGTCCCCGAGGACCGGCCCATGGGCCCGGTCCTCTACCTGGGTCACCGTGCCGGTGGGGAAGCGACTTTGGTGGCCGTGGCGGAGATCCGGCCCGAGGGTCTTTTCCCGCTCGAGGCCGTCGGATCCGTCGAGGCAAGCAGAGCGTTCATGGCCGAACACCTTACACTCGGCATGGAATTTACGCTGTTTTCGGATGGGGCACGGGTCGGGAGATTGATCGCCGATAGGTTTTCGGTGGACGGGCGGTATTGCAGCGCCCGCCCCCAGATCCGGGGCCCGATCGAGCTGACGCCGGTCGCCGCGACGGTCGAGAGGTTTCTGGCGCTACCGGCGACGGAGGGGAACGCCTTCGAGTACGGTGCCTACTCCCCTGTCGATCAGACGAGGGATCTGCGGGTGACCTCACTCACGGCGATGCAGGAGATCATTCCCTCCGTCGGTGCACTCTGGCCGGTATCAGTGCTCGGGATTCGGCAGGACGTCCAGATGTTCCGGGCTACGCCCAACGGGGCGCCGACGGTGGTCGCGACGTTTGTATACGCTGACGATCTCCGCGTGGGACCGGCGGCCCTTGGAGCCTACTCCGTCTTTCTCGCCTCTGACGACGATGGGGTGGGGTACCGGAGCACGTACGCGGACTACCGGTTGTTCTCTCGCGACGGCAAGGGGGCCGCACGTTACTTCGACCACCTGGATGTCGACGGGGATGGAAGCGACGAGATGGTGCTCGAGGTCATGGGGGAGGATGCCATGTGGCTCTCCACGCTGGGTCGGCAGGGAGGAGCTTGGGTGGAGGAGTACCGCGACCCATGTGGGCTACCGCCCAGTTCTTCAGCGCCGGCCAACTGACACGGTCTAGGTAAGCCAGGCATGCGTTGGTCGTTCAACTGTTTCCTTCTAGCGACGCTGCTCGGCTGCGACGTATTCCCGGGCCAACAGCTTCCTGCCAGGCCGGAGCAACCCGAGCCCTCGAGCGGTTACCCCTTCCGCGTGGTCGACGCCGCCGGTGCGCAGCACACGTTCGATTCAGCGCCCCAAAGGATCGTTTCTCTCGTCCCGTCGGCCACGGAGGCGCTCTTGGGGATGGCCCGGGGCGACCGCCTGGTCGGCCGAACCGAATTCGATCGGATGCCCGAGCTCATCGGTCTGCCGTCGGTGGGCGGCGGCCTCCAGCCCAATCTGGAGATCCTGGTCTCTCTCGATCTCGATCTCGTCATTCGCTTCGCCGGTGATTCCGACCTGGCTTCGGCTGAGCGCATGACGGATTTGGGGATTCCCCACTTCGCCGTCCAGCCCGACGGCATAGAGGACGTTCTGACCATCATCCGTGACCTGGGAAGGATTACGGATGCGTCAGACGCGGCCGACTCGATGCTACGCGAGATCCGAGACGCCCTCGATGACGTGGCTCGCCGCGTTGACGGCCTGCCCGAGCCCCGCGTTGTTTACCTCCTGGGTGGCGATCCCCCCTGGGTGGCCGGCCCGGGTACGTACATCGATGAGCTCATTGGCATCGCCGGCGGAACCAACGTATTCGATGACCTTGGCACCTTGTACGCTCCGGTGAGTATGGAGGCGTTACTCGATCGGGATTTGGACCTGATCCTCCTCTCTGATGGACTGACGCCTCCTTCGCCCCTCGCGCACGTGGCGAGCGCCACTCTTCCGGCCTCAGTGGAGATTCCGGGACCCGGGCTCGGAGAGGCGGCGCGCGACATCGCGCGCCTGATTCACCCTGGAGCCTTTGACCCGAGTCCCCGATGAAACCCCTCTCCTGGGCTGCTCTGTTGGGGCTCGCCGTGATCCTGGTCTTCCTGCTGAGCATCCGGCTCGGCTCCGTGGGGCTCACCACCGGCGAGGTGTTCGCCGCTTTGCGTGGCGAGGGAGACCTCAATATCCAGCGCATCATCGTGGATCTCCGCGCCCCCCGAGCCGCGATGGCCATCCTGGTCGGCGGCGGACTCTCGCTTGCGGGTGCCGTTTTCCAGGCTCTGCTTCGTAATCCGCTCGCCGAGCCCTACATCCTCGGAATCTCGGGAGGCGCCGCCACGGGGGCGGTTCTCGCAATTGCGATGGGCCTGACCGCTTCACTTTCCTGGGCGCTTCCCGCAGCCGCCTTCGCGGGAGCTCTGCTCGCGATCGTTCTCGTGCTGAGGGTCGCGGCCACGGCCGACAACCGAGTGGACGTGCGCGTCCTGCTCCTGGCCGGCGTGGTGGTTGGGGCATTTTTTGCGGCCTGCATCTCCTTCGTACTCTCGATCTCGGATGCCCGAACGGTGCGTAGCGCGGTCCTTTGGATGATGGGTAGCCTCGCGGGCTCCGACTGGACCACGGTGGTGATGGTCACCCTGTACACTCTCCCGGCCGCGATCGCGCTCGTGGGTCTGGCTCGCCCGCTCAACCTGTTGGCGATCGGCGAGGAGACCGCGGGTTATCTCGGAGCCAACGTGGAGCGCGTCAAACGTGTCGCCTACGTGCTCGCGTCGCTCCTGACGGCCGCCGGAGTGGCGGCCACGGGGGTCATCGGCTTCGTGGGGCTGATCGTGCCCCATGGCGTTCGGCTTCTGGTCGGATCGGACTACCGGGTCCTCCTTCCGCTGTCATTCCTCGCGGGAGCCGTGTTTCTCACCCTGGCAGATGTCGTAGCCCGTACCGTCATGTCCCCCGCCGAGGTGCCGATCGGCGTCATTACCGCGTTCGTGGGGGTCCCGCTCTTCTTGCTTCTTCTGCGACGTAGTATGGGGGCGCGACACGGCGCAGGGATCGAATCCTAGATGCCGACCGAATCCACAAACCCGGCCGATCCGACCCGATCCGCAGCCCTCGAGGCGACCGAGCTGACGGTCCAATACCCGCATGCGCCCGAGCCGGCACTCGATTCGGTAACCCTGGTCGTGCCGCGGGGCACATTCTACGCCGTTTTGGGCCCGAATGGCTCCGGAAAGTCGACGTTGCTTCGGGCGCTCCTCGGCATGGTGCCGCACGCTGGGGGTCGGGCCCACGTGTTCGGTCGGCTGGTCTCGGATTGGGACCGACGAGCGCTGGCGCGGGAAGCCGGTGTCGTGACCCAGTCGGAGTCGATGGCCTTTCCCATTACCGTGAGGGATCTCGTGGCGATGGGGCGCTACCCCTATCTGGGCGCACTCCAATCCGAGACGCTCGCCGACCGGGAGGCCATTTCGGAGGCCATGCGATTGTGTGATCTGGAAAGCCTGGAGCAGCGATTCCTGTCCACCCTGTCCGGTGGTGAAATCCAACGAACGAGGGTGGCCCGGGCACTCGCGCAGGAGCCGAACGTGCTGATGTTGGACGAACCCACGGCAAGCCTCGACGTCCGCCACGAGATGGAAATTCTGGAGCTACTGCGAGCGTCGGCCGACCGTGGAATGACCATTTTCCTGATCACCCACCATCTCGACCTCGCCGCACGATTTGCGGACCGAATGCTCCTGCTGGATCGCGGAAAAGTCGCCGCCGAGGGCCGACCTCGAGACGTGCTACAGGAAGAAACGCTTCAGCATGTTTACGGGTGGCCCATCTCAGTCAGCGACGACCCGGCCACCGGCGTACCCCGGATGACGCCGCTGTCCACTGCTTTGCAGCCGGCTCCGGAGCGAGCCGCTGACTCCTCATGATCAAGCCTCTGACTCTTCATAGAGAATTCGATAGCTCTCGAATCGGCCCGGGTCGATCGCACCCTCTTCCAGCGCTTGGCGCACGGCGCAGTCAGGCTCGTGAAGATGGCTGCACTCCCTGAAACGGCACGAGGCCTTCAGAGCCCGGAGTTCGGGAAAACAACCATCGAGCTCCTCCCTGGGTACGCCCCAGACTCCCACGTCGCTGAACCCCGGTGTATCCGCCACCAATCCCCCGCAACGTAGCTGGATGAGGCTCGAGCTTACGGTGGTGTGTCGGCCCGTACCGTGCTTCCGGCTGAGCTCACCGGTCCGGAGCGCGTGCTCCGGCTCGAGCGCGTTCACGAGACTCGACTTTCCCACGCCCGACGGACCTGCGAGGGCGGCGATCCCTTCACAGAGCTGCTCGGCCAGCCGATCCATACCTTGGCTCAAGAGTGCGCTGATCCGCAATACCTCGTATCCGAGAGGCAGGTAAACCTCTTCAAGTCCGTCCGCCACGTCGGCGGCACCATCAAAATCCATCTTGTTGATGATGATCACCGGAGTGACGCCACCTGATTCGCCCACGACGAGAAGGCGGTCGATGAGATCCCGGCGGGGTTTCGGCCGAGCGGCAGCCACCACCACGAGCAGGCGGTCGGCGTTGGCCACGAGAACCTTGATGGTCCGGCCCCCGAAGCGGCTGCGGGTGATCGAGGTCTGCCTCGGAAACACCTCCTCGATGACGTGAGCCTCGTCGTCGATCAACTCGACCCGAACTCGATCACCAATAACCACCTGGTCCCCGGTTCTTTCCTCGAGCTTGAGCCGACCCCTCAGAGAAGCTTCGACGATCTCGCCCGACTCCAGCGCCACCGTGTAGATACCGCCGCCGACGCGGCGAACCATCCCCTTCACGGGGCTCTACTCCTCGGCACACCAATAAAAAAAAAGCCCCGCTCCCCGAACAGGCCGTCGGCCTCACGGGGAGCGGGGCATCCCTCGCGGAAGGTCACGCGGCAAAGGACTCCAGAGCATCTCCCTTGCCACCCTCACGGAGCCGCCGTAGTGCCCGATCGCGGAGCTGGCGAATACGCTCGCGTGTAACGCCGAGCAAATTGCCGATCTCCTCCAACGTGTGTTCGCGCTCTCCCTCGAGCCCGAAATACAGGCGCAACACCTTGGCATCGCGAGCTTCGAGCATCGTCAGCGCGACCCCCACGGTCTCAGTCAGAAGCCTGGCCTCGACGTCCTGTTCGGGCTCTGCAGCTTCTTCGGAAATGAAGCGCTCCACGAGCTGAGAGTCCTCGCTGTCGCCGATGGGCGCGTCCAGCCGGATCTCTGCGGCGTTGAGCGTCTGCAACGACTCGATCAACTCCGGCGTCAGATCCGTGGCGCCACTCAATTCTTCTGACGTGGGCTCCCGGTTCAACTCCTGCTTGAGGCGCTCCTTCTCCCGGAAGATGCGCGCCAAGTCGGAAGCACGATTGAGCGGAACACGCACGGCCCGTCCGTGGTTCGCGAGCGAGGCCAGAATCGCCTGGCGAATCCACCAAACCGCGTAACTGATGAACTTCACGCCCTGCTCAGGATCGAACTTCCGAGCCGCGGTGACCAGCCCGACATTCCCTTCCTGAATCAGGTCCGTAAGAGCAACGCCCCGGTTCTGGTACTTCTTCGCGACACTGATAACGAAGCGTAGATTGGCGCGGGCGAGCTCCTGGATGGCACCCTGGTCGCCCTTCTGGGCCAGAGCACCGAGCTCCTTTTCCTTATCGGGAGTAATGAGCTCGTGGCGGCTGACATCTCTCAAGTACTGGTCGAGAGCCGTCTTCTCCTCGATGCTGGCGTCGAACCCGGAAAGGGGATTACTACGACGACCCTTACGCTTTCTAGGCGTTGTGACCGTAGCCTTCCTACGCGTTTTGACCGTAGCCTTCTTACGCGTGGTTACCGTAGGCATCGAAATTTATCTCCTCAACCACTTCAGTTTTCAGATTGGAAACACGTTTTGACACAGATTTTTGTAGCGTAAAATCTGCAGCCGTAGAAGCTATCACTTTACCTCGGCTTTGTCCACACGTTTCTCATTACTTCCGGCGGGGGCACACGGCGAAGCGTCCGAAAACAACGCCACAGTGGACAACGACCTCATCTTAACCCCCTGTATGTTCACTGTTCCCGGCCTGAGCCGGTCAGCGGGGCGCCAAATTATTCCCACTTTTGCGTACGGGTGGCACCCGACCCTAGTTTCGGCTCCCCGACCCTTCCAAGCAGGGAGTCCCTTTGACCCTTCGATGGCAAGCCACCGGTGTTTCCGATACCGGACTCAGGCGAGCTCAGAACGAGGACACGCTCGTTCTCGATGACGCCGAAGGTGTCGTGATCGTTGCGGACGGTATGGGCGGCCGGCCAGGAGGAGAGTACGCGTCCTCGCTGGCCGCCGAGGTCGTCCAGGCGCATCTGTCCTCGCACGAGGGATCGGTCGGTGAACCGGGCGACCGAATGGCCGAGGCGATCTCCTCGGCCAACCTGAAGGTCTGGGAGGCTTCCGTCGCCGACCCGGCACGCCAAGGCATGGGTACCACCGTCACCGCGCTTGCCCTCGATGGCGACACCGCGCAATGGATCATCGGCCACGTCG
>Ga0209988_10000288_pt1 | contig 30098 bp, 26 predicted proteins | sample N075metaG_FD_183115 | JGI IMG/M metagenome (GOLD analysis project Ga0209988, IMG submission 183115) | Deep subsurface microbial communities from Kermadec Trench to uncover new lineages of life (NeLLi) - N075 metaG (SPAdes) (version 2) | ecosystem: Environmental > Aquatic > Marine > Ocean trench... | reverse complement strand
GAGAATGACAGCCCGGCATCTTTCCGATTTGCTGCGCTACGCATACAAAAGCGCATACATGCCCGAATACCTGTCGTCGCTTTCGCTCTCGGGGGTGGACGGAACAATGTCGCGGCGGTTTCGCAACGGGGTCCTGACCGGTATGGCTCACATGAAGACCGGGTCGCTGGATAACGTTAGTTCGATCGCCGGCTATTTCCAGGCACGCTCGGGAAATCGTTACATCGTCGTAATGCTGCACAATCACCCCGACATTCACCGCGGTCCGGGTGAGGAAGTGCAGGAAGCATTACTGCGCTGGTTGGTCGAAAAATAGCGTCTTGAACGTCGGAATTCGGCGACAGTTCCGGCTGCCTGATTATTTGATATCTGTAGTAAACTCCGCTCAGCCGGAAATGCTGCAATAGCCCGGCCGGTCGCGAGATGCCTGGGAGGGTCAACGATGCGCACTGCGTTATTTTTTTTGATTGTGTTGCCGTGTGCTGCAATGGCGGAAACGGCCTACATCACCGATAACCTGCGACTGGGTTTGCACCGGGCGGCCGACACGAGTGACCGTGCGTTCCGCACACTTCGAAGCGGACAGGAACTCGAAATTATTTCACGGGATCGTAATTACGCTAATGTCCGTTTGCCGGACGGTGTGCAAGGGTATGTGAAAGCGGCGTACCTGGTTTCTGAAAAACCGGCAAAACTGATCGTTGCCGAAACGCAGACAGCAAATGATAAACTTCGGCAGGAACTCGACAGCACCAAAGCCGCATTTGCGGCACCGGCTGCGACAATTGCATCGCTTGAGCAACAGCTTGCTGAAAAGAGCGCCACCCTTGACAACAGCGAGGCGCGGGTCGCAGACCTGACCGCGAATGTCGAAGATTACCAGGATAGCTACGGCCAGTATAAATACAGCTTGCCGCTCAAGTGGGTTGGCGGAGCAATGTTTGTTTGCCTGCTCGGCGGATTTCTATTCGGGCTTTGGTGGATTGACTATCGAAGCCGGAAGAGGCACGGCGGTATCCGCATCTACTAGACTAGGCCACGGCGGACAAAGCCCCGCAGGTTCCGTTTCTAACCGGCAACCGTGCATTCTTGAAAAGCTGATCCAGTTCGTGCTGGCTAACGGCGCGAGTAGCTTTTTCCATTTGTTCCGCATCGACATGCGGCGCAAACAGACGAATGAAATCCGCCATGTAGCATCGCAAAACAGTATTCCGCCGAAAACAAATCCACGCTGTACTGCGCGGGAACAGTCCGTTTACTTTGATCGGCGTCAGGTGCTTATGATCTTCGGCTCCATACGCCATGCTTGCAACGATTCCAATACCGAGCCCCAAAAGAACATAGGTCTTGATAACGTCTGCGTCACTTGACGTGAATACGATGTTCACGTCGAGCCCCTGCTCGGCGAAAGTTCGTTCAAGCGCAGTCTCGCCATCAAAACTGAAGATGTAATTAATCAGCGGATGACGTGCAAGGTCCTGAAGGGTCAGTTCCCTGTCGATTTTTGTAAGTTCGTGGCCGTTCGGAACAAGAACTATCCGATCCCAGTGATAACCGGGAATCTGCAGGAGGTCACTGAACAAATCACTTGAACCGGTCACGATCGCAAAATCGATGTCACTCTTTGCGACCATGTCTACAACCTGGTCCGAGGTACCCTGGTGCAATTTCAGACTAACCTTTGGATACTGCTGCCGAAGTTCGCGCACGATATCCGGAAGAATATATCGTGCCTGCGTATTCGTTGCCGCAATCGTCAGTGTGCCTTCCTGCTCCCGGTAAAAGTCGGTAGCCAGGCGGGTGATCTGTTCGACCTCGCTCATGACTTTGCGCGCCTTCAGGATAACCTGCTCACCAGCAGGGGTTACGCGAGCGAGACTTTTACCTTTTCGGCTGAAGAGCTGGAGTCCGAGTTCTTCCTCGAGCAGCTTGAGTTGCTTGCTGACACCCGGTTGCGATGTATACAGGCGGTCGGCGGCTGCTGTAATGTTCAGGCCATTATCGACTATCGCTAGCAGATACTTTAATTGTTGTAGCTTCATGCAGGCTTTACGTCAGGTGTTGCCGGCTTTTACCGTAGACAAAGGAAGGGTTCGATCGTTGCAAGAAACTCAAACTTTCTTGCAAGTATCTTTTCCCTATATTCTTCTTTCGCAACTTGCGTTATGTCGATGTCCCATATAACGTTTCAATATAACGATCGAAACTATTGGCCCGGCAACATTACCTGACGATAAGCAGGTGCCCTTCGCGTATCCTCTGAGGTCTACTATGACTGATGCACGAGGCAGGTAAAAAGTTGCATGTACTTTATCCGACATAACAGAAACCAGTGGCGGTCAGTGCCCTGTCACATAAAGGAAAGGACATGATTTACGATAGTATTCTCGACACAATTGGCAATACGCCTGTAGTTCGTCTCAATCGGATTGCACCTGATGGTATTGAGATGTTCGTCAAGGTCGAATCGTTTAATCCCCTGGCATCGGTCAAGGACCGGCTTGCCATCGCCATTATCATCGATGCCGAGCAACGTGGTCTCCTGAAGCCCGGCGACACGGTCATTGAAGCGACTTCAGGCAATACCGGTATTTCCCTGGCGATGGTCTGTGCAGCCAGGGGTTATCCATTTGTGGCGACAATGGCCGACTCCTTTTCAGTTGAGCGGCGCAAGATCATGCGTGCCATGGGTGCCAAGGTCATTCTGACGCCGGCGGCCGAACGGGGCACTGGTATGGTCCGCAGAGCGGAAGAACTGGCCAGGGAGCATGGCTGGTTCCTGGCGCGCCAATTCGAAAACCAGGCGAATCCCGCCTATCACCGCAACACGACCGGTCCGGAAATTCTGCGGGATTTCGCGGGCAGGCGGCTCGACTATTGGGTAACCGGTTATGGCACAGGTGGCACCATGACGGGGGCAGGCGAGGTCATCAAGGTGGCACGGCCCGACGTCACGATTGTAGTAGCCGAGCCGGCTGGCGCGGCGTTGCTGGCCGGTGACGAATGGAGTCCGCACAAAATCCAGGGGTGGACGCCCGATTTTATTCCCGATGTGCTGAACCGTGAGGTAGTCGACGAGCTCATCCCGGTGACCGATGAACGAGCCATCGAGCTGGCGAAGCGGCTGGCTGCTGAAGAGGGCCTGTTTGTGGGCATATCGTCAGGGGCGACGCTGGCGGCTGCCTTCGAGGCGGTAGCAGAAGCGGAGAAAGGGACCGTCGTGCTGGCGATGCTGCCGGATACCGGGGAACGATATCTGAGCACGCCGCTGTTTGAAGGCGTTAATGAGGGATCTGACGACGAGTGGCTGGAGTCGCTGTCGTCCTGAATATCTGATTGTTTGCTGAGCCGGCCGGCGGTGGTGATGCATGCCGCGGCCGCTGCCTGTGCCATGAATTCCGCCTGCGCTGGCCGCCACCAGAACTGTAGCGGCAACCGCAAATACCTGAAATGAAAAGTAAATTTAGCGTCATTCGACGCATAGCTGAGACCTGAGTCACAGCCATTTTTCAGTGTGCATGGCATTGTCCTGTTTGATTCACGGGGCCGCGATCCCACCGGCCTGGAATTGGGGTAACGCTCGCCAATGGACGCGGAAATACACAATTTCATAACGCGAAAAAACATCGGTGCAGCCAAAGGGCTGTTGCAGTCCCTGGTGCCTCGCGCGCAGTGCTTCTGTTTTTATGATCGCGCCAAAACCTGCGTCTGGAGCAGCGATGGGGCGGACGACTATGAAATCAACAATTTCGTAGCGGATTTACATGACGACGTCATTGCGGGCATCGATCCGGAATCGACGATGTTGCGCCGTACCCTGACGTCGGGACGGACCTTGCTGGTATTGCCGGCGGTCGGCCGGAATGATGAGAGTCTTGGAATTCTCATCACCGTGTTCTCGAAAAACGCGGGCAAGTCATCCTCATTCAATCCGAGTCTTTTGCGAAGCATATTGCTGCCTGCAGTGCAGGTAATCGGAGAAACGTTTCGTCTTAATCAGGACCTGCAGCTCGCAGAGGAACGGGCCAGGATGTTCGACAAAGAGCTTGCACTTGTTTACCAGGTCGATGAGAAGATTCATGGCACGTCTCGCAGCCATGCGGGCCTCGCCCAGCTGGTCGGGCAAAGCGGACGCTTTCTGAATATCGCGTATAGCGTTCTCCTCCTGCCAGCGAAGCGAATCCGGATCAGTGCCACGCATTCGAGCTGGAAGAATGTCAATCGAAAATCGCTTGATAAGTACCTGATGGATAGATTGTTCCGCCAGCTTGACGGGCAAAGGGCACCGGTCATCTTCGAGATTCCTGCGTTTGAGGGCTCGGATCACCCATCGGAACAGGGTTACCAGGCGATGTTGTGCCCGCTGCTCGACCGGGCAGGCAACATTGAAGGGATGCTTGCGCAACTCGGCAGGGTCAACAATATACCGTTTGACCAATCGCACATGCGTTTCATGTCGCACATAGTGCGCAAGGTTGAATATGTCATCGAACAGTCATTTGACTCGATGACAGGCCTGATGAATCGCGCCGGCTTCGAGGCGCAATTGCACGAATCAGGAAAGGCCTTGAAGGACTCGGGAGATTCTCACCAGATCATTTACTTCGACCTCGATAACTTGCAGCTGGTCAACGATACCTTCGGTCGCAAGGCCGGTGATAAGGTCATCATTCGATTTGCACAACTGATTGAAGATGTCCTGCCCAAGAACGCGGTCGCGACCAGGCTCACGGGCGACGATTTTGTGATCCTGCTGACGCACAGCACTGTTGAACAGGCCATGGACCTCGTCGACCTGGTGCTCAAGAGTGGCGACAAGCTCAGGTACCTGCAGGGCGACAAAACGCTGCAGGTTACGGTCAGCATCGGCGTTGCAGAGTTTTCTTCAAAGACCTCTGAAGGCGATGCTCTGACCACTGCGAGACTCGCCTGCGACTCTGCCAAGGACCATGGCAGGGATCGTGTCGAGGTATACGATCAGGATAATCAAAGTGTTATTCGCCGCTATGACGATATGCACCTCGTCTCGCAAATCCAGCAGACGCTCGATTCCGACGGATTCGGAATGATGGCGCAACCAATCGTCTCCTTGACCGGAAAGGATGAGATAAGCCGTTTTGAAATCCTGTTGCGCATGAATGACAGTCATGGCAACCTCGTTTCATCGGACGCGTTTTTCTCGGCAGCGGAGCGCTATCAACTGATGCCGCAAATCGACCGATGGGTGATATCCAATACGCTGGCCCGCCTGTCCGAGCATCTGGATTACCTGAAAGAGCATCACACCATATTTGCCATCAATTTGTCCGGCCAGTCACTCGGCGACGACGAGATCCTGAACTTCATCGAAGATGAAATCGATTCGAGTGGCGTTCCGTGGGCATCCCTTTGCTTCGAGGTGACCGAATCCGCGGCGGTGTCGAATCGCGAGAAGGCGCAGGCATTCATTGACGCGCTGAGAAAGCGAGGCTGCAAATTCTCGCTCGATGACTTCGGTGCCGGATTGAGTTCATTCGCATACCTCAAGAATTTCAAGGTCGATACGCTGAAGATCGATGGCAACTTCATCCGGGACATCACCGAAAACCGGATCTCCGAATCGATGGTTGCTGCGATCACCCAGGTCGCCAAGGTAATGCAGCTGGAAACGGTTGCCGAATACGTGGAAAGCATGGAAACCAAAGACCTGATCACCCGCATGGGCGTCGATTATGCCCAGGGTTTCGCCGTTGGCAGGCCGAGGGCGCTGGAAGAAGTCCTGTTTGAATTGACCGGCCAGACGCAGACGCCAACAGCGATCCAGCCCGGCCACGCATGAACAGTCCGGGCTAGCGTATTACTGTCTCCGGGCCTGCCGCCGATCTGTTCGAGGCGCCAGTCACAAATCCGCCCGCAGAGAACCTTCGATCCGCCGCTCATGGCGCGGAATTTCTCAGGCGTGCCGAAGAGGTAACCGCCCGCCCACCAAACACCATCCGGCCCGGCACGTTATTTAGGGGTACTCTTAAGCTGATGACCGCGACCGAGAAAATGAGAATGCAAAAGACGGTCGCGGATTTTCCTGCAGAACTACAGGAGGTGGTCTCGTTGTGGGCAGATCGCCTCCATGAACAAAGCGCCGACCTGCCCGGGCAGGAACATGCTCTGAGGGTCTTGCTGCATCTTGTCGCCACAAGCGATTTTGCTGCCAGTGTTCTGTTACGGGAATGGGAGTGGTTCCAGGCGGCGCTAACCAACGGTGAGTTGTCCGTGCCGCCGCAGGACGCGGCTATGGTGAAGTTTATCGGCGACTTCCATTCCGCCGGTGCCGATACCGTTGTCGCCAAGTCGCGCCTGCGGCGGTTTCGAAATCGGGCTTTGACTCATATCCTGTGGCGCACGATTGAAGGATCCGGAAATCTGCGGGAATCGCTGTCGTCGCTGTCAAAGCTGGCAGATGGCCTGATCGAAGCTGCGGTTGCCTGTTCCGGCTGGCTGCTTTCACCGCGGTTTGGGATTGCGCGGAACGCCGGGGGCCAGGAGATTCCACTTGTCGTGCTCGCCATGGGCAAACTGGGCGGCCGCGAGCTCAATTTTTCCTCCGACGTCGATCTCATCTTTCTATACCGGGAAGAGGGCGAGACCGATGGGCCCCGCACCATAAGCGCACACGAATACTTCATCCGCCGCACGCAGCAAATTGTAGCGTTGCTTGACGAGGTAACCGCGGACGGCTTCGTATACCGGGTCGATACCCGGCTAAGACCCTTCGGGGCGAGTGGACCGCCGGTCACCAGTTTTGCGTCCCTGGAGTCTTACCTGTTGCAGCACGGGCGTGGCTGGGAGCGCTATGCGTACATCAAGGCCAGGGTGGTGAGCCCAACCGGCGATCAGGCAACTGTCCGTGAATTGATCGGCGACATCATCGAACCCTTCGTGTATCGGCGCTACCTCGACTACGGTGTATTCGAATCGCTACGTGAAATGAAAGCACTGATCTCGGCCGAAATGCAACAGCATGAACTCGGCTCGAATATCAAACTCGGTCCGGGCGGGATTCGTGAGATCGAATTTATCGCACAGGCGCTGCAACTTGTTCGTGGCGGTAGTGACGCCGCTTTGCGAAACTCCGAATTGCAAAAAGTGTTGCCGTTGCTGGCCAGCGGCAAGGGCCTGTCATCGCCGACGGTCAGCGGATTGCTCGAGGCCTATGTTTTCCTGCGCAAGCTGGAGAATGCGATGCAGGCCATTCACGATCGTCAAACGCATGACCTTCCACAGGATGACGTCGATCAGTTGCGCCTGGTGCTGGCGCTGAACTACGACTCCTGGCAAGCACTACTGGACGATCTCGACACGCAGCGGCAGGAGGTCAGCAAGCATTTTGACGACTTGTTATTCAGTGTTGCCGAAGACACCTTGCAGCCCGACCTTGTGCGGACACTAGGCACTTTGTGGGAATCCGGCGCATCCGCAGAACAATGGCAAGTCGTTCTGCATGAGAATGAATATCGGGCAGCAGATCTGCTGGCCGGGACCATCACCAGGTTTGCAACAGCGTCTGTTCAGCGTCAGATCGGTGCTACGGCACAAGGGCGTCTCGGCCGCTTCATGCCGTTGCTGATGGCGCAGTTACAGGATAGGCAGGTTCCTGATGTCATCCTTGAGCGGATCCTGGGGGTCATTGGCCAGATATTGAGGCGCAGTGCATACGTTTCGCTGCTCATTGAGAATCCTGCTGTTCTTGGGCGCCTCGTCGGCCTCTGCGAAAACAGTGCATTCCTTGCGCAGGAAATTGCACGACATCCATTGCTGCTCGACGAACTGCTGGACCCGAGGCTGTACTCGGCGGTGATCACCGCAGCCAATATGCGCGAAGACCTCGACCAGCGTGCGAAAGGTATCGAAGCCGCTGACAGTGAGCGTCAGATCGAGATTCTTGGTCAGTTTCAGCGCGCCAACCTGTTTCGTATTGCGATCGCCGACCACAGCGGGAACCTGCCGATCATGAAAGTCAGCGACTGGCTTACAGAGCTGGCTGAAATCGTTCTGAATCGCGCGCTGGATATTGCCTGGGAGGATCTTGTGAAAAAACACGGTACACCGACATTCTCCACCGCGCATGGCAAGCGCAGCGCAGGTTTCGGCGTTATCGCCTACGGCAAGCTTGGTGGCATGGAGTTGTCGTATCATTCGGACCTCGACCTCGTATTTCTACATGACTCACGTGGGCAGCAGCAGGAAACCGACGGTGAAAATCCCCTCGACAACAGCATGTTTTTCGGCCGCCTTGTCAGGCGCCTGACACATTTTCTGACGGCTCAGACAGCATCGGGGGCCCTGTACGAAGTCGATACACGGCTGCGGCCAAGCGGCCGCTCCGGCTTGCTGGTGAGTACGATCGAGGGCTTTGAGCGCTACCAGAAAGGGCATGCGTGGACCTGGGAACATCAGGCACTCTTGCGCAGCAGGCCGGTCGCTGGCAGCGCGTTTATTGCGCGGGAGTTCGAGCGGATACGATCTGAGACCCTGCGGCAGAGGGTCCATCACGAACGGCTGCTCGAGGATGTTAAGTCAATGCGCACGAAAATGCGCAGCCAGCTCGACAAGAGTGATGGGCAGCAATTCGACCTCACGCAGGGCGCAGGCGGCATCGGCGACATCGAGTTCCTGGTGCAGTACCTGGTGCTGAAGAATGCTGGCGAACACCCTGCAGTCATTCATTATCCGGACAATATGCGGCAACTGGGCACGCTGGGCGCCGCCGGCTGCCTTGCACAAGCCGATGTCGTGCGGCTGCAGGAAATCTACAAAGCCTACCGGCTGTGCCTGCACCGGCTCGCCCTGGATGAAAAGCCGGCGCTTGTTTCCAGCGCGGATTTTCCGGAGGAGCGCGAATTTGTGGTGCAAATATGGCAGCGTGAACTTGTTTAGCTGGCCGGCCGCTTACCTTATAATTCTGCCAAATCCACATTGAGACCGGACCCGAAAGTGGCAGAGAGAGCAGGAACAGTTGATCAGAACCTGATTGCGGCCAACGCACAGCACCGTTACGGGGTGCGGCGCGACGATCTGCCACTGTCCTGCCCGATGCCGGGCATGTACCTGTGGAACTCCCATCCCAAGGTGTATTTGCCGATCGAGGAAAGCGGCGAGGCGAAGTGCCCGTACTGCGGCGCACAGTTCGTGCTCGACGACAGCGCACAGCAGTCCGATGATCCTGCCGAGTCCGGGCAGTAAAAACAGCGATTTAGCGCTTAAAGTCGACTAAAATCTTAAAAATCGCTCTTCTTGAAATTTTCAGCACGAATGCGTGAAAAGTTTTTAGAAAAAAGATCTTCGATAAAATCTGATAAATATCCGGGTTTATCCAGTAAAAATCGTTAAATTCTGGAAAACTCAAGTTTTTGGAGTTTTGGCCGCTAAAATTGCGGTTTCAAAGCCCTGATGATGGTCAACTGGCGTCCGGAAACAGCTGCGAGTGAGTCGATTTCTGCGTTAAATCGGTAATGATCGGTAAAATAAGCGTATAGCCGGGAAAAATCAGGAAAACTGTCGAATGTCAGGAACCGGTCGAAAGCACCTGGTCCATTCGCTGATTGACACTGGCCAGGCGAATCAGGCCCATTGCCCCCGGATCACGTACCCGCTGACCCCAACGCAGCTCTTCCACCGTTTTTCCGAGGAACCTGCCCACGGCTTCCGGGTACACGTTGACGCTCAAATGACGGCTCAGGTAGGGCCCCGTGCGATCGGGATTCGAGGTGGCGTATAAACCGATGACAGGTGTTCCGGTGGCGGTGCCTATATGCGCCGGGCCGGAATCCGGGCAAATAAGCACCCGGCTGGCGCTGATCAGGGCGCACAGTTCTTTCAGGCTGGTCTTGCCGATGAGGTTGACCAGGGAATTGTCGCAGAGCTTGCTGATCGTGCGTCCGTACTCCAGTTCCAGTTCGGACCTGCCACCGGTCAGGATGACTTTGCAGTTGAACTTGTTGCGGGCGTGGTTCGCTGCGGCGGCGTAATTTTCTGCGCTCCAGTTGCGATAGTTCCTTGAGCGCAGGCTGCTGCACGGGCTGATCAGCAGAATTGGCCGTCCGGCGGATTGATACCTGGCCGCAAATTCAAGGTGCGCGGGAGACAACGGTATATCCCAGCGCAACTCGCGCTGCGGAATTCCGATGTGCCGGGCGAATCCCATCATGGCTTCCATCGCATGTTCACGCGGCGTGGCCTCGATTCGCTGGTTCGTAAACAGCCACTGGAAATCGCGCGCACGCCGGTAATCGAAGCCAAGACGTACAGGCGTCGAAATCAGGCGGCACAGCAGGTTTGCCCGCAACGATGCGTGCATGCACAGCGCAATTTCAAACTCGCGACCCGCCAGTTGATGCCTGACGTCGGCGTAGGCACCGCGGCCTTTGGATTTATCGAAAATGATAAACTCGATATCCGGAATATCCGCCATCAGGCCGGCTTCGGTTTTGCCGATGATCCAGGTGATGCGGGTTTCAGGCCAGGTATCCTGAATGGCGCGGATGACGGCGAGCGCATGGCAGGTATCGCCAATTGCCGACAGACGGATGACACAAATACTCTCTGGCGGCGATTGATCGAACATCTTGAGGAAGCCGGAAAAAAATGATTATGCCGAAACGGGACTGCCAAGTTTGAGCGACACTGTCGAGAAGACCAGAACCGGCGCCATCCTATACGATACCGCCATCATCGACCAAATTTCCGAGCGCGCATTTGCCGCAAATGGTTGGCCCGTGGTGGAGCCGGTACGGGGTGCGCTGCGCTCGGCCGGCCGCGGCAAAACCCTGATCGTCAGTGATGGTGAACACGAATTTGTGTTGCGCCATTACATGCGAGGTGGACTGCCGGGCCGTTTGATACGCGATTCCTATATTTGGCTTGGTGAGCGCCGGACTCGTTCCTTCGCAGAATGGCACCTGCTGGCCAGGCTGAATTTGCTCGGCCTGCCGGTGCCACGTCCCGCCGCTGCTCGTTATTGCCGCTCGGGAGCGGTTTATACGGCGGACTTGCTGACAAAACGGCTTCCCGATATTCGTTCACTCGCGGATCGCATAGCGGACCGGCCTGGCAACGAGAAATTCTGGCAAAGCCTGGGCGCTGAATTGCATCGCTTTCATCAGGCAGGCGTGTTTCATGCGGACCTGAACGCCTATAACCTGCAGATTGGTCGGGACGACAACATGTATCTGCTTGATTTCGATCGCGGAAAAATAATGCCGCCAGGTCAGTGGAAACAGAAAAACATCGGGCGATTGCACCGTTCCTTGCGCAAGATCAAGCAGGCGGACAGCAACATCCATTTCTCGGCAGCAGACTGGAATCAATTCCTTGAGGGCTATTTCAGTGCGTCGAGGTCTGCGTAAACGTCCGGCAGGGGCTCCGGCCGATTCTTGAATTTGCGATGGACCCAATAGTACTGTTCCGGGCACCGGCGAATATGCGCCTCAATAATTGCCATGTACTTCTTCGTGTCCTCGACCGGGTCATCACTTGGCACGCCGTCAATCGGCGGCAGTATTCGTAGTTCGTAGCCACCCTCAGGCAAGCGTCTTGGCAAAAACGGGATGACTTTGGCGCGCCCCAGTTTAGCGAGGGTAGTGGTCGCAATGTTGGTCATTGCCGGAACGCCAAAAAAAGGTATCAGTGCGGATTGCTTCAGATGATAACTTTGATCCGGCGCGTACCAGACAGGTACACCATTGCGCAGGCTGCGCACCATGCTTTTGATGTCATTTTTCTCGATTAAACGCCGCACTGATTTCTCGCGCGTGCCTGCCAGTATCTCGGTCGTGAAGTCACTTCGGAAACGACGGAATACAGCGTCGAATGGTGGACTTTGCAGTCTGAAAGCCCGGCCGCTAACTTCGAGCGTCGTGAAATGTGCGCATAAAAGAATGACTCCGTAACCCTCATCGAGGGTTCGCTGAATAGTTTCCGCGCCCTCGACTGTAGTGATGGCCTGCAATTTTTTGTCGGAAGCCCAGCGGGCCAGCGCCAGTTCCATCAACGAGGCACCGAGTGCCTCGAAGTGCTCGCGCGCGAGTTTGTTGCGCTCTGTTATCGACAATTCCGGAAAGCAAAGCTCGATGTTGCGCCTGGTAATGGCGCGCCGCCCGGCGGCAATGCGATGTGCCAGCCGGCCGATCGATTTTCCAAGCCCGATCTGCCATTTGAATGGCAGCAGGCATGTGAGACGCAGCAAACCAAGGCCGATCCAGGTAGGCCAGTATTTCGGTGCCCGGTAATGATGGAGCGGGCGGCGCTCAGGTCGATTCATGCTGCAAAGTGCCTGTTACGTCATGATGCGACGCGAGTGTATCGGCATGACGCCAGCGACGCGACTTGAGACAAATCTTCAGCGACAAGCAAGATCTTTGCGAGTGCGCACCGTTCACTAAAGATCAATGCGCGTTTGACCGCATGCCGATTGTTGACGGCGGAGGCACATTGCGCCAGGACTTATTCGCTCATGCCATCGACGTAGTCGTCGGTCTCGCCCTCGGGCTCAAGACTGGTAGCGTCAATGTCAGTGAACTCCGCCGGAGCTTCGTCGGATTGAATGCCAACATGAAATACTGCAAATCCGGGCATCACAACCTGGTTTCTCGCCATGCCGATGATGCGTCCGGAATAAGGTGAGTAGAGTTTGGTGCTTGCGTTGTTCATCGGGTCGGTGATGGTGCCCAGCAGGTCGCCTTGCCTGACAGAACTGCCAAGCGTCACATCAGCGAGCAGAATGCCGCCGCGATTGGCGCGTACCCAGATTGATCGGTAGTAAATGGGCTCGGCTTCACCCCACAGACGGATTTTTTTCACCATGCCGAGCGTGTTCAACAATGTCTCAATGCCCTTGACGCCGTGTTTAACTTCGGCAAGCTCCAGCTCGGACGGTCCGCCGGCCTCCAGCGTTACTGACGGAATGCCAGCCGCAGTCGCAGCGAAGCGCAATGTCCCCTCCGCCGGTTCGCTGTGCAGGATGACGGTCGCACCAAACCCCTGGGTCAGGGTAACAACGTCAGGATTGCGCAGGTCCGCGCGCAATTGCGGCAGATTTGCCCGTTCAAATGACCCGGTGTGCAAGTCGATCAGCGCATCGCAGTGAACAACGATCTCTGTGAAAAATGAATGTGCAATTCTCGATGCCGAGCTGCCCGTGGGATTACCCGGGAAAAACCGGTTCAGGTCACGGCGGTCCGGAAGGTATCTGGAGCCACGCCGGAACCCCAGAAGATTTACGATTGGCACGCCGACCACTGCGCCAGACAGTTTTTCCGGATCCAGGTTGTGCATGACCCGGCGCACCATCTCGATTCCGTTCAGTTCGTCTCCGTGTATCGCAGCGGTAAGGCAGAGCGTGGGTCCGGACAGCTTGCCATTAACTACCAATATCGGTGCCGATACCGGCACGCCTTCGAACAGCTCGGTCGCCGTCCAGGAAAGCCTCTGGTAACTGCCAGGATGAATTTCCGTGCCGAGGATGGTTAAAGTCTTTGCGATTCCCTCAGCGGTTGTCACCGCATCAGCAAGATGAACGAACGGAATCTTCGCGTTGTGACCTGCTGCATCGCCTGCAGCGGCAGTTTCGGCGACAATCTCAGCGGGTGATGCGCCGGTCTTCTCCACAGCCGTCGCCACCAGGCTACCGCAGAGCAGCGCGACTGCGGGGGCCACAGCAAACGGGAGATACCTGGTTGAGAACTTAGGTCTGGTCATGGTTATACGTGTACGCTTGGCACGAAAGACGCGATAAGGTTGAACATTGCTTCCGGCTTGGGCCAAAATACCCAAATGGGCGCAAAATTTCTGTGAACTATTCAACCATTTAGCGCTAATTTCTCGATTGAAACCATTAATGCAGCAAATGACAAGTAAATTCGCGAAATACGCAGTATTGACACTGTTCCTGGCCGCCGCAAACTTAAGTGTAGCCGGCAACGAGGTGCTCTTTCCGACACCCAAGGCACTTGAGAGGGATGTGAATTTCTGGGTTTCCATCTTTACCGAGTATTCGACCAGTGAAGGCGTGCTGCACGATAACCGCAACCTCGCCGTTGTTTACGAGAAAATCGTTCTTCCGGAAAACGCCAGCCGCCGTACGCGCAACAGATTATCCAAAGCCAGGCGCGAGTATTATCAGAAGATTCTTCGCGCACTCGCAAACGGTAAACGCGACAGCCTGAGTGCGCAGGAATACCGCGTCCTCGAGATGTGGCCGGCCGATGTCAGCGATAAGGAGCTTTCGTCTGCGGCCAGTCGAATAAGATTTCAGCTCGGACTGGCGGACCGGTTTCGCGAAGGCCTGCAGCGATCAGGTCGCTGGCGGAATCACGTGAATGCGGAGTTCAGTCGTCTCGGCGTGCCACCTGCGCTTGCCGCGCTGCCGCATGTCGAGTCGTCCTACAATCCGGATGCCCGCTCCCATGTCGGTGCATCAGGCATCTGGCAATTTACGCGCAGTACCGGCCGCCGTTTTCTGCAAGTAGACCATATTCTCGACGAAAGAAACGATCCGTTTCTGGCAACAACCGCCGCTGCAAAATTACTGGCTTACAACTATTCGATAACCGGCAACTGGCCAATGGCCATTACCGCCTATAATCACGGGCTCTCGGGCGCGCGTCGTGCAATGCGCCAGTACGGCGATAATGCATACACGGAAATTCTTCGTCATTACAAGAGTCGGACCTTCGGTTTTGCCTCACGCAATTTCTATGTTGCGTTTCTTGCGGCCATGCAGATCGATCAGAATCCACAGACTTACTTTCCCGGTCTGGTGATCGATAGTCCGGTTGACTACGCGACGATATCACTTCCCGCCTACATACCTGCCGACAAGCTTGCGCTCGCTCTGAAGGTGCCGGAAACCGATCTCGCCAGGCACAATCCGGCGATTCAGGCGACTGTCTGGCAAGGTAGCAAGCACCTGCCAATCAATTTCGAGCTCAGGCTGCCGAATAACATGCTGAGCGCCTCGCTGCCCGACCTGATGGCGAATCTGTCTGCCGATGCGCGATTCGATAAACAATTACCGGATCTGTTTCATACGATCAGGCGAGGCGATACCTTGTCGCAGATTGCGGATGAGTACGGCACAAGAGTGTCAACTCTGGTTGCGCTAAACAGTCTGGGAAACAGGAATCGCATCAGGGCGGGTCAGCAATTACGACTGCCGGCAGCTGGCCCCGCACCTGCGCCGACGCCGGTGCCTGTAGCGGCTGCACCGTCACCGGCTCCATCGTTGCCTGCTTCGTCGCCGCCACCTGCGCCGATGCTCGCCGCAATCGCAGATGCGCCGGCGATAGTTGACGGCAAGGTTGACGATGAGGAAGTACCCTTTGTGTTCGCCGATCAGTTTGGTTCGTTGATCGGCACCCTGCAAGCCGCATTGCTTTCCGACCCGAGTGACTACACTGTCGCCGAAGATAGAACCATCGAAGTCCAGCCACTCGAGACACTCGGCCACTACGCCGACTGGCTCGGCATCAAGACCCAGAGGCTCAGGGATATCAACGGGCTTGCGTTCAGAGCACCGGTGGTGGTCGGCCAACGTATCAAGCTCGATCTGGGCAAAGTAAAGACAGAGTCATTTGAAAATCTTCGCGCGGCCTACCACAGGCAGCAGCAGGATACATTTTTCCGCAACAATACGATCACCGGTGTCACCGAACACGTTGTCAGGCGCGGAGAGTCAGTCTGGATTCTTGCGCTGAGAACATACGATGTGCCGGTCTGGCTGTTTCGCCAGTACAATCCGGAACTCGATTTACACAATGTGCAGCGTGGCGCACGCCTGAATTTCCCGATTCTCGTCAGTAACACGCCAGGCTAATGCGCATTCGGCCGGGCCTCGTTGCGTTTCGGTTGCTTCCGGTCTTATTTGTAACGGCAGCCGCCATGACTTACGTGGGCTATGTTGAGGGTGCCGATGCATACGTCATCAGAAACATCACCCCAATGCTGATGGTCATCGTGCTGTCGATCCTGACCTTGACCCTGGGCGGAGGCAGCTGGACAGGCGCTGGCTGGCGCTGGCCCCTCGGCACAGCGGGCTTTGCGATACCGGCGCTGGGATTGTCCCTGTATCTTCACTACGGATACGCAGTCGATCTCGAGGGCATGTTTGACGATGCCATTTACCCACGGGAGTTATTTCGACTCCTGCCTGCCTACACCATGGTTGCCGGGGCGACAGGCTTCGCAATAGGCTGGATTGCCGGGCGAAATGTTTAGGGCAGAGGTGCTACACCGGGCACCGGTCCGTTTTCAGGCCATTCCGGGTTTGCTAGTCTACCGGTACCCTTGAGGATGCAGATGATTTTTCGACGGCAATTCACCGTTTTACCTGGTATGGCCATACTGCTGGCAGGCCTTTGCCTGCTGGTGTTACCTGCACAGGCCGGCGATTTTCCGATGGCGGACAAAGTGGTCGTGGAGAAAGAAAACCGCAAGCTGCATCTGATGAGGGAGGGCGCGGTATTCCGTACTTTTGACATCGCACTTGGCGTTGCCCCGATTGGCGACAAAAAGCGCGAGGGAGATCAGAAAACGCCCGAAGGTCTCTACTCGCTGGATATCAGGAATTCGGACAGCGATTATTTTCTGTCGATTCATATCTCCTATCCCAGTTCGCTAGACCGTGCAGATGCCAGGCACAAGGGCTACGATCCGGGCGGCGCGATCATGATTCATGGTCAGCCCAATATGCCGACCTATTCTGCAGCTTATTACCGAAAGGAGGACTGGACCAACGGTTGCATCGCGGTTTCAAATTCGGACATGATCGATATCTGGCTTATGACGCCAGGTGATGTCCCGATCGAAATCCTGCCGTGAGAACCCTGGAAGAATAATTTGCAACACGGAGAAATAGTCACCGGCACGTCCCTGCGGGCCGATAGTGATGAAACGGTCGACGCCGAGGTTTGGCCCGAAGGCAGTCTCGAAGTCCTGTCACAGGTCGAAGCAGAGCAGCTTCGGCGACATGGTGAGGGCGGATTGCATGCACTGTTGCGGCGTTCCATCCTGGCGGTACTGAACTCTGGTGCCGATACCGACGATACGCGCGCAGTTCTGCAAAAATATCAGAGCTTCGAAGTCGGCTTCAAGCAACAGGACCGAGGGTTGAAGGTCACGCTGAAAGGCGCGCCGGCGACGGCTTTTGTCGATGGCACGATGATCCGGGGAATTCGGGAACTGCTGTTCGCCGTGCTTCGCGATATTGTATTTACCGACCACGAATTGCGCGCAACCGGCAGGTTCGATCTGAAGTCATCGGCGAATATAACCAACGCCGTTTTTCACATCTTGCGCAACGCCCGGATTCTGCAGTTGCCTGTAAAACCGGACCTCGTGGTGTGCTGGGGAGGTCATGCAATCAGCAGGGACGAATACGATTACACCAAGAAAGTTGGTTACGAGCTGGGTTTGCGTGCCCTCAACGTATGCACGGGATGCGGTCCGGGGGCGATGAAGGGGCCAATGAAAGGCGCAACAATCGGCCACGCCAAGCAACGCATTCGAAATGGCCGGTACATAGGCATCACGGAACCCGGCATCATCGCGGCAGAGTCACCGAACCCGATCGTAAATTCGCTGGTGATAATGCCGGACATGGAAAAACGATTGGAGGCGTTTGTTCGGGTCGCGCATGGCTTCGTGGTGTTTCCAGGCGGTGTTGGTACGGCGGAAGAAATATTGTATTTGCTGGGTATTCTGCTGCATCCGGATAATCGAGATTTGCCGTTGCCGATGATAATGACAGGCCCGCCGGAAAGTGAATCGTATTTCCGGCAGATCGATGAGTTTATTTCGAAGACGCTTGGTTCCGAGGCACAGAGGCGATATACAGTCATCATCGGCGATCCGGAAAAGGTAGCGCGCAAGATGTCAGAGGGTATCGATGAGGTCTGGCAGTTTCGTAAGAAGCGCGGCGATGCTTATTATTTCAATTGGCGAATGGTAATTGACGAAATTTTCCAGAAACCGTTCATTGCAACGCATGAGTCGATGCGTGCGATCGATCTGAGCAGCGATCTTCCCTTGCACATTCTGGCTTTAAATTTGCGCCGCGTTTTTTCAGGCATTGTGTCCGGCAATGTGCGGGATGACACGATGGCCGAGATCGAAAAACTGGGCCCCTTCGAAATCCGCGGTTCCAGGCGACTGATGAAATTGCTCGATGGGTTGCTGACAGATTTTGTTATTCATGGTCGCATGAAGCTGGCAAGTGAATCTTATGCACCTTGTTACCGGGTGACGAGTTAGCCCGGCCACTCGTAAAATGTTCGGGCTGGCGCTCGGCTGTCTGCCGATTTGTGCATCTGCGAGGTTTCGCATTTAGTTAAATAGTCTGGCCAGTGCCCTGAAGGGGCCTTCTTCATTAAGTAAAAAGACACAGTAACATATTGATCTTTATATAAAAAATGGCTTACTGCATTGTGATGCAGTTCCTGTGCCCGGGAACCTGTGCCACGTAGCATCTGTGCATAGGACTAGAAGAGCAGACGCTTATGCAGGACAGCAAAGAAATTACCTGGGCCAGTGATTCCAGCGCTGAAGCGGCAGACGAACCGGAAGCAAACGATCGCGCGAATAGTATGCATGCCGGTGACAAAGCCGACTCGGATGGCTGGCAGCAATATCGCAGATGGATTTCTAAAGCACCCGCACCGCGCACTCGTCGTGCCAGCGTTGACTCGTCGCTTTATACATGGAAAGGCTATCGCGATTGGGCTGAACAAGTTAAACGAAACTGGTTCGATAGCTAGTATTCTGTTCCGCAAACAAGCTGCTCAGCTTAAGTCAAACCTGAAACACCAATTCCATTGCTAATTCTTGACGCCACGTGACACGGATCACAGGTGATTCTGTGCGAGACATTTCGTACACGCAATTTATTGTGGCTTGTACACAAGCGATGACTAAGTCCGCAAAAAAGTTCGAACGGGTTCTCTCTTTTACGAATTAGAAAGGGTTGCACAAGAGTTTCTAAAGCAAGCTGTGATCTGCCTCACGGCGAATGCCAATTGAGGGGACTATAGTTCCACCTAATGGACTACACCTAAGAACATGGAAGTATGTCAAACAAGTGCGTACATAATGAATCACCGGTAACGGCGCTCAAGGACGAGTCAGCACGTCAACGGTGGGCACTGTTCCATCGCGCAATCGCACATGCGAAGCAATCGAATGTCAGCGCCATGCAGGACACGGATTCAGATGCAGGTGAGACCAAGCGCCCGGGACCAACTCTTTCGATTGTCAGATAACGTGCGGAGAGCACTCAGCTGATGGAATGCCTGGTCCAGTTTCTTGACGATCTCGAAGATCTGTTTTACGCCGCCGCTCTGAAGGCGGAGCGCATCCGCCAGGCATTTCGATTCTTCCTGTTCCTGGCTACATCAGCCGTATTGCAGCTGTTCGGCATCTTTATTGCACTTTGGAATCCTCCGCTGGCCGTGGCCGTGGTCTCGCTGCTGGCGGTCGGCATGCTGTTTCGGGGCGTGGTTGGTCCGTCGCCCGACGCAATCGCCGACTAGTTCAACGTTTCCAGTTCGGAATCGTCTCAGCAAAGCTTGAAAATCCCGGTGGAGCCACTATCTTGTCTGTCGGCACGAGCGGCGTAATGCTGCACCAGGATTAAGCTGATTCAGGAGTGAGACCAGGTGAGTGACAAGAACGGCCAGGAGACCCTGGGGTTTCAGGCCGAAGTCCGGCAGCTGCTGCAGTTGATGATTCATTCGCTGTACAGCAACAAAGAGATTTTCCTTAGAGAGCTGATTTCAAACGCCTCCGACGCCGCCGACAGACTCCGGTTTGAGGCGCTGGCATCGCCTGCATTATTGAAAGATGACCCGGACCTGCAAATCGTGGTGGCTTTCGACGCCGGCAGCAAAACGCTTTCCGTTACCGACAACGGTATCGGCATGTCTCGCGAAGAGTTGATCGAAAACCTGGGCACGATAGCCAAATCCGGGACAGCCGAATTCCTGCAACAGATGACCGGCGATAGTCAGAAGGACGCCAGGCTTATCGGTCAGTTTGGAGTTGGCTTTTACTCTGCCTTCATCGTCGCCGACAAAGTTGAAGTGGCAACGCGCAGGGCTGGCCTTGAATCGCGCGACGGCGTCCGTTGGGAGTCTGATGGAAAAGGCGAATTTACTGTCGAGTCTGCGGATATCAATAAACGCGGCACAACCGTGACCTTGCATTTAAAGGACGCCGAATCAGAGTTCGCCGATGAACTCCGCCTCGATTCACTGATTCGAAAATTTTCCGACCACATCGGATTTCCGGTGCTGTTGCAGAACCTCGGTGAAACGGACAGCGAGCCCAAAACAGTAAATGCAGCGACTGCGTTATGGACTCGTTCGCGCTCCGATATCGGCGAGGACGAGTACAAGGAGTTCTACAAACACATTGCCCACGATTTTGTCGATCCGCTTTGCTGGAGCCACAATCGGGTTGAGGGAAAAAGGGAATACACGAGTCTCCTCTATATTCCTGCAAGGGCACCGTTCGACCTGTGGAACAGGGATGCGCCGAGGGGGCTCAAGTTGTATGTGCAGCGTGTTTTCATCATGGATGAGGCGGAACAATTCCTGCCATTGTACCTGCGATTCGTCAAAGGGATCATCGACTCAGCGGACTTGCCGCTGAATGTGTCCCGGGAACTCCTGCAGCAAAACCCTGAACTCGACGCTTTGCGTAGCGCGTTGACGCGGCGCGTGCTGGATATGTTGCAAAAGATGGCGGCGAACGAAGCTCAGGATTACGAAAAATTCTGGGGCGAGTTTGGGCAGGTTTTCAAAGAGGGCCTGGTTGAAGATCAGCAGAATGCTGAAAAGCTTGCCAGGCTGCTGCGATTTGCATCGACACATACCGATTCTGCCAAACAGGATCAGTCATTGTCTGACTACGTCGCTCGTGCTGGCGAGGGTCAGGATAAGATTTACTACGTCCTCGGAGACAATTTCGAAACTGTAAGTGCAAGCCCTCATCTCGAGCAATTGCGCGAGAAGGGTCTTGAAGTATTATTACTCTACGACCGCATCGATTCCTGGATGGTCGATCACTTGCCGGAATTCGAGGGCAAGACGTTTCAGGATGTTGGCCGTGGACAGCTCGCGCTGCCTGATGGCGATGGTCAAATCACGCAAGAGGCATTGAACGATGAGAACAAGCCGCTGCTGAAAAAGATCAGGAGAACGCTTAAAGATAGGGTTGAAACGGTCAATATCAGTCAGCGTCTCGTCGGCTCACCTGCGTGCGTCGTTACCGGCGAGCAGGATCTGACACCGCAGCTGCGGCGCATACTCCAGGCTTCCGGGCAGGAATTGCCGAAATCCAAACCGATCCTCGAGATCAATATTGAGCACTCGCTGGTCAGCAGGTTGTCGGCCGAGGCCGATGATGAGCGTTTTCGTGAACTATCGAATATCGTGCTGGACCACGCTTTGCTGGCAGAGGGTGCGCAACTGTCGAACCCGGCTGAGTACGTGCGCCGGATCAACCAGCTGTTGCTGGAGATCGGGTCCGGCAATGCAGATCAGCACACATGAATCAAGATACCGACGCTAGTGCTGATCTCCGCTCGCGGCTGACCGACGACCAGTTCGAGGTCACGCAACACAAGAGTACCGAGCAGCCGTTTACCGGCAAATATGTCAATCACAAGGATGACGGCGTTTATCAGTGCGTCTGTTGTGGGGCGGAGCTGTTCAGTTCGGATCACAAGTATGATTCCGGTAGCGGGTGGCCCAGTTTCTGGTTACCGCTTGCCGGTGACAAGGTGCGTACAATCAGGGACGCGAGTCACGGCATGATCCGGGATGAGGTTGTTTGCGCCACCTGCGATGCACATCTTGGCCACGTTTTTGAAGACGGGCCAGAACCTACCGGGTTGCGCTATTGCATTAATTCTGCGTCACTCGAGTTTGACAAATCTTAAGTGACGCGCAATCAACAATTAACTCAAGGCACGAGAAATGAAATTAATTCGATTGGTCATTTGGCCCGGCATCGCGATGGCGATAACCGCATGCGGCAACTCGGGGATTGACGAAAACGCGACGGCGGGCAGGGAAGCAGCCGCTGAATCAGCTGCGTCCGGGACGGTTGCCATTGAGGTGATTGAAATTGTGCCAGGTCTGTCTATGCGGCTGCTGCGAGAGGGAACGGGAGCGGCGGCAGCGGTTGGCCACACGGTTGTCGTGCATTACACGGGTTGGCTTTACGATCGCTCCGCAGAGAATAATCGTGGTGACAAATTTGACAGCTCGGTCGATCGCGGCGTCCATTTTGAATTTCCGCTGGGAGCACGCCGTGTCATTCGCGGATGGGATGAGGGCGTTGTCGGCATGAAAATCGGCGAAATTCGCGAGTTGACTATCGCGCCGGAGCTAGCCTATGGGGACCGTCAGGCAGGCGCCCTGATCCCGCCCGGATCGACGCTCGTGTTTGAAGTCGAACTTGCTGGTTTGAAAGGCCTCGACGGCGAAGCCGCTGCCAAGCCCTGAGCAAGCCCGCATAAGTGACACGGTCAGGTCAGATTATTGTTTTCTGATGATGCAGGTCGCGAGCCTGTCCGATCCAGTCTTCGCGGTAAATACGGCTGCGAAACCCCTTCAGCTGCTGTGCAACACGATCGATTTCCTGTTCGCTGATCTCGGCTAACTGATTGAAAAGGAAGATGCCAAGATCGTTAAGTGTTTTTTCGATCGCAGGCCCCACGCCTTTTATCTGCTTCAGATCATCTTTGTCGTCGCCTGACTTAGGTTCGCCAGTCAACGAACCATCCTCGCTTTTTTGCGTGCCCGGGTCAGGCTCATCGGCCGTCCGGTCTTCATCGCCAACGAATCTGTCTGCGGCGAGAAGCTCATCAGCCAATGCGGTAAACGTCTCTATAGAGTCTGGCACTTGTTCCGTTTGCGCATCAGGCTCATCGGCCATCTTGTCTTCTTCATCAACGAATTTGTCTGCGGGGAGAAACTCATCATCCGATGTTGTCAGATTCTCTACCGCTTCACCCCCTTCTTCCGATACCGCGCCATCGTCGATCTGGTCCTGCAATACGGACACTGCATGAGTTGACGTATCCGAGTGCGGCTCGTTCGACGCCTCCAGGCCATCCGGCAAGGTACCAGCGTCAATTGGCTCAATTCGGGTCTGATTCGATTGGGCCATTTCTTCGAACGATTCGATTCTTGCCCTGGCCTTTACCAACTCTTCCTCGAGTTCCCGTGCCTGTCTGTCACGCTCCTGAAATTTTTCAACCAGCGGCGGTACACGATTTTGCCAACTAGTCAGTTCGCGGCTTAAATGGAAAATCTTGTCATCTTTTTCCTTGAGCTCGCTCGTGGAACTTTTGTTCTGAATTTCACGGTTTTCGACAGCGTCTTTGAGCTTGTCGCGCTGCGCGATCGTAAGCTCCAGCTTTTTCCGAAAATCATTAATATGGGTTTTCATTTCATCGCGCCGCTGAAATGACTCCTTGAGGGAATCAGATAATTCCTTGGCGCGATTAATCGAGTCTTTGTGTGAGGCCTGATACTGGCTGATTTGTTCCATCAGGCCCTTATTCTGCTCGGCGAGACGATCTAGCTCGGCCTGTTGTGACTCCAGCTGGTCCTGCCAGCCGGCATTGATCGCAATCTTTTCTTTCGCGGAGCGCTCACCCCGGAAAATCGAGCCGAGTACGACGCCCACGACCAGCGTGAGGGCCAGTAGTCCGATGTGTATGGCAGTTAGCTCAGGCATCGCTTATTTCCTTTGAACCTGGTGTACGTCGACACTGACTTTATGAGGCCAGGCGAATCCGATCCATATCCTCAAGTACCTCGCTAATCTGATCAACCGCCCAGTCAATTTCGTCGCGGCGGATAATAAGCGGTGGCGCGAGCCGCACAACAGTCTCATGAGTTTCCTTGCTCAGCAATCCGCGCTCCATCAGCGCTTCGCAGATTTCCCTGGCACTGGCGAGCGCCGGGTCAATCTCGATACCGACGAACAATCCACGACCTCTGATTCCGCTAATCAGCGGGCTGTTGAGTCCATGTAATTTTCCCATCAGGTAGTCGCCCATTTCTTTGCTTCTTTCGGGCAGCTTTTCTTCGATCAGGATTTTCAGTGCTTCCAGGCCGACAGCGGATGCCAGCGGGTTGCCACCGAAAGTACTGCCATGATCGCCGGGGGTGAACACTTCCATGACTTCGCGCTTCGACAGGAACATCGAAACCGGTAAAATGCCGCCGCCGAGCGCCTTGCCCAGGATCAGCCCATCCGGCACTACCTTCTCATGGTCACAGGCAAGCAGGCTGCCGGTACGACCCAGTCCGGTTTGGATCTCGTCAGCGATTAGCAGCACATTGTGCTTGCGGCAGATTTCCTGGCAGGTCTTCAGGTAGCCCTCCGGCGGCACGACGATGCCGCCCTCTCCCTGGATCGGTTCAACAAGAAACGCTGCTGTGTGCGGCGTGATCAGTTTTTCAAGCGCCTCGGCGTCGCCGTACTGGGCCAGCTTGAAACCGGCGGGATAAGGACCAAAACCATACTGGTATTGTGGCTCGTCCGACATTGCGATAATCGTTATCGTGCGGCCATGGAAATTGCCGGTGCAGGCAATGATTTCCGCTTTGTCCGTATCGATACCCTTGACCTCGTAGCCCCATTTGCGCGCCGCTTTGATTGCGGTTTCCACGGCTTCGGCGCCAGTGTTCATCGGTAGCGCCATGTCCTGCCCGGTCAATTCGCAAGCGAGCTTCAGAAATTCGCCGAGTTGGTCCGTGTAATAGGCCCGGGAAACGATGGTCAGTTTTTCGACCTGTTTTTTCACGACCTCGACCAGGCGCGGATTCGCGTGCCCATGACTCACGGCGGAATAGGCGCTCATCATGTCGAGGTATTTCTTGCCGTTCTCATCCCAGACGAATACGCCATTCCCACGTGACAGCACAACGGGCAGCGGATTGTAGTTATGCGCGCAAAACTTGTTTTCCAGCTCGATAGTCGATGACATGTGTTTCACTTTCCAGAAATCGGGTGTTTCGCGCCCCGGGCACACAGGGGCTGCATAAGGTTATAATTTTACGCCAATATCGGCCTGACTGGCCAGCGATCGCAGTTGCTTTCTATCGTTGGCGTCGAGGCCGGTTCGGATTCCCGGCGACAATCTCAGGCACTGAGGATAGGATTGTCCGCCAGCGTACGGGTCCAAATCACAGCGGAATCAGCGAATGCCAGGATTGCGAAGGTCACAGAAGCTTGAGCTGGACGGACCGGCGGGCAAACTCGAGGCGCTGCTCGAAGCACCGCAGGATACGGAGGTGGTTGGTTGCGCCGTTGTTTGTCATCCACATCCACTGCACGGCGGCACGATGCAAAACAAAGTTGCCCATACCCTGGCGCGCAGCTTCATCAGGCAGGGATTCATTGCACTGCGCTTCAACTTTCGTGGCGTTAATGAAAGTGACGGGGAGTTCGATGAAGGCAGGGGTGAACTCGAAGATGTATTTGCAGCAATGGATTGGTTATCCGATAATTACCCGGACCTGCCGCTCTGGAATGCCGGGTTTTCTTTTGGCGCCGCAATCGCCGTTCGCGCTTCCGTCGTGCGGAGGCCTGCGGGACTTATTAGTATTGCGCCCGCAATATCGCGGTTCACAAAATCCCTGTCGTCTCAGCCGGAATGTCCATGGCTGATTCTGCAGGGCGGTCAGGATGAACTGGTCGCTGTCGATCAAACTGTCGCATGGGTGAACGAACTCGACCCGGGGCCGGAGCTGCAAATACTCGAGGGCGCTGAACATTTCTTTCACGGCAAGCTTACGCTGTTGCGCGAGGCTGTGGAGGCGTTTATCGCTCGACACACGCAGGAGCCCGTCGGGCGATCTTCGTTTGGCCAACGTGGTGGATTCAACCTTAGCAAACATTGAAGGCATGTTTCTTGAACATGCCTTCAATGTTTGTCGCCCGGTCGCCCGGGCTCCTGCGAATCCTTATCTCTGAATCGGCGAAAAAAAACCGGGAAATATGCCCTGTGTTTTAGTTTGTGATGAACTGGCGCTTAAAGCGAACGTCGACTGACTTGTTGACACCTTCCGGGGTGATCGTGATGTCGAAAATCAGGGTTTCGTGATTGGCAACCGAAGTTTCCCCGACGTAATAGATGGCGTCGCCTTCCGTGATCGTGCGCATCGTTACGTTCTTGAGTTGCCCGGTCAGGTTGACCGTTTTGACCGTGACCTCGGCGGTTACCGCTTTGTTCGTGCCTTTTTCGAGTACCGATACGGTCAACATTGCACGGTTCTTGCTGCGTACGAAATCATAGGCCCGCGCCACTTCCGGTGGCAAATTATCCGTAGACTGTGCGCTGAAATGAACGATATGCTCACCAATATCCACCGATGTCGCGCCAGCGGGCTCTGCCTCAGGCACTGTCGCGTCAGTGGCAGGTCCACCGCAAGCAACAAGTAACGACACACATGACAGAGTGATGACTGTTTTAATTTTTCTCATGCTCTGCGTTCCCTTGTCGGGTAAAGCAACTCACCTGTAGACTATAGCCCATCGGCGACGCTTGTCCTATGCCCAGTCTGCCCTATCCGTTGGTTAAAACGCCAATGATCGTTGCGGATTGATCTTTAGTGTTTCGGTCTGGCGATTCTGACCCCATCGATCCTAGAAATTTAGTTTCATCTCTCTGAGCCAGGACGGCAGATCTGCCGGCTTCGAAATCACGAAAGTCTTGCTGCGCTGCGCTGCGCCACCGGTCAATGCAATACGTGACGGAGGTACGCCGAATTCCCTGGCCTGCTGCCGGATGACATCTTTGATTTGCCTTGCCACCGGTGGGTGGGGCAGTGGTCTTGGTACGCAGCCGTCCATTCCTCACCCCCTGGATTTCACTGCGGCTGCCGCGCGGCTGCACAGGAACCGCAACGACCAGGCTGCGTTTCGAACCTTTTCTGCCAGCGTCGAATCGCCCCGTTAAAACTCAAATTGGAATCGGCCTGTACGTTTGCAGGACTATTTCTGCAGCTTTCAAAAGTACGATTGCGAAAATCGGCGAAATATCGAATCCACCGATCGCGGGAACGATGCGGCGAAACGGACTGAGCACTGGCTCTGCCATCGTATTCAGCAGCGCGGTCATCGGGTTGTAGTTTTGCGGCGCCACCCAGCTCAATACGACCTTGATCAAAATAACGATGAAGAAAAGATTGAGACTCTGGATGGCAAGTTCAAGAATCGCCGTAATCGCAATTGGCAGGGTTCCCACATGGAGCCCTCTTAGTGCGAGCAGCACCAGCACCAGCAGAAACTCGAGTATGTAGGCAACCAGGATCGTCGACGTGTCAAGACGGCCAATCGGCGAAATAAATCGCCTTACCGGTATTACCAGCGGAGAGGTTATTCGCAAAATGCCCTGAGCGATCGGATTGCGGAAATCTGCCCTCAAAACCGGCAGCCAAAAACGCAGCAGAAGCAACAGCAGGTATAGCTGCACCAGCGTTTTTACGATGAAGTATATAGCCTGAGTCATTGCGATTTTCTTGTCTAACTTGCGGCAGCTTCTTTAGCTAGCTCGGCAGCCCGTCGCTCGGCCGCGTCGATAGCGTCGGCAAAGATACCACGAACATCCGCTGCATCGAGTTGTTCAAACGCGGCCGTCGTGGTGCCGCCTGGTGAGCGCACACGTTCGATGAGCGATGACATCGATACCGTTTCGGCGGAGGCAAGCGAGGTTGCCCCGCGCGCGGTCTCGACCGCAAGCGTGCGGGCAGTTTCCGGGTCGATGCCGGACTTGATGCCGGCCTCGATCATGCAATCGATAAGCAAATAGAAATATGACGGGCCGGTGCCGGATATTGCTGTAACAGCGTCCATTTTCGATTCACTGTCCAGCCAGACGACCTGGCCAACTGCCGTCATGATTGTTTCGGCAATGTTGCGTCCCGAATCACTGGTTCGGTCGTTAGCAAACAGCGCCGATATCCCCTGGTCGATTAGCGCTGGCTGATTGGGCATTACCCGGACGATGGACAAGCCTCCCCCTAGCCATCGATCGATGTCATCGATTTTCGGACCCGCGGCAATCGACATGATCAATGGCCGTAATTGTTGGACGACATCCGCGAGATTCTCGCAAACCGGCTTCAGAATTTGCGGTTTCACGGAAAACAAAAGGATGTCTGCCGCCGCGGCGACCGTTTGGTTTTCTTCGGTCACCAGGATGCCGTAGAACTCCTTCCGCAAAAGATCGCATTGCACGGGCAGGGGTTCGGCAATCATCAGATCTGTCGCATGCATACCGCCGCGCAGGAGTCCCCCGGCAATCGCCCGTCCCATGTTGCCACCGCCGATTAGCCCTACTTTGGTATCGATCATTCTCTGGCACCGAAAATTGCAGTTCCCACCCGGACGATGGTTGCGCCCTCCATGATCGCGGCAGCATAGTCTGCTGTCATGCCCATGGAAAGTGTATCCATTTGCATTCCGGACCTGTTCAGCGATTCCATGAGCGCCCGTAGCCTGGCGAAGGGTCGTCGCTGTTCTTCAAAATCGTCCCGGATCGCCGGCAGGCACATGAGGCCGCGCAGCCGGAGGCGGGGCAGCTCGGCCACCGCCGCCGCCAGATCCGCCACCTCGGCGGCTGCTACACCGGATTTATTGTCTTCGGCATCGATATTGACCTCGATACAGACATTCAGGGCACCAGCATGGCAGGGCCGCTGGACGCTCAGGCGGCGTGCTATCTTGAGCCGGTCAACGGTGTGAACCCATAGAAAATGCTGGGCTACAGATCTTGTTTTGTTGGCTTGGAGACGGCCGATGAAATGCCAGATAGCGTCGGCCCGGTCGACTGCGGCGATCTTTTCCAGTCCCTCATGGACAAAATTCTCGCCGAAATCCCGTTGTCCGGCGGCGTAGGCCTCGAGAACGGCCGCGGCGGGTTTCGTTTTGCTGACCGCCAGGAGCCGGATTTGGCCCGCCGATCTCCCTGCGTCAGCGGCGGCTTTTGCCAGCAAATCTCGGATTTTGCGAAAGTTTTCCGTGACTTTTATCACGTTTTGCTCCGACTGCTCCGCTATACTAAGTAGCCATCAGGTCCGGGTTATGGTAAGTCGGGTCAGTTGCATCCAGAGGGAGACATATGGCCGTCGACGTTGCCCAATTGTTATCGTTCACGGTGAAGAATAACGCATCCGATTTGCACCTTTCTGGTGGCGTGCCACCCATGATTCGCGTCGATGGCGACATCAAACGCATTAACATGCCGGCACTGACCCACAAAGACGTCAATAGCATGGTGTACGACATCATGAATGACAAGCAGCGGAAGGACTACGAAGAATTTCTGGAAACCGATTTCTCGTTTGAAATTCCGAAGCTCGCCCGTTTTCGCGTCAATGCTTTCAACCAGAACCGTGGTTCAGCTGCGGTGTTCAGAACCATTCCCTCGGAAATCCTGTCGCTCGATGATCTAGGCGCGCCGGCCATTTTCAAGGATATAGTGATGCATCCGCGCGGCCTCGTTCTGGTAACCGGGCCGACCGGTTCCGGTAAGTCGACCACCCTGGCGGCGATGGTCGATTACATCAACGACAACAAACCAGATCACATCCTCACGATCGAGGATCCGATAGAATTTGTTCACGAATGCAAAAAGTCGCTCATCAATCAGCGCGAAGTACATCGTGATACGCTCGGATTCAACGAGGCGCTTCGTTCGGCATTGCGTGAAGACCCGGATGTGATCCTGGTTGGCGAGCTACGTGACCTTGAGACAATTCGTCTGGCGTTGACCGCGGCAGAAACCGGTCACCTGGTATTTGGGACGCTGCACACCAGTTCAGCGGCAAAAACAGTTGACCGCATCGTCGATGTGTTTCCGGCAGCTGAAAAGGAAATGGTTCGGGCGATGTTATCGGAGTCGCTGCGAGCGGTCATCTCGCAGACTCTGATGAAGAAGATCGGTGGCGGACGAATTGCGGCGCACGAGATCATGATTGGCACGCCGGCGATCAGGAACCTGATTCGCGAAGGCAAGATTGCCCAGATGTATTCCGCGATTCAGACCG
>Ga0209988_10000286_pt1 | contig 30145 bp, 29 predicted proteins | sample N075metaG_FD_183115 | JGI IMG/M metagenome (GOLD analysis project Ga0209988, IMG submission 183115) | Deep subsurface microbial communities from Kermadec Trench to uncover new lineages of life (NeLLi) - N075 metaG (SPAdes) (version 2) | ecosystem: Environmental > Aquatic > Marine > Ocean trench... | reverse complement strand
CGGGAAAGGTCCAGAGCGGACGGAGCGCCGGGCGCCGCACGACGGAGCCGTCGCTGACGTCGAAACGGGCACCGTGGGCCGAACACTCGACGACGCAGCCTTCGAGACTTCCCTCGGACAGGGGAATTGCCGCATGGGTACACAGGTCCTCGACGGCGTAATAACGCCCCTCGACATTGCAGATGAGGATCTTGAGGCCGGCTGCCTCGACGACCTGCATGCCACCGGGCTCCAAGTCCGAAACGTCGACGACCAGGCTGTCAGCGGTGTCGACCATCTCACTCATCCATCAGGCGCGTCGTGCGAGGCGAGCTCCCATTCGAGGCGGGCGAAATTCTTCGATGTGTAGCGCTGCTTGGGGATCGGATCGGTGTCCAGATCCGGAGCCGGCGAGCGATTCAAGGGGGTGGCCATCGGGGCAGGCTAGCTTCGATGGGTCAGCGATTCACCGACCCGAGGGGGGAGGGCAATGCCTGCGGCGCAGCCGGGCCGTGAGCTCGGTGTTGGGACCGTCCTGCCCCGAGCCCGCGCATCCAGACTGCGCACGCATCCCGAAGCGCACGGTATTGCGCTTCGCATCAGGGCAACGCGAAGGCCACGATCGCGTCGCCCGGCGTGGTCTGGAACAGCTCGTGGCCGCCGGCGGCGATGACGACGAACTGGCGATTCGTCGGACGCAGGCGATAGGTCATGGGCGTCGCCTGGCCCCCCGCGGGCAAGCGACCCTTCCACAGCTCATCACCCGTCTCGCTATCGAAGGCGCGCAGGAAGTCGTCGGTAGCGCCTCCAATGAACGTGAGCCCGCTGGCCGTCATGATCGGCCCACCCATGCTGGGTGTTCCGATCTCGAACCAAAACGGCCAGGGCGCCATGTCCCGGGTGGTTCCGAACGGCCGGTCGAAGACGATCTCGCCCTTCGCCAGGTCGACGCCGATCAGAGATCCCCAGGGCGGCTTGTAACACGGGAGACCGAACGGAGACAAATTCAAGCGGCGCTCGAGTCCATAAGGAGACCCGCGCTGCCATTCGTATCCGATCATGAAGGTCTCGTCACCCACGATCTCGTTGAATTCCTCGCGTGGAATCAAGCGGACGTAGATCGGCATCTTGTTGATGTTCACAACCAGCCGATGGCGAACCGGATCGATCGCAACACTGCCCCAGTTCACGCCGCCCGCGGCACCGGGATAGTGGAGCGAGCCCTCCAGGCTGGGCGGCGTGAAGATTCCTTCGTTGCGGATTCCAGCCATCTCTTCCTGACACTTGCCGCGGTCCCAGGGCGTGAGTCCCCAGATATCGTCGGGACCAAAACTCACCGGGTGGATCGGTGGCGGCTTCGTCGGGAAAGGCTGGGTCGGCGAGAGTGCCTCGCCGGGAACGCCTCCCTGGGGAACTGGGCGTTCCTCGATCGGGAAGATGGGTTCGCCGGTCTCGCGATTCAGGATGAAGAGATGTCCCATCTTCGTTCCCTGGACGAGGGCCGGGATCGGCCCGCTCTGCGATGGAAAGTCGAACAGTGTCGGCTGGGCCGGTGTGTCGTAGTCCCAGACGTCGTGATGGACCATCTGGAAGTGCCACACGATCTTCCCGGTCGCGCCATCAAGGGCCAGCACAGACGACGAGTAGTAGTCGAGGCCACCGCGATCGCCCGCAAAGTAGTCGGACGATGCGTTGCCCGTCGGGACGAAGACCAGGTTGCGCTCCGAATCGACCGACAAGGGCGCCCATGCGTTGGCGGTTCCGCGCCGAAAGCGCTCGCCGTTCTTGAGCGGTAAGGGATCACTTCCCGGAGGAACGGGATCCCAGGCCCAGCGCAGCTCGCCGGTTCGAACGTCGTAGGAGCGCACGACGCCACCCGGCGAATCCTTGCGGATGTTGTCGAGAACCATCGTCCCCAGAATCACCTGATCGCCCAGCACCACCGGGGGCGAGGTCACGCCGTACTCTCCCGGATGGATATGACCGATGCCGCTGGAGAGGTCGACCTGTCCAGCATCACCGAAGTCTTCACAGGGAAGACCCGTCATGGCGTCCAGCGCAAGCAGTCGAGCATCGATCGTGCCGCTGAAGATACGCTGCTGGCAGGCGAGCTTGGAATCGACCACTGGCTCGCTCCAGAAGACGACGCCGCGGCAGTTGAGCAGATAGAAGTCGGTCCAATCGACCTCCGGATCGTAGGTCCACAGTTCGGAGCCGGTTTCGGCGTGGAGAGCGATGACGCGATTGAAAGGGGTGCAGAAGTAGAGGGTCTCGCCCTGGAGGATCGGAGTCGCCTGGAACGACGAGCCCGGTTTCGTGCCTTCTGCCGGTACGTCTCCCGTGTGGTAGGTCCAGGCAATCTCGAGATCGTCGACGTTGTGCTTCGTGATCTGGGTCAACGGCGAATAGCGACCGCCGCCAGGCGAGTTGCCGTAGGTCGGCCAGCCCGCCGTCGGACCCGAGTCGTCGACCGGGTCGGGATCCGGACAGGCCAGCAGGAACGCGAGTGCCAGTGCGCCGATCCAGCGCCTGGAATGCATCGAATCCATGCACGCCCCCCGAACGGTCGCGCCCCAGCATAGCGACGGCCGGTTGAGCAGCACGCGCAAGGGCGCCGCCAGCAGCAGCTTCCCCGAGTGCTCCATCGATGCCGAGCGCAACGGATGTCGGAGTGCAGAAGAACGTGCAAGTCGTCGTCCGCCATGGGTTTGTGCAAAAGCCCCGCGATCGGCGATCCGATTTCCGGCGGCCGCAGACCTACTTCACATGCGAGGCAGAATCGATCCGAGGTGGTTCCAGATCGGCAGCCAAGCCTTGCTCCTGCTCTACGGCATCCTGGCGCTCGACTTCGAAGCAGCCCCGGTCCGAACGGCAGCCATTGTGGCCGCCGCGCTCGCCACCCAAGCAATCTGCGGCCGTCTCTACGGCAAAGCCTTCGATCCGCTGAGTCCCCTCATCACGGCCATGTCGCTGTCGCTGCTGATTCGCAGCGGCAGCGTCGAGTGGGTGGTGCTGGCGGCGGTTCTCGCCATCGCCAGCAAGTTTGCGATCCGCTGGCGTGGCAAGCATCTGTTCAACCCGTCGTGTCTGGCCATCGTCGTGCTGCTCGCGTTGAGCGACGAGGTGTGGGTCTCGAGCGGACAGTGGGGAAGCGCCGCCATCTTCGGTCTGGCCTGCGCGGGGCTCGGCATGCTGGTGCTCCACCGCACGGCACGCAGCGACGTCACCTGGGCGTTTCTAGGCTTCTACGCCTCGCTCCTGTGCGGACGCGCCCTCTGGCTGGGCGATCCGCTGGAGATTCCCCTTCACCAACTCCAGAACGGCGCACTGGTGCTGTTCGCCTTCTTCATGATCTCGGACCCGAAGACGCTGCCGGACTCACGCGCCGGCCGGATCTTGTTCGCGGGCCTCGTCGCCCTCGGTGCCGTCTTCGTCCAGTTCGGCCTGTTTCGCAGCAACGGACTGCTGTGGTCCCTGGCCGCGAGCGCGCCGCTCGTCCCCGTCATCGACCGACTGCTTCCCGGCGTCCGGTATCGCTGGTCGTCAGCGCCGCTCGCCGCCACTCGCTCTCTACGAAAGGAGAACCCCATGTTCCGTTTTGCCCGACACGCAGCGCTCATCGCCGCACATTCCACCCGACGTGCGGCACTCATCGCCGGACTTTCGGTCGGCCTGTTCTTGCACGTCGACGCCCAGGCCTTCTGCGGCTTCTACGTCGCCAAGGCCGACACGAAGCTCTTCAACAAGGCCTCCCAGGTGGTGTTGGTCCGCGACGGAGATCGCACCGTCATCACCATGTCGAACGACTTTCGCGGCGACCCGACCGAGTTCGCCACGGTGATTCCCGTACCGACCTTCATCGAGCGCGAGCAGATTCACGTGGGCGACCGCGCCGTCATCGACCATCTCGACGCGTACACGTCGCCGCGACTGGTCGAGTACTTCGATCCGGATCCATGCGCGCGGCCCCAGATGCTCTACGAGATGGACGCCATGGGCTCCGGCGCTCTGAAGTCAATGCGTCATGCCGGTGCGGGGCGAGCCCGAGCCTCCGGCGTCACTATCGAAGCCTCCTACACCGTCGGCGAATACGACATCCTGATCCTGTCCGCCAAGCAGAGCGACGGCCTGGCGCGCTGGCTGCGCGACAGCGGCTATCGTCTGCCCGACGGCGCCGAGCGGATCCTGGCCAGCTACCTCAAGCAGGGCATGCACTTCTTCGTGGCCAAGGTGAACCTGGCCGAGCAGTCGAAGCTGGGTTTCAGCTATCTGCGCCCGCTCCAAGTGGCCTACGAGTCGTCGAAGTTCATGCTGCCGATCCGGCTTGGCACGCTCAACGCCGACGGCCCGCAGGAGCTGTTCATCTACACGTTGACCCGGAAGGGCCGCGTCGAGACCACCAACTACCGGACCATGAAGCTGCCGACCGGCATGGAAGTTCCGGTCTTCGTGAAGCACGAGTTCGGTGACTTCTACAAGTCGTTGTTCGACGAGCAGGTGCGACGCGAGAGCATGCGAACGGTCTTCATTGAGTACGCGTGGGACATGAACTGGTGCGACCCCTGCGCGGCCGACCCGCTCTCCCAGGACGAGCTGCGCAGCCTCGGCGTCTTCTGGATCCACGATCGCGACGCCCAGCGACGCGGCCGAGGCGGCAAGAGTCTCGCCCGCAACGTGTACGTTACGCGCCTGCACGTCCGCTACGACGAGGTCTCTTTCCCGGCCGACCTGGTCTTCCAGGAAACGTCCGACCGCAGCAACTTCCAGGGACGCTACGTGCTGCGCCATCCCTTCGATGGCTCGCTCACCTGCTCCGCCGGCGAGGACTACCGCCGTCAGGTCCGAGATCGTCAGGACCGGGAAGCCCAGACCCTGGCGTCTCTAACGGGTTGGAACCTCTCGGAGATCCGCCGAAAGATCGGCGCGGCCTGGACTTCCGACTCGAGCGGCTCTCGACCCTGGTGGGAACGGATCTGGACGAACTGATCGCCCGTGACGGTTCACCTCCCGAGGCCGGACAGCCCGGTGTCGGGTGGGAACCCGGCGGTCGGTGGAGCAGCCGCATACCCCGGAGCGGTTCCGCCGGCCGCCCACTCGTTCCCGCTCCCGTGAGCACTCTGTCCTATGCTGCGGCTTCGACCGTTCAGAAGAGGCCGCAGCATGCGTCGTATGATCTATTCGATTTTCAGTCTGCTGGCCGCGGGCACGGCCGCAGCCACCGGGGACCTCGAAGCCGGCACGTCCGCTCTGCAGAGGCCCTACGCCATCACCGAAGAGCGTGAGCCCTGCGCGGGCTACGATCCGCTGCGCCAGCCGTTCTTCGGCGACTCGCACGTCCACACCGCCTATTCCTTTGACGCCAGCACCCAGGACACGCGCAACACACCGCGCGACGCCTATCGTTTCGCCAAGGGCGAGCTCATGGGGATCCAGCCCTACGACGTCGATGGCAAGGCCTCGCGCACAATCCAGCTTCGTCGTCCACTGGACTGGACCGCCGTCACTGACCACTCGGAGATGTTGGGCGAGATCCGGCTGTGCATGACGCCGGGATCTGCAGGCGACGGCTCGCTGCTGTGCTGGATCCATCATAATTTTCCCCAGCGGTCTTTCCTGCTGATGTCAACCCGTACGCTCATCCTCAAGAAGCGCATCGGGCTCTGCGGACCCGACGACATCTATTGCACCGAAGCCGCCATCAGCACCTGGCAGGACATCCGAGACGCTGCCGAAGAAGCCTACGACCGAAAAGCGAGCTGTGGCTTCACGAGCTTCATCGCCTATGAGTGGACGGCCATCATCGAGGATGGCATCAACCTCCACCGCAACGTGATCTTCCGCAACGAGAAGGTGCCCAACCTGCCGGTGAGCTGGGTCGAGACACCGACGGCCGCCGACCTCTGGGAGAGCCTGCAGCGCGAGTGTGTCGACGGAATTCCTGGCTGTGACGCAATCACGATTCCGCACAACTCGAACCTGAGCGCAGGCCTGATGTTCGAGTCCGTCAAGGTCACGAACTCTTTCAATACCGACATCCCGATCGACGCGAAGGAAGCGAGTGACCGGAGCCGTTGGGAGCCGCTCGTCGAGATCATGCAGCACAAGGGCGATTCCGAGTGCTTCAGCGGTACGGGCAGTAGCGATGAACTCTGCGGCTTCGAACGCCTGCCCTACGACCGCTTCGGACCCAAGTTCAACTTCCTGGCACGCAACAAACCATCGGTCCCGGCGAGCTTCGTCCGCGACGCCCTCAAGAAGGGGATCCTGCAGCAACACGCGATGGGTGCCAACCCGTTCAAGTACGGAATCATCGCCAGCACCGACACGCATATCGCGGCGCCGGGCTTCACCAATGAGCGCGACGCCAAGGGTCACGGCGGCGCGGGTGTCGGTGCGCGCGAAGGCGTGCCCCAGGGTTTCCCGGACGACGTCGAATTCAATCCGGGTGGGCTCGCCGTGCTCTGGGCCGAGGAGAACAGCCGCGACGCGCTCTTCGCAGCCATGCAACGACGCGAGGTCTACGGCACCAGCGGCACCCGACCGGTGGTCCGTTTCTTCGGCGGCTGGGACTACGCCGACGATCTCTGCGATCGCGGCCAGTTGGTCGAGACCGGCTATGCCCGGGGTGTGCCGATGGGCGGCGATCTTCCGGCGCCACCGGCAGGAGATCCCAAGGCCGCCCCGCGCTTCGCGATCTCGGCTTTGCGCGACCCGGGAACCTCCAACCATCCCGGCACTCCGCTCCAACGCATCCAGATCATCAAGGGCTGGGTCGAAGCCGGCGAGACGAAGGAGCGGGTGTTCGACGTGGCCGGCGGCGACAACGGCGCCAGCGTCGACCTTGCGACCTGCGAACCCCAGGGCGCGGGCGCCGACAGCTTGTGCACCGTCTGGACCGACCCCGACTTCGACCCGAAGCAGACCGCCTTCTATTATGGGAGGGTCGTCGAGAATCCTACCTGCCGCTGGAGCCAGTACATCTGCAACGCGGCCAAGGTGAACTGCGATGACGAGGCATCGATTCCCGAAGGGCTGGAGGGATGTTGTTCACCGGAAATCCAGCCGGCCATCCAGGAACGAGCCTGGACGTCACCCATCTGGTTCACGCCGCGATGAAACCGGTGCTGCGCGCGATCACTGGCTACGGATGTTTGGGAGCGGATCAGCCTTCGGCGCAGACGCAGTTGCGTCCGTTGGCCTTCGCCATGTAGAGCCGGCGGTCCGAGAGAGCCATCAGTGCCTTGGGGGAACTCGCATCGACGCCCGAGGAGGCGCAGCCCGCGCTGATGGTGAGCTTGAAGACGCCGTCCTCGCCAAAGCGCGCGTCTTCGACGGCGCGTCGCATCTTGTTGGCGTATTGAAGAGCGCCTTCGGCATCGGTCTCGGGCAGGATCACGGCGAATTCTTCCCCACCGTAGCGCGCCACGATGTCGTGCCCGCGCGAGTGGGCTTCGAGCTGGCGCGCGACGATGGTCAGCGCCTCATCTCCGCTTGGGTGACCGTGCTTATCGTTGAACCCCTTGAAATGATCGATGTCGATCATCACCAGCGCCAACGGCCGCCCGTAACGATCGGCGCGTTCGAACTCGACCTCGAGCGTCGACCACATGTGGCCGTGATTCGACAAACCCGTCAGAGAATCGCGTTGAGCGCGCTCGAGAACGGCCTCAAAACGGTGGGCGTTGGCGAGGCCGATCGATGCGTGGCCCGCCAGGGCCTGGAGGAGATCCAGGTCTTCCTTCGTGAAGTCGGCGCGCGTGGACTTGTTGTTGACGTTGATCACGCCGCGGACGGCGCCTACATGGACCAGGGGCGCACTGATGAAGGAGGCTGTGTAATAGCGCTCGTGGTTGCGGCGCTGGAAGCGTGGGTCGAGCTCGACGTCGGTCACGAGCAGCGGTTCACCGGTAGCAGCCACGTGGCCCGAGATGCCTTCGCCCAATCCCACCTCGGTCTCCTGAGTCACGTCGGTAGGCAGTCCCTCGGACGTCACGATGCGCAGCTTCCCGTCCGGGCTCAGCAACAGGATCGAGCCGATCTCGGACTCGAGATGAGCGAGGGACCTGCGCATCAGGCGGTTCAGGACTTCGCGAACCGAGAGCGTGCTCGTCAAATCGCGGATGTTCTCGTAAAGCAGCTGCAGCTCGGCATTGCGCCGCCGCAAGAGAGCCAGTTCCGTCGCCTGTATCGGCTCGGAATCCGTAACCTGGCTTGCGTCCATTTTTCTCACCATCCCGAGGCCCCGCCGGGGGTATCGACCGGTCCGACCGCCGCCTCGAGAATCCGAGCCGATGGCGTGCCTTTCAACTCCACTGGAATCGCGTCTGGTACCCTCTGAGAGCGCGGACCCGCAAGGAGGAGCCCCATGACGCCCGACCAGCTCGTCGAAATCGAACTCATCAAGCAGCTCAAGTACAAGTACATGCGCTGTCTGGACCAGAAGCGCTGGACCGAAATGGCCGACGTCTTCACGGCAGACGCGACTGCGGCCTACAGCGGAGGCAAGTACTCGTACGAGGGACGCGACGCGATTCTCGAGTTCCTGAGCTCCTCGATGGGGGCCGACACCTTCCACTCGAGCCACCACGTCCACCATCCTGAGATCCAGCTCACTTCGGAGTCGACGGCCACCGGGATCTGGGCCCTCCAAGACGTGGTGATCGATCTGAAGTGGGAGATCACGATCCGGGGCGCCGCCTTCTACAACGACGAGTACGCCAAGCAAGACGGCGTCTGGCGCATCTGCCATACCGGCTACCGCCGCCTCTACGAAGAGATGGAGTCACGCAAGGACAAGCCCGAGCTGAAGCTCACGGCGAGCTGGTGGCAGTCCGATGGCCAGAGCGACATCAACGTCTAGCTCGCAGGGCGCCAAGGCGGCAGGCGGGGACGTTCTTGAATATTCAACTCTCCAACCCCGGAAAATGACCACAGAGCCGCCGGAGTTGAATATTCAAGAACGTCCCCGTCTACGTCTACGCTTGATTGGGTGGCTGGTTGCGGCCGCACTGACGGTGACGGGTTGCGATCGGCCGGATGCCGATGCCGACCCCGCCGCGCGGCTTCAGGCGTTGGGCTACGTCGAATGGGTCGAAGTCGATGAGAAGGATGGGGGTGATGGCGTCCGCCAACTCGATCCGCTGCGCTATGCGGCCGGTCTCAATCTGGTGAACTCGCGCCTCGGTCAGGACGCCCGGATCGTGGACATGGAGGGCCGCACGCTGCATCGCTGGACCGTGTCGGATCCCGATGACCGCTGGTTTCACGCCGAGCTGGCGCCGACCGGAGAGCTCCTCGTGATCACCAACGGTCGGAGCCTCCAGTCCATCGACCCGGACTCGCGAGTCTTGTGGAGCAACCCGTTGGGAGCCCATCACGACTTGGACGTCGACGCGCTCGGACGGATTTTCGCATTGAGACGGTTGGTCGACGAGGTGGTCTGGCGAGGTCAGCCGCTTCGAATCGTCGATGAAGGCATCGCGATCCTGACGCCCGACGGCGAACTCGAACGAACCATCTGGCTGGATCGCCTGCTTCGCGAATACGTCGATCCGGCGGTCCTGGATGCGGCCGTCGAAAAGCAACGCGCCCTGGCGGCTCGATTGCGCCGCCATCTCGGCCTGGCGCGGCTCGACGAGCAGGGCGCTGACGTCTATCACGCGAACTCGATCGACGTGCTCGACAGCGATGTTCCCGGGCTGGGCCAGGAAGGCGACGTGCTGGTCTCGTTGCGCGAGCTCGACCTGCTGGTGGTGGTCGATGTTGCGGCGGAGAAGATCCGTTGGCTCTGGGGGTCGGAGCAGCTCGACGGACCCCATCACGCTTCCGTCCTGGTGGACGGAAACGTGCTCGTATTCGACAACGGGCGCCGCCGACGCTGGAGCCGCGTCATCGAGGTCACGCCGGACGGCGATATCATTTGGGAGTACTCGGGCCGTCCGGAGAATTCTCTTTTCTCGCCACGCCTGGGTGGCTGTCAGAAGCTCTGGAACGGCAACGTGCTGGTGGTCGAATCCGAGCGGGGCAGGGCCCTCGAAGTCAGCCCGACCGGCGATACCGTCTGGGAATACCTCAACCCCGAACGCGACGAAACCGGAGAACGACGTCGACCCATTGAACGGATGACGCGTATCTCATTCCCGGAATGGCGCAGCCTTTCAGCCCTCTTCGGGCGAGGCGCTTGAGCCCAGGTCTCGAACGATTTTCACCAACTTCCCGCCGCTCGTGAGATCGTGAAGGCTGTGGTCGTCTTCGACCTCGATCAGCCGAACGAGGTCGGGAGAGCCCGTGCGCGCCAATCGTCGGCTGTGCTCGGGGTCGACCTGGGTGTCGCCGCTGCCGTGGACGAGCCAGACCGGAACGCCTTCGGGAAGCTCAACCTCCGGGTCGTAGTAAACGGCCGCTTGGGCCAGCAGCAGGGTCGGCCCGCGCCAGTGTCCGGCGCGCAGCAGGTCGACCACCACGGCACCGCCGAAGGATGAACCGACGAGCACATCAGGACGGAAATCCTCGAGGGCTCGTCGGTGGACCTCGACGCAGGCAGCGCGATCACGGGTATCCATCTCGGGGATTCGGGCATCGAAGTGCTCGGCGAACAGACGCGCCTTGGAACCCTGAGGGCTGCCTTCCAGACCGTGAACGAATTGTACCCGTAGCTTGGACACACCCACAGACTACACGACACCGAAAGGAGCCGAGACGCCCTGCACCCGGGCCGGAACCCGAAGCGCCCCGTGGTCGGCGCCTCAACAGGAGGGGCTACTCGGTCCTGAAGCGTCCGATTTCGGATTCGAGCTTGGCGGCACGTTCGGACAGCATCGCCACCATCTGGTTGATGGCTTCCACACTGACGTTCGTGTCGCTCGTCACCTCGCGAAAAACCTCGAGCGCGTGATGGATGTTCTCGGCGCTCTTGGTCTGGTCCTGAGTGGCCTCGGCGATGTGACCGATCAGACCCGAGACCTCGATGATGGAGTTCATGATGAGCACGCTGCCATGCCGCTGCTCGTCGGTCGACCGCCGCACATCGAGGCCCATCTGCCGAATGCTCTCGATGGCCGAGGCGATGTCGGTGGTCGCGTTCAGCTGATCCCGGGCCGAGAGCCCGAAGCGCTCGACGATCTGGTTCACGGCGCTCATGGCCTGCTCGACGCTGGAAAGGTCGTCTCCCTGGGCCGAAGAGGCATCGAGGATATCGCGCACCCGCTCGGCCGAGTGGCGCGATTTCTCGCTGATGACCTGAAGAACCGTGCCGGCCACGTTGGAGCGCTGCACGCCTACCTCGACCTTGGAAGCACCTTCCTCGGCGGCCATCACGGCCGCCGCCGTGTCTTCATGGACGGCCTGGATCAGCTCAGCGATCTCGTGGGTCGCCCGCTCGGTGCTCTGGGCAAGGTTGTTGACCTCTTCGGCCACAACCGAGAAGGCCTTGCCGTGCTCGCCGGCCTGGGCCGCGATGATCGAGGCGTTGAGCGACAACATGCTGGTCCGTTCGACGACGCTGCGGATCACCTTCAGGATCGCGTCGATGCTGTCGGACTTCTCCGACAGGCGCCGGAGCCGAGATTCGAACTCGTGGAAGCTCGAGGAAATTTCGCCCATGGCTGTGATCGTCTGCTGCACCGCCTCGAGACCGCGGCTGGCTTCCTGGCTCGCGTCCGCCGAGAGTTCGTGGCTGGCTTGGGCGTTCGCCTTCACGCGCTTGACCGAAGAACTGAGCTGCTCGAGGCGGAAGGTGGAGTCGCCGGTTGCCTGATTCAGCGTCTCGACGCCCTGCACCACCTCGTTCGCGTTGGCCGCCACCTGGTTCACGGCCGCGGAAGTCGTCTCGATCGAGCCCGAGAGGTGGTCCATATGACCGGCGACCTCGGCGATCGAAGCCTGCATCTCAGCGATGGACGAAGAGGTCTCGCGCATCGACTCCGCCAGGTTCTCGACGTCCTCGTTCACGCCACGGATCGACTCGCCCACCTGGTCGACGGCTTCGGTGGTATCCAACGTCGCCGCGTCCTGACGCTCGGCGATCTGGGCCAGCCCGGAACCTCTCTCTTCCAGCATGCGGGCGACTTCGCCGACGTCGTTGACACTGTGGTTCACCTGAGACACGAGCTGCCGCAGGCTCTCGGCCATGCTATTGAACGTCCTGGCCAGCAGTCCAATTTCATCGCCACTGTCGATTTCCACGTGGGTCGAGAGATCGCCGTCGGCAATGGCCTGGGTGCCGTCGACGAGCTTGGCCAGGGGATTCGAGATCCGACCGCGGAGCCAGATCGAGATCAGGCCTGCGATCGCTGCCGCGGCGCCGGCGAGAATGGCGGCCAGACCCAGCATCGCCATGATTCGATCGTCGATCTCGCTGACGTCCCAACGAATCAGGATCGTCCCGATCTCGGCGCCACTGAACAGGATCGGTCGGCGCAGGTCCAGATGGTCCGACGTGAAGTCGTGCCCGGCTGCTGCCACGGCGGGCGTATCGAAGGCGGTGTCTTCACGGGTGTAGCGGGCGAACTCCTCGCCGCTCTCGTCGTAGATGACGGCCGCGACGACGGACGTTGCAGCGGATAGAGCCGAGAGTGTCTGTGCAGCACTCATCGGATCCAGAAACGAAAGGGCGACAGCCGTGTTGATGCCAGTCAACTCAGCCAGGGTCTCGGCACGGCTCAGAATCGAATCCTTGTTTCTGACTGTTTCTCGGATGCCTACGACACCGAGTGCGATGACCAGCGACCCGACGGTAGTCAGGAACAGTGTGATCGTCAGTCGACGATTGATGGACTGCCGTGTGAGATTCTCCACGGTCAGTTTTCCAGGATTCTGGCCACCGAGAGAAGACGCGAGCTGATCCGGAGACCGGCCTCTTTCGCCGCTTCGGGATTGACTTCGAAGCGGACCCTCCTGTGCTCCGTATAGAAATTGATTGTGCCACCCTGTCGAGCAAAGTCCCTGGACTCTCCGATCAGGAGCACGCTCTTCCCCCGGGTCGCCGACACCACGTCCGCGGCATCTACGCCCGAGGCGCGGGTCACAAAGACGATGTGGGCACCGCCGAGCTGGTCGAGCGACACCGCCCGACGAGATCGAACTGGATGACCCCCAGCGCTCCTACCGTCCAATGCGCGCTCGATCAAGGCGTACGGGTCGGTGTCCGCCATCACCGCAACGTCGATCGTTGTGGCTTCCTGCAGAGCGCTGTCAGGCCAGTGGACGAGACTCGCGAAGTTCAGCACGAAGGCTGCCTTCAATTCGTACTCGTCCCGCGGTGCACTTGTCGCCAAACCCAGCAGCAGAGTCGCGATGAGCAGCGCCGCCAGGCCGCCCACCCGGCCGATTCGTCTAGCGCCTAAAAGTACCACCATGTTCCCCTTCCATGATGCGTGCGGGCACCGAAGTCACCGCATTGAAGAAACAATTGTTGAATTCCAAGTGATGACAAAAACACGAACTGTGTGGGGGTAGAAGCATTCCTCTTCATCGGCAGCCACCCACCCTGGGCCTTAGAAGGGATTCGGGAAACTGCACGAGGCTGTTGGCGAGCGGAGTATTCTGCTCCGAGACTCGGGAGCCGGAAGCCAGAACTGTGGCTTTTTCAACCCAAATGCTGACCCTATCGGGCCCGCGCTTGCGCCGGAGCTGTGGGGGCCGCAGATTACGTCGGCCGCACTTCGGGCGGCCCGAGGAGCGGTCGCGAACGCCGGTCGGAAGGGGAAATATGCTGCAACGCCGAGGATGGCGGTGGGCTGCCGGACTGGCCGTGTCGGCCCTGGTCGGGTGTGCCAGCACGCCGGCCCCGCTGCAGACCTTGTTGCCCTCTCTCTTGCCAGGCGACACCGATCCCAAGCAGGGCTTCGAGACGGTCACGAGCCTGGAGGCGTCGAAGCTCCTTCCCGACGCGCTCCGCCACGGGCCCTACCACACGGTGCACGACACGGTGGAGTCCGACGGCTACATGTGGATCTACACGATCTCGTCCGAGTTCGGTGAGTTCCGGGCCTATGGAGACGACCTGCTGCGGATCCGGGTGGGCGAGATCGCCGCGCTGGCCACGCTCCGGGAGATGTCGTCCGGCAGCGAGTTCACCGAGGCCCTGGCGGCGACGGCCAAGAGCCCGTTCATTGCCGCCTGGAAGCTGGTGACGAATCCGGTGCGCACGATCACCGGGATTCCCCGCGGCGCAGCCAACGCCCTCCGGAGGGCGACCGATCTCTCCCGGGGCGAGCGCAGCCAGTTCGAAGACGGTGCGCTGGCCTCGCTCTTCGGCTTCGAGCGCGACAAGCGCAGGCTCGCCCACCAGCTCGGTGTGGACCCGTACTCCTCGAATCCAGCCCTCCAGCAAGAGCTCAATCGGATCGCCTGGGTCACGACCATGGGTAGCCTGCCGACACGCCTGCTTCCCTTCGGAGGTGACGAAGCCCCGCCGCCGATGTCGGCTGGCCTCGGCACCGAGCGCGTGGGCGACATGATCCTGGACTATCCGCCCGAAGACATGCGACGCATCAACCGCATCGAGCTGTCGGTGATGGGCGTCTCTGACGAGGTGCGCCGGGAGTTCATCGGTCACCCGTGGTACTCGCCCCTGCGCCAGTCCCAACTCGTCGCCCACCTGGCGGCCATGGACCTGACCCGGGGCCGGCAGGTCTTTGTCGAAGCCGCACTCCAGGCCGCATCCGAGGAGGACGGGATCCTCTATGAACGGTCGGCCGAGCTTCTCCGTGCGTACCACGAGAATCGCGGAGCCATTGTCCGTCTGCTGAAGCTCGGGCCCGTCGTCGCGGGACTCACGGTGGATCAAGGTCTTGTGGTCCCGCTGCCCCTCGACCACGCCGTCTGGACCCAGCCGATCCAGCGGGTCGCCAACCTGCTTTACAACGCGCGCCTGGCCGACGGAGAGATCAGCGATCGCGAAATCCTTATCACCGGCACCCTCTCCGATCTCGCCCGCAAGCGGATCGAGTCGCGCAGGATCAGAGTGACCGAACGGGCCCTGGTGAAGCTGCGTCCAGCGGACACCACCACAGAGGTGGACATCCGATGATTCGACGCACCCTCCCCCTCGGCCTCGTCGCGTCACTCGCCATCTTCGCACTTTGCGCCTGCGGATCTTCGCGCCCACCGCGTGAGCCCGAGAAGCCGCCCATCGTGCTCAACACGCCGGCCGACGACCGTCGCGCCGGCGAGGAGGCGTCGGAGGGAGTCGCCGCCGAGCTGGGTGTGCTGAAGAACCCGGCGCTCACGGCCTACGTGAACGAGATTGGCCAACGCCTGGCACGCAACGCCCCGAGTGGCCGCTTCCAATACACCTTCCAGATCGTCGACCAGGATGTACCCAACGCCTTCGCGCTTCCCGGGGGCTACATCTACATCTCGCGGGGACTGCTGATCCTCTCGAACTCCGAGGATGAACTGGCCAACGTAATAGGCCACGAGATCGTGCACGTGGCGAGGCGGCACGCGGCAGCGCGCCAGGCCCTGATGCGCGACATCCCGAAGATCTTCCAATTCACGGCCATGGGCCAGATCGCGGCCTACAGTCGCAGCCAGGAGAATGAGGCCGACCGGCTCGGCCAGGGTCTGGCGGCGGTCTCGGGCTACGACCCGGAAGGCCTGGCCCAGTTCCTTTCGGACCTCGAACACACCGAGCGACTGAAGTTCGGCTTCTCGCGCTTCACGACCTACCGGGACACCCACCCAGCGACGAAGGAGCGGGTGGCCGCCGCCGGCGTGCGCGCGCGCAACATCGCGTGGACCCGAAAACCCACCTTCTCGCGCGACCGCAACGACTACCTGCGCCGACTCAACGGGCTCACCGTGGGCACGGGTGGCGCCGACGGTGTTTTCCAGGGCGATCGCTTCCTCCACGCCGATCTCGACTTCAGCATGCGCTTCCCCCAGGGCTGGCGGCTGGTCAACACGAAGCAGGCTGTGGGTGCCATGCAGCCCCAGCGCAAGGGCTACGTCGCCCTGGAGCTACAGGGCAAGGGCGACGATCCGGTCGCGGCGTCCGAGGAATACCTGGCGGACGCCCGGGCGGACGGACTCGGCGTCGACACGATCGAGCACGTGAAGATCGGCCAGTGGGATGCCGTCCGGGTCACCGGCAGCGTCGGCACTCCGGGCGGGCCCCTCTCGGTCCACCTGACCTTCATCGCGCGCAACGGCTATGTCTATCGGCTGATGGGCGTCGCCCGCGGCCGTGCCGGCACCCTGGAAGGCATCTTCAACAGCACCGCACGAAGCTTCCGCCCGCTGACGCCTCGCGAGATCAAGTCGATTCGCGAGACACGACTGAAGATCGTTCCCGCCCTCGCCGGCGAATCCCTCACCGAGCTTGGTCGACGCACCGGCAACACCTGGAACATCCAGCAGACGGCGTTGATGAACGCCGTCTACGCGACGGACAAGCTCGAAGCAGGTCAGCTCATGAAGGTCGCGATCAGCCGACCCTACCGACCCAGCCCGAAGGAGTAGTGCCTGTTGGGCACGGCGCGCCCAGCTCGTCGATCAGGGCGTCGCCTGATTGGCAACCGATTGAATGCGGGCACGCACCTGGGCGGCAAGCGAAACGCTGGTGAAGCCGATCATGCCCATATGCGTCGCGGAATCCTCGCGGAAGTGCAGGGTGACGCGGCGCCCGCGCCAGATGTACTCCTCAGCCTCGCTGATCACAGGAGTGCCCTTCCCGTACTTCTCCTCGAGAGCGGCCAGCGCCTTGATTCCATTGCCGCGTCCGCTGGTGAAGAGCGCAATGAAGTAGAGCTTGTCGTCGAAATATCCATAGGTCACCCCGTCGAGCGTCGCATCGCCAAGCTCGAGCGGCTCAGACGCCAGCGTGTAGATCGCGGTGCCACCGGCACCGCGATTGCTGATGAGTTCGAAGCCTTCCACCGAGTCGGGAGAGCTGCCGAACTGGATGCCGCGATAGCCATTCTGGTCGTCGAGCTTGCCGGCGCCACCCGCTAGCGCGGCTGTCGCGCCCAGGCACAGAAGCATCACTGCAACGAGGGTCCGAATCATGCGTTCTCCGATGCCGGGTTCGCGGATCTCTCGCCTCACCTCCTTCGGTCTGGGACGAACGCGTCTTGACGGTCTTCAACCGATTCGCGGGGAGGGTGGCTCGATCAGAAATGCGTGCTCACAACAGGCAATTCAGTGGCAACGAGACGGCAATGCCGGCTCTCGGGTGACGAAATTCGTCACCTCCGACGCGGCTTGGGGCACTCACGTGACGAAAAGGGGACATGATGGAGCCGTCAATGGACGCCTGGGATCGCTCGATGCTGGCAATCACTGGAAACGAGTTCGAGGTTCAGGAAGCGCTGACTGTGCTTCGCCGATTGATCGACAATGGTGCCGTGCGACCCACGACGCGCGTCATCCTCGAAGGTGCCATCGAGGCCCTGCGCGGCGATCAGGCCTGAATCCGCTCTCCGCATGCCTCGACCCCGGATCGCGAGCTTCCGGAATCGGGCAGGCACCGAACAAAGTCGGCGGCCGCTACGAAGCAGATCCGGAGGGACACTGATCGGATGCGCGCAATGCGGCTCCGAAGTAGAAGCCCTGTCCGTAGCGCACCCCGAGTTCGCGCAGCACGTTCAGCTCGCCGTGAGTCTCGATTCCCTCTGCGATGACTTCTGCGCCGATCCCGTCGGCAATGGTCTTCAAGGCCGATAAAACCTGTTGACGCGCCGGATCCGAGTCGATTTCCCGGACCAGGGTCATGTCGGCCTTGATGAAGTCAGGCGAAATTTCCATGATCGCTTCGAGACTGGCGTAACCGGTTCCCGCGTCGTCGATGGCGATGCGGATGCCGAGATCCCGGCACGAACGCGCGACCTCGCGAAACACGCCGAAGTTGTCGATCGATTCCGTCTCGGAGATCTCGAGCACGACGTCGCTAGGGCGCAGGTTGAAGTTTTCCAGAGTCTTGCGTAGACCTTCGTCCCGCATGCCAGGGTCGCCGATGGCCGTGGGGAGACAGTTCAGGAAGAGCGTGCGTTCCTTGGGCAGCCGTGACGCGCCCTCCAGCGCTATCTTGCGACACAGTGCGTCGAGCTCGTAAAGAAGTCCGGCCTCCTCCGCCCGACGAAAGAGATCGCGCGGATTGGTGAGATCGGTACCTTCGGGGCCCCGTGACAAGGCCTCATACCCCAAAACCTGGGCGTTGTTCAGGTCGACGATGGCTTCGTAACGAACCTGGATGTCACCGGACAGGATCACCTGGAGGACCTGTCGGCCGTAGCGACGACGACGCAGTCCCACTTCGAACTGGGCATCCTTGCGCGCCGCCTCGAGGGCGTGCAGGATCTGACGCTCGGGCATGATCGCCGTGTTGTGGAGCGTAACCGACAGACCAATTGCGAGCTCGAGCGGGTTCTTGTGATACGGATAGACGGCGCGCCGGCCCCGAATCAGCAGGTCGCGCGTGATGCGGTGTACCAGCTCCTCGAGGGCGTCTCCGTAGAACTCGACGTTGCTGCGGGATGCAAACACGAAGGCCGCAATGGCGCAGCGCGAGCGCTCTTCGGTGATCAGGACTTCCTCGCCGGGCGCAGATTCCTCGACGACTTCCTTCACCAGCGCCTTCAACCCATCCATGCTCCCGCGGTAGGCCTCGCCGCCATAGCGACGCTCGATGCGCTCCAAGGGCTCGCAGTCGATCAATATCAGCGCAAAGGCGCCCGCACGGCCCAGACCGGCCGAGATGGCATCGAGTTCGTGATCCGGCTGAAGCGTGAGCACACGGCCTCCCGCATTGCGCAGACCCCTCCGCGCGATACTCCGCTGTAGGTATCGGAAGCTCCGGCTTACCGGCTTGAGAAAAACGTGGACTCGGCCCGATGCTTTCAGAGAATCCTCCAGAAGGCCCCTCGAGGCCGCGTTTCTCGCCCAGTTCGGGGCCCTACAGGCGTAGACTCCTGTGTATGGAACCCTTGGGGGATGAAACGGAGGGCCGCCGATGATCGTTCGATCCAAGCACGCTCTGCTCGCGACGATCCCGATGCTGCTGAGCTGCGGCGACACTGAGACGCGTGACGCCGAATCTCCTGAAGCTGCCGTCCCGATCGCGGGGATGTACGAAGTTACCGGAGTGACCGTTTCCACGGACACGGGCCAGCAGCGCCAGATCGCCGGCACGGTGATCCTTGCGCAGGAAGGAAACCAGTACACGGCCACGTTCCAGCTGAAAACCACCTACCCAGGGTCGGAAGCCGAGGTTCCAGCCGAGGTGATCGGCAAGGGTGAGGGCACGATCGAGGGTCGCACGCTCACCGGAACGGCCACGACACAGCTCGTGATCTCGACGGTTCCAGGCATCGACCCGGCTTTCGCGTTCATCCCACGCATCGTGACCACGCGCATCGTCTCGGCGTCGACGACCACGATCCAGGACGACGGCACGGTGCTGATCGAGATCACGAACCGGCCGGAGCCGGGAGTGGAATATTCGCCGACGGTGACGACGCTGCGGGGACGGCGTGTCAGCGCGGCCGGCATCGGCGGCGGGATCGACGTCAACGAACGAGTGTCCGAGCACTAACAGAGCCAGAAGGGGCGGTCAGGGCGTCGTGAAGAGGTGCACGAGCCCGTAGTAGAAGGTTCGCAGGAGCAGCAAGATCGGTGCGCCCTCGATCGCGCTGGCGGCCGACACGATCTCGACCGGGCCGACCGCCACCAGGCTCGTTTCGGTCCAGACGGCGGCTGCGCGCACCGGCATCGGGCGCGATCAACAACGAGAAGCGATCGCTCTCGCCGTGGTAGCGCGGACGGTTCGGCCGCAGTGACGCCGAGCTGAGATTCGTAAAGTCGGTTCCCAGGCCAAGCTTCCGTTCCCGCTGCGATCTATTGCTACAGTCTGCCGACGCGCCCCGCCCCGGAGTCTGATTGGCCCGTCTGGAATTCTTTTTCGATTGCTCGAGCCCCTGGACCTACCTCGCCTTCCACAAGATCGAGGAGGTCGCCGCCGAGGGCGACGCGGAGCTCGTCTGGAAGCCCATCCTCGTCGGTGGCGTCTTCAACGCGGTCAACCCCAGCGTCTACGAGATGCGCGCCAACCCGGTCAAGGGCAAGGCGAAGTATCACGCCAAGGACCTCCGGGACTGGGCGCGACTCTACGGTCTGCATATCGGCTGGCCCAGCATCTTTCCCATCAACAGCGTACGCGCCATGCGCGGCTGCTTCGTGGCCGAGGAGCAAGGGCGCTTGCCGGCGTGGTCGCGCGCGGTCTTTGAGGCCTACTGGGGCGAGGACCGGGACATCAACCAGGACGACGTGCTGCGGGACGTGGCCGAGCGCATCGGCCTCGAGGCCGGCGAGCTGTTGGAGAAGATCGCCGACCCTGCGATCAAGCAGAAGCTTCGCGACAATACCGACGAGCTGATTGCACGTGGCGGCTTTGGATCGCCCACGATCTTCATCGACGGCGACGACATGTACTTCGGCAACGACCGCCTCCAGCTCGTCCGCGCCGCACTCGCGGAGGACCGCTGATGTCGCGTCTCAAGGATGCCGAAGAGTCCCCGCTCGATGAGCTGCTGCGCAATCTCGATCTCGATGCTCTCGACGCCGACCTCTTCCTGGGGAATCCGGGTGAGGGCGAGGGACGGTTGTTTGGCGGCATGGTCGCGGCCCAGTGCGTCATCGCCGCCGGTCGTACGGTCCAGCCCGATCGCCGCCTGCATTCGCTGCACGCGTACTTCTTGCGTGGCGGGCGACACGACTCACCGATCCGATTCGTGGTCGACCGCATCCGCGACGGCAAGACGTTTACGACACGACGCGTGAAGGCGCACCAGGCCGGCGAAACGATCTTCAGCCTGGCGGCCAGCTTCTCACGAGACGAGGAGGGAATCGAGCACCAGGATCCGATGCCCGAGGCACCCGAACCCGATTCCCTCCCCGACTGGGAGACGCTGCGGAACCAGTCGAACGATGCGCCCAAGCTCCCGCCCAGTCCGATCGAAGTGCGCATGGTGGATCCGTGGACCGACGAGCCGAGCCCCGCGCGCCAGCGCAACTGGATGCGTCTGCGCGGCTCGCTGCCCGAGGATCCGCTGATCCACACCGCCATGCTCGTCTACGCGACCGACCGGACGCTGCTCGCCACCGCGTCGCGACCCCACGCGATCCCCTGGAGAGAACGCATGGCGGCGAGCCTCGACCACGCCGTGTGGATCCACCGTCCGGTCCGCATGGATGACTGGCTCTACTACACGAGCGAGAGTCCGGTGGCATTCGGGGCCCACGGCATGGTGTTCGGGGCCATCTACTATCCAGATGGACGACGCCTCGCGTCGGTGGCCCAGGAAGGTCTGATCCGAAGGCGGCGTCCGCAGTAGGCCTGGGGGCTTTGGCCTGGGTGCGAGGCCGAGAATGTTTCGGATTCAGGCTTTGGCGGTCTTCTCTGCGAATGTTGCGTCGCGGATCGCGAAGGCACCGTCATCGAGAGTGGTGTCCTCGGCGAGCTCATGGGCATGGCAGCGCGCCGCGAGCAGTACGTCCGACAAGCCGGGCGCGAGTCGTGCCAACGTCGAAGAGCGGGCCACGATCGTGAGGCTTTCGACTTCGCGACCCATCGACACTTCCGCGTCAGCTTTGGCCTTGTTGATCGCGCTCCAGCAGTCGGCAGCGATTGCGAAGCTCGATGCGTCGGCCGGCGCCGGCAGATCGGCGAAGTCGGCCTCCGAGGGCCATGCCGCACGGTGGATGCTGGCGCTACCGGTCTGCTGGGCAAAGAGCCACGACCAGACTTCCTCGGTGATGTAGGGCAGCACCGGCGCGAAGAGTCGCAGCAGGACGTTCAGCGCGAGCCGCAGCGTCGCCACCGCCGAGCCCTGGCCCGACGGATCGCCCTCGTCGCGTGCACGCACCTTGGCCAGCTCGATGTAGGTGTCGGTGAAGTGGCTCCAGAAGAAGCTCTCCGTCTCCTGCAACGCCTGGGCGTGGTTGAACTCGTCGCAGCAGAAGGTCGCACGGGCAACGAGATCCTTCAGTCCGGCCAGAAACGCGAGGTCCAACTGATGGGTGATCGGTGCCTCCTCGGCGCTCTGAGACAACACGAACTTGGCCGCATTGAAGAGCTTCGTCTGGAGCCGCTTGCCGATCTTGAACACCTTCTCGTCGGCGGCGGTGTCGACGCCGAGTCGCGCACTGGCCGCCCAGTAGCGCACACCGTCGGCCGTGAATTTTTCGAGCAGTTCCGTCGGGATTACGACGTTTCCCAGACTCTTGGACATCTTCTTGCGCTCCGGATCGAGCACCCAGCCCGAGATCGTGACGTGGTGCCACGGGATCTGGTCTTCATGGAGCATCGCCTTGGCGATCGTGTAGAAGGCCCAGGTCCGGATGATCTCGTGGCTCTGGGGGCGAACGTCCGCCGGGAAGAGCTTGGCGTGGCGCTGGGGGTCGAGCTGCCAATGCGAACCAATCTGGGGCGTCAGCGAGCTGGTGAACCAGGTATCGAAGATGTCTTCCTCGCCGAGGAAACCGCCCGGCTTTCCGCGCTGCGACTCGTCGAAGCCGCTGGGCACGTCCGTGGTCGGATCGATCGGCAGCCGGTCCGCTGTCGGCAGAATCGGGTTTTCATGGTCGGGCTCGCCGTTTGCATCGAGCGGATACCACACTGGAATCGGCACACCGAAAAAGCGCTGACGACTCACGCACCAGTCGAACGAGAGATTGTCGGTCCAGTCGCGGTAGCGGATCCCCATGAACTCCGGGTGCCATTTCACTTCGGCGCCCTTGGACAGGAGTGCGTGCTTCTTGTCGAGCAGACGAACGAACCACTGCCGCGTTGGAACCAGCTCGAGCGGTCGGTCGCCCTTCTCGTAGAACTTGACCGAGTGTTCGATCGGCTCGGGCTCACCCTGGAGGGACGCGCGGTTGCCGGTCGCGCCCCCGTCAGCGTCGCGCAGCAACTCGACGATGGCCGCGCGTGCCTGGGTCACATTCTTGCCGGCGAGACCGGCGTAGTAGCGGTTGGCCGCGTCGGCATCGGCGCTCGGGAAGGCTTCGCTTCCGAAGCTCACCTCTGCAAGGCGCCCATTGCGGCCGATCAGCTGTCGCAGCACCAGGCCCTCGGCCCGCCACCACTCCAGGTCCGTCTGGTCGCCGAACGTACACACCATCAAGATGCCCGACCCCTTCTCGGGGTCGGCCAGTTCACTGGGGAAGATCGGCACCGGCACGCGGAAGAGCGGCGTCACGGCGTTCTTTCCAAAGAGATCGCGGTAGCGCTCGTCGTCGGGGTGCGCGGTCACACCCACACAGGCGGGCAGCAGTTCCGGCCGCGTCGTCGCGATCACGAAGCTGCGGTCGCTGTCCTCGACGCCAAACTCGATGTGGTGGAAGGCGCCGGTCGTCATGCGGTCGACCGTTTCGGCCTGCGCCACCGCGGTCTGGAAGTCCACGTCCCACATGGTCGGTGCGTCGGTGTTGTAGAGATGGCCCTTCTTCGCGAGATCGAGAAACGAGAGCTGGGCGAGCTGCCGCGGCCACTTGCCGATCGTCTCGTAGGTCTGCGTCCAGTCGACCGAGAGCCCCACTCGGCGGAACATTCCCTCGAAGGCCTGCTCGTCCTCGGCGGTCACGCGCTCGCAGAGCTCGATGAAGTTGGGGCGTGAAATCAGACGCACCGGCTGCTTGCGCCCCTTCGCGCTGGCCGGCTCGATCTCGAGCCCCTGTTCGTACGGCTGCTGCGGATCGCAACGAACGTGGAAGAGATTCTGGACACGGCGCTCGGTGGGCAGCCCGTTGTCGTCCCAACCGATGGGATAGAAGATGTTCATCCCGGCCATCCGCTTCTGGCGGACCATCACATCAGCGTGGGTGTAGGAGAAGACGTGGCCGATGTGGAGCGCGCCCGAGACGGTCGGGGGCGGCGTATCGACCACGAAGGTCTCCGCCCGTGGGCGATTGGGATCCCAGCGATAGGTCCCGTGCTCGTCCCAGAAACGGTCCCAGCGCAGCTCGGCCGCTGGGGCGTCGAAGTGCTTGGGCAGCGCGCTGGGATCGAGGGTCTTGTATCGAGCCATTTGCGGGCCCGTAGCCTAACCGACCGAGAACACGACGAAAGCAGAAAGAAGGACGAGCAGGGCAGGGGCGTTGCTCCCAGTTTCAACCTCTCCCCCCGCGGGGGAAAATCCAGATCCAGAACCCCGTCCTTACAATTTCGACAGGGAGGGCGGGGACTTGCGTCGCCGGTCGCACCGGGATACCGTCCGTCGCCCTGAATCCGGAGAAGGTGGGTCCCATGGCCAAGGCCAGTCAGATCAATCGTGACAACAAGCGCAAGAAGCTGATCGCCAAGCACGCTGTGAAGCGCGCCGAGCTGCGCAAGCAGCTCAAGGACCCGAACACCTCGATGGAAGAGAAGTTCGAGATCCAGAAGGCGTTCGCCAAGCTGCCGCGCAACTCGTGCCCGACCCGCTACAACAGTCGCTGCGCCATCACCGGACGGTCGCGCAGCTATTACCGAAAATTTGGCATCTCGCGCATCGCACTGCGGGAGCTGGCGCTCCAGGGCATGCTGCCCGGCGTCCGAAAGTCGAGCTGGTAGGCGAGGAGCAAGACCGTGAAGGATGGCATCCATCCCGACTACCACAAGGTGCTCTTCATCGACACGGCGACGGGCAGTGAGTGGGTGACGCGCTCGACGCTCACGTCGAAGGAGAAGCGCAAGGTCGACGGAGAAGAAATGCCCGTCGTGAAGCTCGAGATCTCGTCCTTCAGCCACCCCTTTTGGACCGGCAAGATGCGAGAGCTCGACACCGACGGAAAGATCGATCGGTTCCGACGCCGCTTTGGTGGAGGCAAGAAGAAGGAATAATGTCTCGCCGCTGCCAGCTCACGGGCAAGGGCCCGCAATCGGGACACAACGTCTCCCACTCGAACGTCAAGACCAATCGCCGCTTCGAGCCCAATCTCCAGAAGTCCACGTTCTACAGCGACGCGCTGGGCCAAAAGGTGGCGCTCCGCGTCTGCACCCGGGCCCTGCGCACGGTCTCGCACCACGGCGGTCTCGATCGTTTTCTGCTGAAGACGAACGACGCCAAGCTGGCACCCGAGGGCCTGCGCTTGAAGCGCAAGGTCAAGAAGGCCCTGTCCGGCACCTCAGCCCGCAAGGCCTCCTGATCGCCTCGTCGAGAGCGGACAAGCGACTCGCAGGAGCCGGGACGGTGAGGCGCGTTCACGCCCAAGTCGGCTCCCGATCGTTCCTGCCGGTTCAGCGCTGAACGTTCACCAAGGTCCCCGTCTGAGCCATAATGTTGGCGCACTGGACGGAGGAGAATCCGATGGCATTCCACGGCACGGTTGCGCTGATCACGGGCGCGGGAAGCGGAATGGGTCAGCTGGCCGCCAGACGACTGGCGGAGCAGGGCGCCAAGGTCGCGGCGCTCGATCTCAACGAAGAGGGTCTGCGCCAGACCCAATCGGGCCATGACAACGTCCGCAACTTCGCCGTTGACGTCACCAATGCCCAGGCCGTCGATGCGGCCGTGAAAGAGATCGAAACCGATCTCGGCCCGATCGACCGCGTCTTCAACGCCGCCGCCATCATGCCCAGCGCGCGCATCCTCGACCAGGACCGTGAAGAGATCCACCGGATCATGGAGATCAACTACGGTGGCATCGTCAACGTGACCCTGGCCGTGCTGCCGGGCATGATCGAGCGCGGCTCGGGCGACATGGTGAACTTTGCGTCGATGGCCGGCTGGCTGCCAGCCCCCGACCTCGGCGCGTATCATGCCTCGAAGTTCGCCGTCGTCGCCTTCTGCGAAGTCCTCTACTGGGAGAACCGCAAGAAGGGCGTGCGCTTCGCGTGCGTCTGCCCGCCGGTGGTCAACACGCCACTGCTCGAACAGGCCACCTCGAACCCGGCCTGGCTCGCAACCGCCCCGAAGATCGAGCCCGAAGTGGTGCTCGACGCCATCGAGAAGTCGCTCGAGAAGGGCCAGCTCTTCGTGTTCCCGGGCTTCGGCACCAAGTTCGCCTGGCGCCTGCGCCGCTTCTTCCCGGGCCTGATCTGGTGGCGCTTCAAGAACACCGACAAGCTCTAGGGCTCCGCATCCGCCACCAGAACCAACGCTCGATGCTCCCGCCTTGGGCTGGAAGGCGCGGAAACTGCGGCCTCGGCCGTGCCCATCGCACCCGACCCAGGCTCTGCAATTTTCCCGCTCTCCGAATCGAGAACAACCTGAATTGAGGGGCCTCTGCCTCGGGGGCCGGTGCAGGCTCTGGCTTGCAGTGCAGTCTGGAGCTTGCGCTGGCAGAGCCGCACAGCGGCCTGAAAACGCCGCAGACGACGCGCGGGCCCCAGCCAAGGGTGGCATACAGCTTGCTTTATAGCCGGGACAAGGAGGTCGAACCCCAAGATGTACGCCTACGAAGAAGACGTCGTCGTCCGACGCGCACCCCAGCCCGGCATCGCGGCCGTCCTCTCGGTCCTGATCCCGGGTCTGGGCCAGGTCTACGCGGGCCGGCTGGTGGCCGGTGGAATCTGGTTCCTGGCTACCGGCATCGCCTACTGGGCCGTGCTGCTGCCGGGCTTCCTGGCCCACGCCCTGTGCATCTGGTCCGCCTATCACAGCGCCCGCTACTGGAGGCGCGATTAGCGACCGCGAATTGCGCGTTTTCACGAACGGCGACCAGCACTTGCAGTGTGACCGCATCCGACATGCCGGGAACCGATGGTGCCCCCTATATAATCTGCCGCAGGGGGAAGAACGATGCTCGAGCACTGCCCAACGCGGTCGCCCCGCTGCTGGGCATCGTCATCGTGCTCCAGATCGTCTCGCTGGTCCGTGCTCGTGGGCCGGCCGACGATCTCGTCTCGCGCCTCGACCCGCTCGAGAAGTCGGACAACCGCAGCGAGAGCACGTTGCGCGAGGAGTTCGCCAAGAACCGTGACGAGGCGGCGTCGAGCGGGGGGACGCCGCGGCTGCCGAGGAGGCGCGCCTTGGCCTGGAAGCACGCGTCCTGGGCGAGGCGCGCTCGATTCGCGACAAATACGTGAACCCGCCGCAGACGACCGACTTCGGCATCCTCTTCTTGCCGAGCGAGGCGCTCTACGCCGAGGTGCTGCGCACGCCCGGAATCATCGAGAAGCTCCAGCGCGAGACTCGCGTGGTCGTGGCAGGCCCGACCTCACTCGCCGCCATCTTGAACAGCTTGCAGATGGGCTTCCGGACGCTGGCCGTCCAGAAGCGATCGAGCGAAGTCTGGAAGACGCTCGGCGCCGTCAAAAACCAATTCAGCATTTTCAGCGGGCTGCTCGACAAGGTGAGTGACAAGCTGCAGCAGGCCTCGAACACGATCGATGAAGCGTCACGCAAGAGCCGCTACATCGAGACGCGCCTCAAGAAGGTCGAGGAGCTGCCGGTGGGCGAAGCCCAGAGCCTGCTACCCGATCTCACGAGCTCGGATGAAGACGACGAAGGAAACTAGCGGGCGCTACGCGCTGAGCTGCTGACAGGCCTCGTTCAGGAACTCGAGTGTGGAACGCTCGTCCTGGACAATGGTTCGCCAGCAAGGATCTCCTTCTGACACCGACGGCCCATTCTACCAGCCGGAGCACCCTCGCATCGCGCGCGAGCGGCTATCCCTGACTCGGCGTCCCGCCTAAGATGGGGCCGCAGCGCAATTGCCACGCTGCCCGAGAAGGAGACGCCATGCAGCTTCCCAAGACGGGCGTGCCGAGACGCCAGGTCATGGACCAGATGCGCGAGCGCAAGCAGCGCGACGCCGACTGGCGCGGCGGGCGGACCTGGAGCCTGGTCTATCCGGCCGGCGAAGAGGTCGACGCCATGCTGAAGCAGGCCAATGACCTCTATCTCTACGAGAACGCACTCAACCCCTTCCGGTTTCCGAGCCTGCGCGAAATGGAGATCGACGTCGTCGAGATGACCGCGGGGCTGCTCCACGCTGGCGATGACGCCGGGGGCGCCATGACGTCGGGCGGGACCGAGAGCATCCTGCTGGCCGTGTTGTCGGCGCGCGAGCGGGCCAAGGCCGAGCGCGGCGTCGACCGGCCGAACATGGTGGTTCCCTTCTCGGCGCATCCTGCGTTTGCGAAGGCCGCCAAGGTACTCGGGCTCGAGCTGCGCCAGGTTCCGCTGGACGCGGACCATCGCGCCAGTGTGAGCGAAGCCGAGGCGCGGATCGACGACCAGACGGCACTCGTGGCGGGCTCGGCGCCCAACTATCCATTTGGCACCGTGGATCCGATCCCTGAACTGTCGGCCCTCGCTGCCGCGCGCAGCATCTCGTTTCACACCGACGCCTGTCTCGGCGGATTCCTGCTGCCCTTCTACGAGCGGCTCGCCGAACCGGTGCCGCCCTTCGACTTCCGCGTGCCGGGCGTGACGACGCTGTCGGCCGACGTCCACAAGTATGGCTACTGCACCAAGGGCGCGTCGGTGATCCTGCACCGGGATGCCGAGCACCTGAAGAAGTACCAGCTCTTCTTCTTCGACCAGTGGCCGGGCGGAATCTACGCGTCGTTCGCCATGGCGGGCGCACGCCCGGCGGCCCCGATCGCAGCGGCCTGGGCGATCCTGAACCACCTGGGCGAAGACGGCTACGTCGCCCAGGCCACACGCATCCGCGACACGACCCAGCAGCTGCGCGCCGGCATCGAGGCAATCCCGGGCCTGCGGGTCTGGGGCGAACCGGTGATGAGCGTCTTCTCGTTCGGATCCGACACGCACGACATCATGGCGGTGGGTGATGTGATGGACGAGAAAGGCTGGCATCTCGACCGGCAGCACGGTCCCGATGCACTGCATCTGATGATCTCGCCCGAGCACGACCGCGTCGCTGACGAATTCCTGGCGGACCTGCGCAAGGCGGTGGAGACCCACGGAAAATCCCAGGGCAAGCAAGCCCGCTACAGCTAGGAGCACCCGATGGTCTACGAAACGATCGAAATGAAGCAGGAAGGCGGGATTGCCTGGCTGACCCTCAATCGCCCCGAGTCGCTAAACGCCATGAATCCGCAGCGGGTGAACGAAGTGCGAGATTTTTTCGGCGGGCTCCCGCAGGACACGCAGACGCGCGTGGTCGTGATGCGCGGTGCAGGGCGCACCTTCCTCGAGAAACGGCCACCGCGCGACTCCGACGCCTGACCGCGCGTGGAGGCCCGCTCGCCGGACCTGCACCCGTTCAACCAGCATCCGCACCGGACGCTGGTGACGCTCACGATCCCGGTCCTGCTGTCACTGGTGGTGGAGCCGCTGACCGGGATCGTGGACACGGCCTTCGTGGCGCGCCTTGGGCCAGCACCGCTGGCCGGACTCGGTGTAGGCGCCGCGCTGCTCTCGAGTCTTTTCTGGATCTTCAACTTCCTGGGGATCGGGACACAGACCGAGGTGGCGGCCGGGCTCGGTCGCTCCGCGCCAAAGCATGCGCGGGACGCGGCGAGCCTGGCGCTCTTGCTCTCGGCCGGCATCGGGGTCTTGTTGGCTCTGCTGCTGTGGCCCTTCGTCGGCGAGCTGGCGGCCTTGATGAGCGACGACGCGCCGGTTCAAAAGGCCGCTGCGACCTATTTCGAGATTCGCCTGCTGGGCGCCCCCGCCGTGCTGCTCACGCTGGCCTCGTTCGGTGCGCTGCGCGGCCTGCAGGACATGCGAACGCCGCTGTGGGTGGCAGCGACGGCGAACGGGATCAACGCGCTACTCGATCCGGTGCTGATCTTTGGGATGGGACCCTTGCCGGCGCTCGGCGTTGCAGGAGCGGCCTGGGCCACAATCGTGGGCCAATGGATCGCAGCACTCTGGGCCGTCGTCGCCGTGATAAATCGCCTCGGACTCTCGGGCCACATCCCCTGGCGCAATGCACCTGCGCTGCTCGTCGTGGGGCGCGATCTGATCTTCCGCACCGCCCTGCTGACGCTCTTCCTGCTGATGGCGACGCGCGTCGCCAACCAGCTCGGCGCCGAGGCGGGCGCCGCCCATCAAGTGTTGCGACAGATCTGGCTCTTCAGCGCGTTCCTGCTCGACGCCTACGCAGCCACGGCCCAGAGTCTGATCGCCTACTTCCTGGCTGCGGCGCGCGTCGACCTCGCGCGCAAGGTCGCCAGCGTGTCGTGTATCTGGGGAGGAGGAAGTGGCGTCGTTCTTGGCGTAGCCCTCGGACTCGGCACCAGCGCCGTCTCGGCGCTACTGGTTCCACCGGC
>Ga0209988_10000285_pt1 | contig 30203 bp, 27 predicted proteins | sample N075metaG_FD_183115 | JGI IMG/M metagenome (GOLD analysis project Ga0209988, IMG submission 183115) | Deep subsurface microbial communities from Kermadec Trench to uncover new lineages of life (NeLLi) - N075 metaG (SPAdes) (version 2) | ecosystem: Environmental > Aquatic > Marine > Ocean trench... | reverse complement strand
GGCCGGAGCCCTGGTTGGGCGTTTCCATGCTGCGATGCGCGATTTCGATCTACCCCTCGCGCCGATGGGGTTCCCATTCCGTGATACGCCCCACACGGTGGCGGCCCTGGGTCGCGCCATCGATGCGCACGCGGATCATCGACTGGCGGCCGAGGTCGCGCCGCTGGGCGCACGCGTGCTCGCCGCGATCGAGGAACTCGGCCCGCCGCCGGACCTCGAGAGCCGGGTCATCCATGGCGACCTCAAGCTCGACAACCTGCTCTTCGAAAGCCAGGAGATGCCGGGTCGAGACTGTGCCTTTGCTCTCATCGATCTCGACACGCTGATGCGTGCGCCGCTCTGGGTCGACCTTGGAGACGCCTGGCGGTCGTGGTGTAACCGATCTGGCGAGGACAGCTCCGAGGCCCGCTTCGACATGGGCTTTTTCGCAGCTTCATCGAAAGGATTTTCCGAAGGCTACGGGGCTTCGCTCTCCGACGCGGAGCGGGTCTCGCTCGTCACGGCCACGGAACGAATGACACTTGAACTCTGCGCTCGCTACGTCACCGACGCCCTCGAAGAGTGTTATTTCGGCTGGGATGAATCGCGTTTCGCGACCCGAGGCGAGCACAACGCGCTGCGTGCATTCGGCCAATGGCGATTTTTCGAAGCCGCTTGTGAATGTCGAGCGGAACGTGCGGAGTTGTTGGAATGTTGACGCAAGGAGATTTCCTCCATCTCCGAACATCGAGCGGGCGCCGATCCGTTTCGATTTCGCGCCCGATCCGCCATCAGGGGATCGCGAGGCCCCGTCCCATCAGGTCGATGAAATTCTTCGAGTAGAACCGCTCTCGAATCGATTCGCTGGCGTCCCCGAGGCTGCGCTCGAAACGCTCGAGAGGCCGGCGGCCGCCTTCGACGTGGGGGTAGTCCGTGGAAAAGAGGCAAATGTCCGGGCCGATCTGCTGTGTGATCCATCCGATGTCCTCGGTCGGGTAGGGCGTCGCCCGGATCTGACGAAGGACATATTCACTCGGACGCAGAGAGAGCTTCTGCAATCGTTCCTCGTGTCGGGAGAAGGCGTCGAAGGCCGATTCCATCTGGCGCATCCAACTCGGAAGCCAGATCGCGCCCTGTTCGATCACGCCGAACCGAAGTTCGGGAAAGCGATCGAGGACTCCGTCGAAGATCAGGGTGGCCAGAGTCTGCATGGGCGGGCCGGGAATACCCATATAGTCGACAGATCGAAAGTTCTCCTCGCCGCCGTGAAAATCGGGAGGAATCGGCAAACCGTTCTGGAAATAGCCGGCGTCGATCAACTCACCCGTGCCGCCCACATGAAAGACAATCGGAATTCCCGCTTCTTCCGCGGCGGCCCAAAGGGGATCCAGGCCGATGTGGCTCGGCGAGTGACCCTTTGGACAGCCCGAGGGAACGAGGAGCGCGGCGGCGCCCATCTTGATCGCCTCGCCGGCCATCTCTTGTGTGCGGTCGAAATCTGCGAGGGGCACATAACAAGTAGGAAGCAATCGGGAATCGGATGAACAGAATTCGATCATGCCTCGATTGTGCGCTCTTGCCATTCCGTACGCGAAATCGAGATCGGACTCGTGTTCCCAGTCGTGCAACCTGCGATTGTGGAAAGTATTGAAGAGGAGCTGGCTCGCCACGCCGATCAAGTCGAGAGTTCTCGGTCGATCTTCCGAAATGAAGGCGCCGGTGGCTGCGAAATTCTTTCGATTCATGATTTCGCTCGCCTCGTTGGCGCGGTATTCCTCGGACGCGTGTCGTTGGATGATGCGCGAAAAGGCGGCGTCGATGTCCTCGAGTTGGTCTTTGTTGTCGCCGGTCTGGCGCAATTCATTCACATAGCTCGGCGGCTCGATTCGATCGCGGAATTTGGGATCTGCGCAATCTCGCAACCAATGGGGCGTTTCCATGATGTGTGCATCGGCGTCATGAACGAATCGATTCTCGATATAGGGCATAGGGACAAGCTAGCGTGGCTGATTCCTTCGGAAACGCTCTCGAGCGCATATCCTCTCAGGGGGCTGCCTGGTGGGGAATGGACTCTCTTTCGGACCTCGCACAGTGTCATTCAAGGTGTCTCGTCGGCTCCGAATCGGGTGACGATCGGCGTGACCTCACGAGCGACGCCGTGGGTCCAGCTCGCGACTTCGGCCGGATGGCGAAGCGCGAAGCCAAGCGACAAAACGGACGTGACCAACGCGACGAATGCGGCCAGCGCTCTGACAAGGCGGGCCGGACTTCTCGGTTTCGAATTCGGGTCGCTCGTCAGCATGACGACGGTCTCGGTTTCGCGCGGTTCGAAGACGTGGTTCTCCCAGAGAAAGCGGGTCAGCGTACTCTGGCAATCGCTCGTTGTCGGCCGATCGAGGATTGCTTCGAGTCGTCGTCGAGCCTCGGCGGCCGAAGCGATTCGCCGGGCCGCCCGTGGTCGAAGACATCGATGCACGAGGCGGACGATCGAACGTGGCACATCATGTCGCGTCGATCGCAATCGGGGATAGCTTCCCGATTCCACGCGGGCCAGCAGCGACTCGGCTGCATTCTCCTCGGGCACTTCGTAGGGCGGGTGGCCGGTGAGCATCTCGTAGAGGACGCATCCGAAGGCGAAGAGGTCCGTGCGGGGATCGACACGTTCGCCACGAAGCTGTTCCGCCGACATATAGGGGGGAGTGCCGACCGCCGTTCCGGGTCGCGTGAGGGCGACGCCGCTCGCGTCGAGGGCGAGTCCGAAATCGGCGATCTTGACCTCGCCGTGTCGACCGATCAGCAGATTCTGGGGTTTCAGATCTCGATGCAACGTACCCTGTGCGTGAATCGCTTCGAGTCCTCGGGCCACTTCGAGTGCGATGGTCGCGGCGATTCGCCAGGGCAGGCGCGATTCACTGGAGAGAACCTTCGAGAGATCGAGTCCGTCGACGAATTCCGTGGCGATATATTGGGCGCCGCGGTATTGGAATCGATCGTAGACACCGACGACGTTGGGATGATGAAGCCGTCCGGCCGCGATCGCTTCCCGTTCGAATCGCGCGACGAGCTCTGGATCGACGGCCAGTTCGGGTTGGATTCGTTTCAGCACGGCGAGTCGGTCGAGACTCTGCTGACGAGCCAGAACCACGACGCCCATTCCGCCACGTCCGAGTTCGCGTTCGACGGTGAAGCCGCCGAGCCGTCTACCCACGAGGGTGGCTGAGCTCAAGAATCGTCTTTCAGGGTCCAGGCCCGGGTCGGCGCTTCTCGATCCTCGATCACGAATTGGAGTTCGCACTCACCCAATTGGACACGATCCCCGTGCTTCAGGGCCGAGGACAAGACCTCTGTGCCGTTGACCAGAACGTGATTCGTACTCGCGAGATCGCGGATCCCGAAGCCGTTCGCATCGAGTTCGAAGGCCGCATGCTCGGACGAGATGGAGGCATCGTCGATCCGGATCTGCGCCGTCTCTCCGCGGCCCAAGATGATCCGATGTGCGTCGAGTTCGAATTCCGTTCCCGCCGCGGGTCCGCGCAGGATCGTCAGGCTGGCCCGATGGTTCGCGAGAAAGCTGTGCGTTCGGTCGGGACCCACCGTGTCGACTTTTCGAGTTCGTCCGTCGTGCATTCCGCTCCCCTGAAAGGCGTGCCCATGATTGGGGCCACGCTCCTGTGTCGGCACGCCATGCGGGTGGAGAAGGTGAGGCGGATCACGGTTTGGGAGTGGGCAAAGCTCGTCGTGCCGCGACGGGATCGCGAAGGGGGTCCGCGCGAAGGGCTTTGACCTCTCGAGCGGTGTAGAGGGGGTCGGGCGGGGTCCCCGCGATTTCGGAGAGCACCCAATTCAGCAGCCTTGCCAACTCTTCGTCGCCAACGGGGGCCTGGGCGACGCCAGGCACTCTGCCGAGATAGGCGCGCCCCGCCGCCGTTTGCAACAGAGGTCCGATCTTGCGCAAGTCGGGTGCGATTCCCGGGATACCGCGGCCATCGGCGCGATGACATCCCGAACAATGCAGCAGAAAGCCTTCTGGCTCCGGGCGAGTCGCATAGGCGTCGCCGGCAGCCAGGGTCGCGAACGCGGCGAACGCGAGTAGCGCGGTGGATTTCAGCAGGAGCAGGCGAAGGAAGCGAGTCACTTCTCGGGCTGGGGTTCTGTCGCTTGTCCGACCACGACCGCGATCGAGCAGTTGTAGATATTGGATGTCGCGCCGGCGCACCAGTTGATGTCGTTGTTGCGAAACCAATGGTATTCGGGACGTTCCCCCTCGTTCCGGTTACAGATACATCGACCGCACAGACTCCTGCCGCAGCAATCGTTGTACGAGATCAGGTAGTCCTTGCCGTCCGCGGGGTTTCGGCAGGTGCCGATCCAGGTGACGGGTGTGATTTCGGTGCCGGGAGGGCACGAGGTGGCGCTGCCGCCGCAACAGGCGCAGAGCGAGCCGTCGATCGCACAATGCCGCCAATACTTGCAGCTCGTCGGGTCCCCCTCCGATCCTTCGATGTTTTCGGACGGCGCCGGAACACGGGGCTCGGCTCTGGACTCCGCGGCGGCGCGAGAGATGGGAAGCAAGGGCAGAGCGCTTCCGCCGACCAGGAGTAGGCCGAGGCGACCCAGAAACCCGCGGCGGTCCGTTCGGCGCGCGACCTCGCGTGCACGTTTCTCGATGAAGGAGTCGAAGGGTGTCATCGGGTCACTCCCGCCTCGAAGCGGGGCGCTTCGAGGTTGGCCGATTCATTCGTCGTCGAGGGGTCGTCGAGATATTCCTGCAAGGACGCGACTCCGAGTCGCTCGGCCTCGAAGAGGCTCTCGACGTGCTCACGGGTGTTGACCAGACCCTTGGCCCGAATCGTTCCCGAGGCGTCGATCAAGACCGCGAAGGGCAGCTTGGAGACTTCGTAGGCCAGCCCGAGCTCGCGGGACAAGATGTAGTCGGAGGGCGCAATCGACTTGTCCTTGCAAAAGGCCTCGTGTTCCGCGCGCGGTCCGTCGCTCGCGAATAACAGACGGGTCTCCTCTTCGGCCGAGTCGATCATTCTGCGCAGTGTCGGAAGGAGGGTCGCACAGACCGGGCAGCTGGGAGACAGGAAGAAAAGAAGTCGCTTGCGGCCGTCCGGATCGACCCCGCCGAGTTGAAGCGTCCGGCCGTCAAGGCTTTCGACACTGAGCTCGGGCGCCCGCTCCCCGACCCGGGGTCCACGTTCGATGGCGAGCGCGCCGACCGGTGCAACACGTTCATGAAGCAATCCCACCTGGCGGGTCAAGGCGACGACGACGAGACTCAAGATGCAAACGAGAGCCCAGAGAAGCAGATTCGATACCAGTAGCGCTTCCATCACGAGATTCTCTCCGGGTGGGGCCAGGGCGACGGTTTCGTCGCCAGCATATTGATTGCATTAAAGAGGAGCGCGAGCACCAGGACTCCGCCGACGAAGCTGATGACATCCACGGGGTGCAAACTACGGCTGGAAATCGGGAGGCTGCTCGCCACGGCCGCGATCGCGAGGGCTGCGTTTCGCACGACCAACCCGCTCGAAAGCAATTGGCCCTTCGCGGGGCCGAGGCAGCCACAATCGATCTCTCGTCGGCCGCGCGACAGATTCACGCCGATCGCCAAGCCATAGACCAGCAGCAGTGCGGCCCCGCCGAGGCCGGCGTGGATTCGAGTCGGATCGAAGAGGAGACCGACGGCAAGGACGACCTCCGCCATGACGAGGCTGACAGCACCCGGAAGCGTGAAACGATCTGGCAAGATTTCGTAGTCGGAGAAGGTCTCGAGAAATTCTTTCGGCCGGCGAATCTTGTGGAGCGCAGCGGCGGCGAAGAGCGCGGCCATTGCTGCGCGCAGAATCCATGACACGATTGGATCGAAGCGAAGGGATTCCAACTCAGCGGCTCCCGAGCGTCGGGCCGAAGAGCCCTGCTTCGCCAAGGATACGAATCACCCGACCCTCGTCTGGCGCGACGACACCGACCGCGCCGATCCCCGCGTTTCGCATGAAAAGAACGGGGGAGGCATCTTGGCTGATGGCGATGGAGTGGACCGTATCCGGCGGTAGAACCCACTTCAGGAGTGTGAAGCTGAAACTGTCGGATGGGATTCCGAGCATGCCCCCCAGAAACGCGGCCGAAAGCGATGGGGGTTCGATTCGACCGATCCGCTTTCGCTCTGTGAGATCGAAGGACCAGATTTCGGGCCCAGCGTCTTTGTGAGAACCGGCGCCACCTCGATGCATCACGACGAAGAGGCGTTGGCTTTGCGCGTGGACGGCGACGAGCTGTAGACCCCCCGGCCGCCACTCCGAGGGTTCGTCGGCTTCGCCGTAGAGAGACCAGGCGGGAGCGACGACCGGATTCCGACCCGAGAAATCGAGTGTATGAACCCTTCCGCCGAAAGAGACGAAGACCCATTTCTGTCCCATCCGGCCCGCCGATGTGAAGACCGGATCCTCGAGCGTGTCGAAGAATTTCTCACTGTGGACCAGGGCGGATTTTTGGCCTTCCTCCGTGAGCTCCACGACGGTGGCGGTGCCGTCCCCGCAAAGCGTCGCGAAGCGAAGTTCGTCGATCGGATAGATGCCCGAGCATCCGCTCACGCCGATCTCGTCGACGAAGCGAAGTGTGTCGAGATCAAGAATCGAGATCGAGGTCGCCGGAAATTGGTTGAAGACGCCGATGAAGCGCGATCCGATCCGGGCGGAGTAGGCGATGGCCGTATTGCCCGTCGCCGCGCGAGTCGGGAAGAGGATTTCGTTCTTGTAGCGGAGGGTCTCCAGGTCGTAGATCGTGAGGAAATCCGTTCGCTCGCCTCGATTCCCTCGGCTGTAGCCGACATCGACGGAATAGATTTCATTTCGTTCGGTCGAGACGAGGGGAATCTGAGGCGTCAGAAGGAAGGGAGAATCGATCATCCCCAACACGGTTCCCGTGTCGCCGTCATAAAGGAGGCTATGCCGCAACAAGCGGTCGGGCACCCAGATCCAATGGTCGCCCACGGGAGGCAGCGTCGCGACACTCGGCCGTTCGGTGAAATCGAATCGACCGGAGGCGGCCTCCACTTCGGTCGATGCGGTGCTCTCGACAGACGTGGCGCGGGTGGCCATCGAGGCCAAAAAGATTGTGAGGATGAGGAGGAGGGGGAATCCGGGGCTTCGTTTCATGCTGATCGGGGGCCGGGAGGTCAATTCTCCACTCCATTCCTGTTTCGCTCGTGAGCGGATCCACTGAGTCATTGGCCCTTCGGCCGCGGATGGACGACGCGTCGATGGACTAAAGGTACTAGTTGGAACCCAGTCGCCTGCGAATCTCCGCGGCCACGAGCCAGAGCCGATCCTGGCCCCAGACGCAGAGGTCGGATTCGTTTTCGGGCCCGCGCAGACGATAGCTCGGCACGCCCCAAAGCCCGAGTTCGTTGTAGAGGGTCTGGCGGTTTTCCTCGAGTTCGTCACGCCAGGCTTCGCTTTCGAGGGCGGGTGCGGCGGCTTCGAACGAGAGTCCCGCCTGCTCGAGGACGCGACGAATTCCGTCGTCCGTGCCGGTCGGCCGCCCCTCGGCGAAAGCGGCTTTCAGGAAAGCGCTGAGGAACTCCGTTCCGCGGCCGCTGTCTCGGGCGAAGGTCCAAGCCGCGAATCCACGTTCGACTGCGCGGCCGACCGGGTCATACATATTTCCGAAAGGAGCCCCGAGTTGCTCGGCTTCTCGCAAGCTGTCGAGCATGATGTAGAGGCCCTTTGCGGAGGGCACGGGTGCGCCTCGCATCACCATGGGCATGACGGGTCGCAGGGTGACGGGAATGCCAACCGATTCGGCGAGTTGAATCGTGCGATCAAAAATCATGGCGGTATAGGGCGAACGGAGCGAGATGAAGAATTCGAGTGTGAGTCGGCCGTCGTTTTGAATCGTGCCTGGATCGATCGAGGGGCGGTCGAAACGCGGCGTGGTCGAGGCGTGGCGCGATGTCCCGAGTTGGATCAAGCGACGTTCGAGATGGTGGAGCCGGTCGACGCCCCAATACCACTCGCCGGCATACCAGAACATGCCACCCGAATAGTGTCGCCGGCGTGCGCGAAGGGCGCTGCCCGCTTCGAGCACGGAGCGTGTCTCCGCTTCCGAAGCCGACGGGATCCGATCGACCAGCCGATCGAGTTCGGTCGAGTCATCGCACCAAAGCGCACGGCCGGCGTCGAGGGCGACTTCCAGGAATCGCGAATCCTCGGTGAGCTGCGCGAGTAGACGCTCGACGCGGGTGATCGAGGTCGGTGTCGGCGATTTCGCGTCGCGCGGGAACTCGAGTTCGTAGTAGGGCGCGATCGCCGCACAGTCGCGGCGTGCGTAGCGGGCGAGTCGCTCCGGCTCCGGCACGTGGCTTCGATCCGTCGGGCTCGTCAGGTGGAATCGGATTTCGATGTCGTAGCGCTCGAGCAGTGGCCCGACCGCTTCGAGAGCGAGATGACTGTAGGCGTCGTCGACCTGGTGGAAAAAATCGATGACATGGGGTCGCCCCGTCAGCCTGCGTGTGAGTTCGCGCCGACCCGCATCGAGACGCCGCAGCCCGGGCAAGATCCGCACGACTCGCCGTTGGATTTCTCGTTGAAGCGGGGAGCGATCGAGGCGCGCCACGCCGCCGGCTTGCGTCTCGAATGGGCTGGCTGATTCGGGGTCGGTCATGTCGCGGGTTCCTAGTCGCTCGGACCCTCTAGTTGCTCGGGCCCTCTAGAATGTGAATGCCGCAGCAGGTTCCGAGACCGATGACGTGGGCGAGGCCGATGCGCGCCCCTTCGGCCTGTCGCTTGCCCGCTCCACCGCGGAGATGAGTCGCGATTTCGTAGACGTTCGCGATGCCGGTGGCGCCGATCGGATGGCCTTTCGAAAGCAGTCCGCCCGAAAGATTGACCGGGATTCGGCCACCGAGCCAGGTCGTCTTCTCATCGATCAATTTCCCGGCTTCCCCGTCCGCACACAGCCCGAGGTTCTCGTAGTGAAGAACCTCGGCGGTGGCGAAGCAATCATGCAATTCCACCAGGTCGAGATCTTGCGGACCGATGCCCGCCATTTCGTAGGCTTGTGCCGCCGCATTGCGGGTACAGGTGCTGATGTCGGGCATGACCTCATCACGATCCGTCCAGGGGTCGGTCGTGAGGATCGACGCGCGAATCTTCACCGCCTGGCTCGACAGGCCCCGCTCTCTCATCTTCTTCTCCGACATCAGCACGGCGGCCGCCGAGCCGTCGACGTTGGCCGAACACATGAGTTTCGTATTCGGGTAGGAGATCATCTCGGAGTTCATCACCACATCGAGCGGCGTTTCGATCTGGTAGCGCGCCTTTGGATTCATGGTCGAGTGGTGGTGATTCTTGACCGAGATCTGTGCGAATTGTTCGAAGGTCGTGCCGTATTCCCTCGAGTGGGCCATGCCGGCTTCCGCGAAGACGCAGGGCATCGCGCCCGATCCGAGCACGCCCTCGGGAGAGATTCCCGTTTTGTTGGCGCCGCCTCCGCCGAGCATGCCGACACCCGCGAGTTTCTCGACACCGACCGCGAGCACCGTGTCGTAGAGGCCGGCCTTGATCGCCGTCCATCCCTCGCGTAGCGCCGTCGCGCCCGTCGCACAGGCGTTGGCGCAGTTGACGACGGGAATGCCCGTCTGGCCAATTTCCTTTTGGATCTGCTGGCCGACCATCGCTGAGGCCATCATCAGATTGCCGCTGTAGAGGGCCTCGATCTCGTTGATCGTGATGCCCGCATCGTCGAGCGCGAGCAAGGCGGCCTCCGCGCCGAGGGTGGCGATCGAACGGTCGGGGAATTTGCCGAATTTGATCATGTCGATGCCAACGATGTAGACGTCTTCGCTACCCATGTGATTGCTCCTGGTCTCGGTCGCCGTGCGACTGCATTGAGAATGTGTTCGATTTGAAAGCGTAAAGGTTCAGGCTGCGGGCTTGATGAAGTAGGCGAGGTACTCGTTGCCCTCGGCGTCCTTGCGCGACGCGATCTCATAGACCACTTGGATGTCCATGCCGAGTTCGATCTTTTCGGGATCGGGATCGACGCCGATCAGATTCGTCTTGATCGTCCCGCCGCCTTCGAGGTCGGCCACGGCGGACACGAAGGGAACGTCGATGCCCGGAAAGGCGCGGAAGATGATCGAATAGGCGTGCAGCGTTCCCTTGTTCGACAGGCGATGAGGCTCGACGGTGTCACGGCTGCCGCATTTCGCGCAAGCCAGTCGAGGCTTGAGGGAGATGGCGTTGCAGCTCTTGCATTTGAATCCTTCGAGGAAGGGATCCCCAGAATCCGGGATCTTCAGGAGGGAAGTAATAGGCAGGGGTCTGTCGGCCACAGATTGAACTCCGATTGGACGCGGATCGCGATGCGAGGGATTGAAGGGGAATGGCGACGCGGGCTCGCCCGTCGAGTGACGGTAATCATAGAGCAAATAGTTACCGCTCGCCCCGGACCCAGAACTCGTCCAAGCCCCGAAAACTGGGATTGGAGGCGTATCGATGGCCCCCTGCGCCCAAGTGGAGCCGCGGAAAACGCGCCATCAAGGCTGAAAGCGTTTCGGCGGCCTCGAGTCGCGCGAGATGGGCCCCGAGACAAAAATGGCGGCCGCCGCCGAAGGCCTGGTGATGGGTGTCCTTGCGTTCGATGTCGAATCGATCCGGCTCGGGGTAGATCGCCGGGTCGCGGTTCGCGCCCGCCAGTGAGACCGCGAGTGATTCTCCCCGACCGATCTTGACGCCATCGATTTCGATGTCCTCGTGGGCGATACGGCCGGAATTCGTCACGGGCGTGTCGTACCGGAGTACTTCCTCCACCGTGTTCCCCATCAAATCCGGTCGGGCCCGAAGCTTTGTGAGTTCATCGGGATTTTTCAGCAAGGCCATCACGGCGTTGCCGATCAGATCGGTGGTCGTCAGGTTGCCCGCGAGGAGCAAGAGTGTGCATTGCGAGACGATCTCGCTGTCCGTCAGTCGATCCCCGGATTCCTCGGTCTGGACCATCGAACTCATCAGGTCTTCGCCCGGGTCGCTGCGTCGCCGCTCGATTTCGGAGAGAAAGAATTCGGTGAGCTCGACGAAGGCTCGCTCGGCCGCGACGACGTCGGCCGGATCATTGACGGGGCTGAAGGCGACCTTGATCGAGGCGTCGGACCAGCGCTTGAATTGCGCGTGTTTCTCGGGGTCGACACCGAGCAGCTCGGCGATGACGACGGTGGGAATCGGCTTCGCAACCGCCTCCACAAGGTCGAACTCGCCGTCTTCGATCTCGGCGAGGACGCGATTCGCCACCTCGCGCGCGCGGCCGCGCCAGTGCTCGACGGCACGCGGCGTGAAGGGATGGCGAACGAGATTTCTCAACCGGCGGTGCTTTGGATCATCCATCAGGAGCATCGAAGGCTCTTCATCCCCGCGGCCGAGGAATTCTCGCGCGAATCCACCCGGAATGCCTTTGCGTGGATCGCTCCAATAGTCGGGATGGCGAAGGATCGCTTCGACGTCGTCATGGCGCGTAAAGAAGAAGCGTCCGAGCTCGGTGTCGTGATGGATCGGATCGCGTTCGCGCAGTTCAGCCAGGATCGGATAGGGATCTTCGCGAAACGCGGGGTCCAGCGACATCAACTGAATTCCGGTGGGCACCGGAGTGGAGGGGACAGGCGAGGGCATCGAGTTGCCTCCGAGGCGCGATCGGGCGTCGCTCGGAACGGACGCTAGCGAAGATCCCGTGCCGGATTAGCGCGTTGCGCCGGGTGCGTCATTTCCTCCGTTGCCTCCTCAGATCGCGTACCATGTCAAATCCCTTGACGCAGCGCGCCAATTCCGGGGGCGGAAGCCGGCTCGCGAGCCGGGGAATCGAGAGATCGGCGAAATTTCGCTCGATCGCATCGAGCGGCAACCGATTTCCGCCGAGATTCCGTATGGTATAAAGCCGCCGCGAGAGGTTCGAGTCGCGGGCAGAGATGGACTGGCTGCCGCAGTGACTCGTGGCCAACCGAAACGAATTTAGGAGCGATCGCATGATACTGGAAGGCCTTCGGCTCATGGCCGTTGGCATGTTCACGGTTTTTGCGTTCTTGACCCTGTTGGTTGGCGTGATGAAGGCGTCGGCGATCTTTTTCGAACGATTTGCCGATCACTTCCCCGAAGACGCTTCGAAAGAACCGGCCGCGAGGCGATCGGGAAACAATGATGGAGAGGTTGCCCTCGCGCTCGTCGTCGCCGAGGCCTACCGACGAGGGCAGAGAATTTAGCATGTCGAGAAAATTGATTTCAGTCATGAACACGTCCTTTCGGGACGGATTCCAATCTGTATACGGTGCACGCGTCAAGACGGCGGATTTTCTTCCCGCGCTCGAGGCCTCGGTCGAAGCCGGATTCACCCATTTCGAATCCGGCGGCGGGGCGCGCTACCAATCGCTCTACTTGTATTGCCAGGAAGACGCGTTCGACATGATGGACGCGTTTCGCAAGACCGTCGGCCCGAACGTGAACCTCCAGACGCTCGCGCGCGGTTCGAATGTCGTGGGCCTCGATTCGCAGAGTTCCGACATCATCGACCTGCACGCCAAGCTCTTCAAGAAGCACGGCGTCACGACGATTCGAAATTTCGATGCGCTGAACGATGTGCGAAATCTCTCCTATTCCGGTCGCAGTATCGTCGACGCGGGCTTGAAGCACGAAGTCACGATCACGCTTATGGAATTGCCTCCCGGTTGTGAAGGTGCGCATACGCCCGAGTTCTACATGAGCGTTCTCGAAGCCATTCTCGATGACGGAATCCCCTTCGACTCGATCTGTTTCAAAGACGCCTCGGGGACAGCGGTGCCTTCGAAGGTCTACGACACGATCAAACTCGCGCGCAAACGACTCGGACCCGACATGCACATTCGATTGCATACCCATGAAACGGCGGGTGTGAGTGTGAGTGCGTATCTGGCTGCGCTGGACGCCGGTGTCGACGGGATCGATCTCGCGATGGCGCCCGTCTCGGGCGGGACCAGCCAACCCGATTTCATCGTGATGTGGCATGCGCTGCGAGGAACGGAGTATGTGCTGGCCAGCGGAGATCAGGCCATCGACGTCGATCGCGTGGTCGAGGCCGAGGCGGTCTTCAAGGATTGCATGAGGGATTATTTCGTACCGCCCGAAGCGACGGCCGTCGAACCGCTGATTCCCTACTCGCCGATGCCGGGCGGTGCGCTGACCGCGAATACGCAGATGATGCGCGACGCGGGAACGCTCGATCAATTTCCGGCCGTCATCCAGGCGATGGGCGATGTCGTCCGAAAGGGCGGGTTCGGCACTTCGGTGACCCCCGTGAGCCAGTTCTATTTCCAGCAGGCGTACAACAATGTCATGCTCGGCCCCTGGAAACGTATCGCCGAGGGCTACGGCAAGATGGTGCTGGGGTATTTCGGGAAGACCCCCGTCGAGCCCGATGCCGAGATCGTCCGACTCGCGATGGAACAGCTCGAACTCCAGCCGACCAAGCGCAATCCGCGTGAACTCAATGACGAGGATCCCGACAAGGGCATTGCGGCGGCCACGGCGCTTCTCACCGCGCGCAATCTCGAAGTGTCGGACGAGTCGATCTTTATCGTTTCCGCCTTGAAGGACAAGGGCCTCGCCTTCCTCGAGGGCGAACGGCCGGACGGGGTTCGCAAGATCGATCCCGCGGCGGCGGAGGGCGGGACCTCCGGTTCGGGGTCGAATGCGATGACCGTCACGATCCAGGATCGACGCTACGAAGTGGTTTTCGAAGACGGCCGCGCGAAGGTCAACGGCAAGGCGTACAGCTATTCGATCCGTGATGGCGTGGGCCATGCCAGCGCGACGGCGTCGACCGCCACGGGGGAGGGCGAGATCGTTCGAGCCGAGCTCGCCGGACTCGTGTTGAGAATCGTTGTTCAGGAAGGCGATCGGGTGGCCGAGGGTGATGTCCTTCTGGTCCTCGAGGCGCTCAAGATGGAGATCGAAATCAAGGCGCCGTGCGCGGGAGTGGTGGCGGCCGTGCTCGTCGCGGGGGACCAGAAGATCAGCTCGGGCGACCCGTTGGTGGAGATCGCCTCTTGAACGTCGCGCTCGATCTGTGGCACTCGACCGGCATCGCGAACTTCACGGCGGGTCAGGCCGTGATGATGCCGATCTGCTTGCTGTTGCTCTATCTGGGAATCAAGCGGGGTTTCGAACCCCTGTTGCTGATTCCGATCGGGTTCGGTGGCTTGCTCGCGAATATTCCGGTCGCCGAGATCGGGGGTCCGGACGGCTTTCTCGGAATCATCTACAACGCGGGAATCAGCAATGGACTCTTCCCGCTGCTGATTTTCCTGGGTGTCGGGGCGATGACCGACTTCGCACCGCTGTTGGCCCATCCGAAGACGGCGCTGCTGGGCGCGGCCGCCCAATTCGGGATCTTCACGACCCTGATCGGCGCGCTTGCCTTGAGCAACGCCTTCGACTTCATCGATTTCGATCTCGCCGATGCGGCCGCGATCGGCATCATCGGGGGTGCTGACGGTCCCACGGCGATTTTCCTGGCGGGCCGGCTCGCGCCCGACCTGCTCGGTGCCATCGCGATCGCCGCGTATTCCTACATGGCGCTGGTCCCGATCATTCAGCCTCCGATCATGAGACTTCTCACGACCGAGGCGGAACGAAAAATCAAGATGGTGCAGCTGCGTCCGGTCAAGAAGATCGAACTCATCATGTTCCCGCTGCTGGTGTTATTCGTTTGCATCCTCTTGGTGCCGGACGCGACCCCATTGGTCGGGGCCGTGATGTTCGGGAACCTGTTGAGGGAATGTGGCGTCGTCGATCGTCTGGCGAGTGCCGCGCAGAACGAACTCATCAACATCGTGACGATTCTGCTCGGATTGGCGGTCGGCAGCAAACTTGCAGCGGACAAATTCCTGAACGCAGAGACCCTGGGCATCTTGTTCCTGGGCTTGATCGCCTTTGCGGTGGGAACGGCGTCCGGGGTTCTCCTGGCCAAACTGATGAATCGGATGAGTAAGGATCCGATCAATCCGCTGATCGGTGCGGCCGGCGTGAGCGCGGTCCCGATGGCGGCGCGGGTCGTCAACAAAGTGGGGCTGGACGCCAATCCTCAGAACTTTCTGTTGATGCACGCGATGGGGCCGAATGTGGCCGGGGTGTTGGGGTCCGCGGTCGCTGCGGGTGTCCTGTTGGCCCTCACACGCTAGCGAGTGCCGCATGGCCCTTTTGGAGCCCTCGAGACCTTCCCAGATCCGGCGTGGCGGGCGATGCAGGCCGGGGTGGCACGCGGTTCAGGCCCCTCGTGGCACGGGTTGGTGCCCCGAAAACCGTGGGATCTGGTTGCCGCAGCCCGCGGGAGTCGCTACTCACCCGCCCGAGATCGTTCGTGAATCGAGCCGCTCCGGATCCAGAATGGGTCGGACCGGCGGGGGATGGCCGAGCGATCTGGCGGTTTTAGACCCCAATCACAAGCCTAGCGGATTCGCCTGCATGGATGGATGGCCTTTGAATTCTGGTCAGAACGGATAGGCCACAACGCGAGCCGGAGTGCGAAGGGCCGGAGTGGTGAAGGGCCGGAGCGGCCCGCAGCCCAGGGTCGGAGTGGCCCGCAGAGCCTCGAATCGAATCGAAGAGGATGGAATCGACAATGAACGAATTGATCGGACAACTCACCCTGGTCGCGCTCGGCGCGAGCGTGGTCGGCTTGGCTGTCGCCATGTTCTTCTATTTCCGGGTCAAGTCCCTGCCCGAGGGCACGGACACGATGAACATGATCGCGCGCTATATCCGCGAAGGCTCGATGACCTTCCTGATGCGCGAGTACAAAGTTCTCGCCGTCTATTCGATCGTCGTTTTCGGTTTCCTCTTCTTGGCGTTTCGCAGCCAGGGAACGGGTTTGCTCGCGGGTTCTTGTTTTCTCCTCGGCGCGTTCCTGTCGCTCTTTTCTGGCTTCGTGGGGATGAAGGCGGCCACCTTCGCGAACGTTCGGACGACCCAGGCGGCACGTGAAGGTTCGATGCCGAACGCATTGTTGACGGCGCTCGACGGCGGCGCGGTGATGGGCCTCTTCGTCGCCTCGACGGCGCTTCTTGGTCTGGGCGGTCTCTACTACTTCTATGTGCAAGATCCCCACCTCTCGACGGTGCTGCACAGTTTCGCAGTCGGCGCCTCGTCGATCGCGCTCTTCTCTCGAATCGGTGGCGGGATCTACACCAAGGCAGCAGATGTCGGTTCCGACATCGCGGGCAAGGTCATCGAGGGCATTCCCGAGGACGATCCGCGCAACCCCGGTGGGATTGCCGACAACGTGGGCGACAACGTGGGTGACGTCGCGGGCATGGGCGCGGATATCTATGAATCGCTGGTGGCCGCGATCGTTGCGGCCATGGCGATTGCGCTGACTGTGAAGTCCGAATATGTGATGTCGCTCTTCACGAATATCGACTCCGCCGAGGAAGCGCGCTTCCTGGCGGTGACCCTGCCGATTTTCTTGGCGGGTGTCGGGCTTGCCGTTTCGATCGTCTGCATCTTCATCGCACGATCCCTGCGTCAGAACTCGCCGGCGATGGTGCTTCGTGCGGCTCTCCTGGTCCCTTCCGTCATCATCTGCATCGTGGCCTACGTGCTGATGCCGATGCTCGGTGTGATCCAGGCCGTGACCTACGCGCTGGCCGCGGGCGCCATCGGGGGTGGCTTGATCGGATTGGCGACCGAGTACTACACGGCCTGGGGCCCGATCCGACGTATCGCCGAGGCCTCGAAGACCGGCGCGGGAACGGGCATGATTTCCGGCCTGGCCGTCGGAATGGAAAGCACCGTCGTTTCGCTCTTGATCGTGGTGGGTGTCGGATTCATCGCGAACGGCGTGATGCCGGAAGGCATGGGCCTCTACGGGATCGCCATGGGCGCGGTCGGCATGCTCGCCGGTACGGCCATCGTGATGACCGTTGATGCCTATGGTCCGATTTCGGACAACGCGGGCGGGATCAGCGAAATGAGTGGCCTCGGCCCCGAGGTTCGCGCGATCACGGACGAACTCGACTCGGTCGGAAATACGACGGCCGCGATCGGCAAGGGCTTCGCCATCGGATCGGCGACCTTGACCGTGTTGGCGCTCTTTTCGGCGTTCATTCTCGAAGTGAATCATGTGCGCCTCGAAGCGGGTTTGGAGGCGTTGGTCCTCAAGCTCGATGAAGCCCCGATTCTGATCGGCTTGTTGATCGGCGCTTGTCTGCCCTACGCCGTGGGCGCCTCGACGATGATTGCGGTTGGCAAGGCCGCTCAATCGATCATCGAAGAGATCAAACGACAATTCGATGAGATCCCCGGCCTGCGAGAAGGCAAGGCCGAGCCGGATGGCAAGGCGATCGTCGACATCGCGACCAAGGCCGCTCTCAGCCAGATGGTCCTTCCGGGCAGTGTCGCGATTCTCGCCCCGATCGGAATCGGCTTTCTTCTCGGTCCCGCCACGCTCGCCGGAATGCTCGCGGGTGCGACGGCCGTGGGCGCTTCGCTCTCGCTCTTCATGGCCAATGCGGGCGGTGCCTGGGACAACGCCAAGAAATACATCGAGGCGGGCCATCTCGAGGGCCATCCGAAGGGGTCCGAGGCGCACAAAGCCGCGGTGATCGGGGATACAGTGGGGGATCCCTTCAAGGATACTTCCGGCCCGGCTGTCGCGATCCTGATCAAGGTGATGAGTGTCGTCAGCCTCCTGATCGCACCCCTGATTGCAACGCTCTAGTCGCCAGTCCAGGGATCGACTCCCTGTGTCGTCGGCCGAATGAGGCTTCGACGACGCAACCTTCGAAAGCTGCTGATCGCGGTGGGTTGTGTCGTCGCGACCGTCGAAGTTTGGGGCGCTGTGATCGGTGGCCTACTGCTGGTCGCCGGATCGCTCCTTCACCTTGGGTCCAAGGGTTGTCTCGAACAGAATCGTCGACTGACGACGGCGGGTCCCTACCGCTTCACGCGAAATCCGTTTTATCTCGCCAATCTGCTCATCGACGTCGGGCTTTGTTTCGTCATCGGTCATGTATGGATCGCGGCTCTCTATCTCCCGCTCTGGTGGTTCTCCTACCGGGAGACGATGAGGCGCGAGGAAGCGCGACTGCTCAAGCTCTTCCCCGACGCCTATCCCGACTATCGAGCTTCGGTTCCCCTGCTCTTTCCAACCGGCCGACGGCTTCCGCCCGAACGCGCGAAGGGTCGCTTCAGTTGGAACAACGCGGCCTTCGCACGGGGCAGCGAATACGCACGCCTGCTGGGGATCTGGATCGCACCTGGGATGATCTGGGCCGGGGAAGTTCTTCGGCACGAGCGTCTCGGCATCTTCGAAGACTCGCTGTCCTGGGTGCTCGCTGGGATCGTGCTTCTGCCGTGTGCGTGGGTCGTGAAGCTTGCCCTGGCCGAGAGCTTTCGAAGGCCCGAGACGGCGCTGCTCCCCTTCGGAGCAGCGCCCTTTTTCCGCTACGGCATGAGCGTCCTGCTCTTTTGTGGTGCGGCTCTCTTGGGCTGGCCATGGGCGATGGGCCTGCCCGTTTTATGGGTTCTATTGGTCGTACTCGATGATCGGGGCCGAGCGCGGGTCGAGCCGGCGATCCGATCACAGCGACGTATCTGCGGATATTTCCCGTCGATCGCAATCGGGTCGGCGGCGGCGGCGGTTGGGCTACTTGGCGTCTTGACGCACGGAGTCGCCGGATGATTTCCGTCCGGCCGCTTTGCGTCCCGCCAATCGGCCGAAGAACGTGACATCTCCGACGGAGAGCCCACTCGCATAGCCCTCGGGTCTGCGTGGCAGACCACACGTCGTCCGACCCGCGGCGTAGAGGCCCGGGATGACGTCGCCGTTCAGGCGCAGCACCTCGCCCGTAGGACGAGTCACGAGTCCGCCTAACGTAAAGGCGACATAATTTCCGTTCCGACCGGGCGTGATGTCGATTGCCGCGATCGTGGGTTCGATCGGCTCGAGCCACTCGGCTTGTTTGTGGAAGAGGGGGTCCTCTCCCCTCGAAGCATGCGCGTTGTAGTGACGCAGCGTATGGCTGAAGTTCTCGATCGGGAGACCGATTTCCTCCGCGACTTCCTCGAAGGTATCGCCCGTACCCGCGATCTTTCCGCCGAGCATATTCGGTTCTTTCCAGTGTTTCTCGCCGATGATGAGGTAGATCCGATCGCCGACCTGTTTTTGGATATGCGACGCGATTCGGGCGTGATAGACGTCCTCGTTGATGAAGCGTTGGCCCTGGGCGTTGACGAGGATGCCGAAGGTCAAGGAAGAGGGCGGGTAGTAGGGGATCGTGAGGAAACATTGATTCATGTTCATGAGAGCACCGCCCGCTGCTTCGCCCATGCGGATTCCGCTGCCATCGTCGAAGGGATTCCCGATCGGATGGGCGAGGCGCCCGATCTTCGGCGCGAATAGGGCCATCATGTCTCGGTTCATGATGAAACCTCCGGCGGAGAGGAGGACGCCCTTTCGGGCGCGAACGTGATTGGGCTTGCCGTCGATGCGAACCATGACACCGCGTATTTCGCCCGAGGAATCGGCGATCAACGTCAATGCGCGGGCATCGTATTCGATTCGAACGCCGCGAGACTCGACTCCTTTCGTCAGGATGTCCATGAAGAGCGGCCCGCCGTGATCGCCTTCGATCTCGAGGTTGTGGCCGCGCGGGCAGGGCGTTGCGAGTTCCCGAAAGGGCCAGGCCTTCTCGTTCCCGGTGTAGAGCAGGCAATCGTCGGTGAGCGCCATCATCGCGCGGCGTTTGAGCTCCGTGTCCTTGTACGGAACGCCCAGCTCGACGAGCCAATCGAAATGTTCGAGGCTGCCGTCGCAATAAAGTCGAATGCGTTCTTCGTCGGCCAGGTCGCCCTGTGCAGCCATCAAATAGTTGAACATGTCTGTGGTCGTGTCCTGGTAGCCGCAGGCGCGTTGAACCCGCGTCCCCCCACCCCCGCCCATGTAGATCTCCGCACTCGAGAGCGCAGTCGAACCCCCGCTCGCACTCGCGACTTCGAAGAGAACGACCTCCGCGCCGGCGTCGGCCGCCTCGATTGCGGCGCAGGCCCCCGCGCCGCCGAATCCGACGATCGCCAGATCGGTCTCGATCTGCCATTCGTCGACATCTTCGTATCGGAGTGGGCGCGTCGTGATGGTCGGGTTCATGGATTCCCCTGGTTTCGAGGCGCGAGCATAGGGAACCTCTTCGTCGTGCGGGCAGACGGTCGGGCGATGCGACAAACTTCCTCCATGGCGGACGGAGAAAGATCGGAAATCGACCGGCCCGACTCGGAGATGTTGGTTCAAATTGCGCGAATGCGCATGCCGTTTGGGCGCTATACCGGAACCCGCCTGCTCGATCTACCGGAACCTTATGTGGTCTGGTTTCGCAACCGCGGCTATCCGCGGGGACGATTGGGAAAACTCATGGCGACCCTCTACGAGATCAAGGTCAATGGTCTGGAACCCTTGTTGGCTTCGCTACGCGAGCCTTCGGACCCGAACTATCGGGCGGACGACCCTCGAAACTTTCGGGAAGGGGATCGCTGACTCAACGTGTTCGCTGAAGGAGGAGAGAAGAGGAGAGTGGCGAGGAGAGCGCAAAGGTTCAGTCCGTCATCCAGGAGACGGGGATACAAGCATGCTCGACGAAGAGGTCCAGGGCCTTTTCCAGGATTCCGGCTTCGTGCCAGGCGCGATCCAGTACGTAGGCATGGACGGCCCGGGCGTCGTCGGCGCTGACCACATCCGCGAAACTCGGCATCCCCTTTTGCGTGCGAATGCCGCCTCGGACGATTGCATCCCATTGTTCATGGGTCTCGGCGGAGGCCGTTCGGAGATCTGGATAGACGCCGCTCGACTGCAGTCCGATTCCATGACAGGTGAAACAAGTCTCCGCGTAGACCTGTCGGCCACGTCGGATCACGTCGGGCGGTACATCGAGCCTGGGCCAAGAAACTTTTCGCGTGGGGCGCAACTGGACCCGTGGCATGGCGGCCTTTCCATCGAGCTTATATCCCAGCACGCGTCCCGCGTTGTCGTGATCGAAGGCCGTATAGTGATTCCCAAAGCTTCCTCCGACGCCGGCCAGCACCACGATATATTGCTCGCCATCGACGCGGTAGGTGACGGGTGGTGCCATGACGTCGATCCCGATCTCGCTCGCCCAGAGGAGCGCGCCCGTCGAAGCGTCGAATGCAGCGAAGCGGCCCTGCCCGATTCCCTGAAAGACCAAGCCACCCGCGGTGGCGAGCGTTCCGCCGGGAACGCCGGAATCGTGTCGGACTTCCCAGGCCTTCTCTTGACGAATCGGATCCCATGCGATCAGTCGCATCAGGCCGCAGGGAAGGTATTGCGCCCCGGTGTAGTCCTCGGCCATTTCGTGTAGGCGTGTGAAGTCTTCGCCGGTGTTCCAGACGCCCGGGCGAAATCGAAAATCGGGATTGCTCAGATAGGCATAGGCGGACTCGATGGCGGGAATGTAGACCAGGCCGGTTCCCGGATGAAAACTCATCGGCTGCCAATTGTGTCCGCCTGGGGGTGCCGGTGAGACGACTGCGTCTTTGTTCGACCAAAGCGCCTCCTCGCGCTCTATGGGTCGTCCGGAATCGAGGTCGACGCGCGATGCCCAGCTCACGTGCACGAATTTTTCAGCCCCTAGCAATTCGCCCGTCGCTCGATCGAGCACGTAGAAGAAGCCGTTCTTCGGCGCTTGCATCAACACCTTGCGGCGTTTTCCCTTCCAGTCGAGGTCGGTGAGAATCATGTGTTGAGTCGCGGTGTAGTCCCAATGCTCGCCGGGCGTCGTCTGGTAGTACCAGATCAATTCGCCGGTATCAGGGCGCAGAGCGAGAATCGAGGCGAGATAGAGATTGTCGCCGCCGCCCGGGCTGCGCTTCGCGCGGTCATAGACGCTCGAGTTGCCCGTCCCGATGTAGAGAAGGTCGAGTTCCGGATCGAAGGCCATCGAGTCCCACACCGTCCCCCCCAGCCCCGATTCCCACATCGATTCCTTGGGCCAGGTTTTCGCCGCGGCTTCGAGCTCGGGATGCTCATGCGGGCCGTCCTTGCTTGCGGGAACCGTATAGAAACGCCATGCGAGCTTCCCCGTCTCGATGTGATAGGCGCTGACATAACCCCGCACGCCGAATTCGGCGCCGCCGTTTCCGATCACGACGAGGTCTTTGACGATGCGGGGTGCGCCGGTAATCGTATAGGGCTGGGCCAGGTCTGTTGTCCGAACCGACCAGGCGAGGTCTCCGGTCTTTGCGTCGAGTGCGATGAGTCGGCCGTCGATCGTGCCCGAGAAGATGCGCCCCTTCGAATATGCGACACCCCGGTTGACGACACCGCAGCAGGCATGCCGCGCCTTCCAGCCGGGCACCTTCGGATCATGTCGCCAGAGTTCGCGACCGGTCCGCGCGTCGAGCGCAAATACGATGCTCCAGGGGAGCGTCGCGTAGAGCACGCCATCGACGACGAGGGGCGTCGCTTCGAGGCCGCGGTTTGAACCCGTCGGATAGGACCAGGCGAGGGCAAGGCGGGAGACGGATTCGCGATCGATTTCGGAGAGGGGGCTATAGCGCTCTTCGTGAGGGGTGAGGCCATGCATGGGCCAATCGACGTTGGACGCCGACGAGGTGACCACGGGTGACGACTGTGTCGAAGGAAGCGGTGGCGACGGCGAGCCTGATTCGGTTTCGCTGGCAGTCGCGGTCGCGACGACCAACGTCGCAGCGACGAGATAGCCAAGGAAGGGGAGAGCCGCGCGCGTCAAAGAAATCCGGGGAGCGACGTGAAGATCAAAGGCCAAGCGCGTTCCTCGTCGTAGTCGGTCCGTTGGCGTTGCGTCATCATAACGAGGTCGCCTTCGGCATGCCCGACACGGAAAGCCGGTTCGAAGCGGCCGAGGTACGTTATCGTCGTTCCATACACACGGGGGAGGATCGGCATTCGTGAGCGCACCGTTGGCGGGGATCAGAGTCGTTGAGATTGCGAGTTTCGTGGCGGTTCCGGCCGCCGGCGCGTTGTTGGCGGATCTCGGCGCCGAGGTCATCAAGGTCGAAGTGCCCTGGGGCGAGATCTATCGCCACTCCACGCCGCGGTTGGCCGGATTCGACAGCGACTTCACAGCCGGGCCCCCCTTTCAGATGGACAACCGCGGCAAGCGATCCCTGGCCCTCGACCTGGTCTTGCCCCAGGCGCAGGAGGCGCTGCGAAAAGTCATTTCGACGGCGGACATCGTCATCACCAATGTCTTGCCCGCGCGACTCGAAAAATATGGACTCGATCCCGATTCGCTTTGCGCCGATCAGCCCGAACTCATCGTGGGTCGACTCTCGGGCTATGGGCCGGAGGGCGAACGCGCGAACGATCCCGCGTTCGACTACACCGCTTTCTGGGCGCTGTCCGGATTGATGGATCATCTGCACGATCTCGACGCTCCGCCCGGCTGGATGCGGCCGGGGATTGGCGATCATTCCGCCGCGATGGCGCTCGTGGTGGGTTTATTGGCAGCACTGCGAACCCGGGATGCCGGCGGGTCCGGTCAGATCGTCGACGTCACCCTTCAGCACATCGGCTACTACATCAATGGCAACGACACCGCGAACGCACTCGTGACCGGAGAGACGCCTCCCCGACACGATCGTCTTGCGCCACGCAATCCACTCTGGAATCACTATCGATGCCAGGACGATCGGTGGCTCTTCCTCGTGATGATCGATTCCGAACGCTATTGGCCCGCCTTCGCTCGTTCGCTCGGTCGAACCGAACTCGCCGAGGATCCGCGATTTGCGAATGCGGTCGAGCGTTTTCGCAACAGCCGCGAGCTCGTCGCCGCATTGGACGAGATCTTTGCGACCCGACCGCTCGAGAAATGGGCCGAACCGCTCAACGCTGAGCGATTGATCTGGGCTCCGGTTCGAACGCTTGCCGAAGCCATCCAGGACGAGAACGCGGAACGAAACGGAAGCTTCGCGACCGTGAATCATCCCGCACACGGGACCTTCAAGACAGTGGCGCCGCCCCTTCGCATGTCCGGGCATCCCATGCCGGGTACGAATCCGGCACCGGAGCTCGCCGAGCATACGGCCGAGGTCTTGTCGGAGGCGGGCGTCGACGATGAAACGGTGGCCATGTTGGTCGCCGCCGTCCGTTGAGCGTTCGAAGGGAGAAGCATGAAAGACTACGAACGAATGGACGCGCTCGGCCTCGCCGAACTCGTCAAGCGCGGGGAGACCTCGGCCGAGGCTTTGCTCGAAGAAGCGATCTCTAGGGTCGAGGCGCGCGATGGCCGGATCGGGGCGATCGTGATTCGGATGTTCGACGAGGCGCGCCGGGCGGTCGCGAGCGAGATTCCGCAGGGCCCCTTCGAAGGTGTGCCCTTCCTGTTGAAGGACCTGCATCTGGCCTGGCCCGGGGTATTGCTGACGAACGGTTCACAGCTCTTTGCGGATTTCGTTCCCGACTTCGAAAGCGAATTGGTGGCGCGCTACCGGAAGTCGGGGCTGATCGTTTTCGGCAAGACCCACTCTCCCGAATACGGCTTGACGACGTCCTCGGAGTCTCGACTCTTCGGGCAGACGCGAAACCCCTGGAACCCGGAACACACGGCGGGCGGATCCTCGGGCGGGGCGTCCGCCGCGGTTTCGGCGGGCTATTTGCCGCTTGCGAACGCGAGCGACGGCGGGGGCTCGATTCGGATTCCAGCCTCGTGTTGCGGGCTCTTCGGAATGAAGCCGACGCGCGGTCGAACCCCACTCGGGCCGAATTCGGGAGAGGGTTGGGCGGGGATGAGCGCGGTCCACGCCGTGAGTCGTTCGGTGCGGGACAGCGCGGCTCTGTTGGATGTCACCCAGGGACCCGATCTTGGCGCACCTTATGCGGCGCAACCTCCGCCCCGACCCTTCCTTGACGAAGTGACGCGGCCACCCGGGAAATTGCGGATCGCGATCCAGACTCGAGCGTGGAATGGGATCGAACCGCACGCCGATTGTGTCGCCGCATTGGAAGACGCCGTGGCGCTCTGTCGGGATCTCGGGCACGAGGTCAAAGAAGCGCCCTTCGCCGTGGATCCGACGATCCTTGCGCCGGCGACGCTGACGATCCTCAGTACCCATACGCGAGTGATGATGGAGGAGCGGGCCAAGACGCTCGGTCGGCCACTTCGCGAGGAGGATGTCGAGCCGGGGACCTGGGCGCTGGCCGCCTTGTCCGAGAAACGCAGTGCGGCCGACTATGTGTCCGCCGTCCAGACGATTCACGCAACGGGTCGTCGTCTGGCGGGTCATCTCGAGGACTACGACGCCATCCTCTCCCCGACGATGGCGGTGCCGCCGCATCCGCTTGGACTGCTCTCGCTCTCGAATCCGGACCGCGCCGCCCAGGGTCTCGCGGTATTACAGACGGTGGGATATACCCAACTCGCCAATCTTTCCGGACATCCCGCGATGTCCGTACCGCTCTTCTGGAACGAAGCGGGCTTGCCGATCGGTGTCCAATTCATCGGCCGCATGAACGAAGAGGGCCTGTTATTCCGGCTCGCAGGGCAACTCGAAGCGGCACGACCCTGGTTCGAGCGGAGGCCGGAGCCCGTTTGATTCCGCTATCCGACGCGCGCCGTTTGACCGCCGTCGACGGGCAGGGCGACACCCGTGATGAAGCCGGCCTCATCGGAAGCCAGGAAGAGTGCCGCGTGGGCGATATCCCAGGCCGTGCCCATCTGGCCGCGTAGTGGAACCTGTGCGTTCCGTGTCTCGATGAGTTCCTGTTTGTCGACGCCCAGGCCCTTCGAAATCCCCTCGATCGCCATCGGCGTTTCCATCAGACCGGGCATGATCACATTGGCGCGAATCCCGTATTTGGCGTTCCCGATCGCGAGCGACTGGGTATAGGCGTTTATGCCGGCCTTGGAGGTCTTGTACGCCACGATCCCTGTGGAGCAGACGGCCGCGATCGAGGAGATGTTGATGATGGCGCCCGACTTTTTTTCTCGCATCGACGGCAGGACGGCCTTGCAGGGAAAGATCACACTCTTCAAGTTGACGGAAAGGATGTGATCCCAAACCGATTCTTCGATGTGTGCCGGGCCGGCGTCCGCGCCGCCAATCCCAACATTGTTATGCAGAATGTCGACGCGCCCATGCGTGTCGAGGCAATCCTCGACGACGCGCGCACAGGCCGAATCGCTCGTGGCATCGGCTTCGATGGCGACCGCCGTTCCGCCTTCCTTCTCGATCATGTCGACCGTGTCCTTTGCGGACTCGAGTCGACGATCGACGACGAGAACGGTTGCGCCCTCGCGTGCGAAGAGAATCGCGGTGGCACGACCGTTGCCAATCGTGTCGCCGGGGGTCTGTCCGCCGCCCATGATGATCGCCACTTTGTTCTCGAGGCGCGGGCTCATGTCGAGGGAAATCCCTCGACGCCCTCTTCGAGTTGAACACCGAGGGTGTTGAGGGCCATCGAGACGAGGTTGTACTGGCCGATGGTGAATACGAGATCCATCAGTTGATGCTTGTTGTAGAACGAGCTGAGGGCCTTCCAGGTCTCGTCTCCGATGAATGCATCGCCGACGAGTTCGTCGGCGGCTCGCAAGATGGCGATTTCACGATCGCCCCATCCGTCGGCATCGGGGCCGAGCGTCACGCGCTTGATCTCCTCTTCGCTGATCTCGGAGCCGCGCGCGATCTCGGTGTGTTGAGCCCATTCGTATTCGGCCTTGCAGAGCCAGCCGACGCGAAGGATGGCCAGTTCGCGATCTCGCGCGGAGAGCGAGTTCTTGGCCAGGATATGGTTTCCGAAAACCAACCATCGCGTCATCAATTTGGGATGATGGGCGAGCGTGCGAAAGATGTTGAGGATCTTTCCCTTGCCGAAGCGTTCGAGAATCTCGGCGTCGATGTCTTCGAGGGGGAGGGGGTCGAGACGGGGTTTTTCGAGTCGCATCCGTTTTCTCCTTGGTCGCTTGCTGTGGGTCGCTTGCTCTTAGTCGCCGACCGCGAGGCCCAGCATGGGATCGTTGCGACACTCGGTGCAACGATAGTCGGGTCGCTTCTTCGCCTTGTCGGTCGGGGTGAGACGTGTCCCGACAAGAATGTCCATGAACGACGTGAAGAAGCCGAAGTTGTGATTGAGGCTGCCCGCGTGGTGTTCGTTGTGGTGCCAGGCAGAAACCAGAAATCGGCTATGTGGCGACGGCATCCACGGGGGGTCGAAGCCGCCATGGAGATAGGTTCCGTAGACGAAATTCATCGTTGCGAAAGTGCCGATCAGGGCGACATCCCAGATCGGGAAGAGGAAGGGGATCCATAGGATCGGCGACGCCTTGATGAACATATCGACCGGATTGTCGGCCATCACGCCGAAGGGCGTCGGGTTCGAGTATCGATGATGATGCTTGTGAAGCTTCCAGAGCAACGAATTCTGATGACACGCCCAATGGAAGGCCCACTCGAAGACTTCCATGATGAGGAACACCGCGAGCATGCTCAATGGGATGGTCCACAAGGGATATTCCGAGGGCGATGCGTAGAGCTGGTTGTAGCCGTTATAGGAACACCAGAGAGAAATCGCGACACATCCCATCACCATCGAGATCGAGACGACCCCGTCGATGATTTCGCCGCGGACTTGCTCCGGCCGCGTCGCTTGTGGCTGGGTCTTCCAGCGCAGCGCGGCTTCACTGAAACGTGAGCGGTGAAGAAGCAGGTAGAGTCCGCCGCAGATCAGCATGTACCAGCTGACGCCGATCAGGGCGAGCAGCGGCCATAGAAAATAGAAGGGGATTCCGTCGAAGAGGTCGAGAAGCATTCGGCAAGCATAGCTGGCGGGATGTGGCTGCGGACCTAGGCTTTGGGGAAATCCTCGAAGCTTCGGAAATTGTGGAAATCGTTTTTCCGTCGCTGATCCGTTCCCATGGAGAGTCTCATGCCCTTCGTCCAGAGTCGTGATGCCTCGATCTACTACGAAGTTCATGGGGAGGGGCCGGCGCTCGTGTTGGCCCACGGAGCGGGCGGGAATACCCAGATCTGGTGGCAGCAGGTGCCGCATTTCGCTTCTCGTTTTCGCGTCGTGACCTTCGACCATCGCTGCTTTGGCCGTTCGGTCTGCGCGCCGGAAGCGTTCAAGCCCGAGTATTTCGGAGACGATCTGGTGGCCATCCTCGACGCCGAGGGGATCGAGCGAACGGCGCTCGTCTGTCAGTCGATGGGGGGCTGGACGGGGCTTCGCATGGCCCTCGAATATCCCGAGCGGCTCTCGAGCTTGGTTCTCTGCGGCACGCCCGGTGGCATCGTGACCGATCGAATCATCGCGGCCGCCGAACGTATCGCCGAGAGGGCGGCGAAGAGTGGTATCGGTGGGAATGCGGCGTTGGCCGAGGCGTTTCAGCAACGCGAGCCCGCGCTGAGCTTTCTCTACGACCAAGTCGGCAGCCACAACACCGGCTTTTCACCCGCGTTGCTGGCGAATCTGGTCGATGCCCGCGTCGATCCAGAGGAGTTGAAATCCTATTCGACGCCGACGTTGGTCATTTCGGGTGAGCAGGACACGCTCTTTCCCACCGAGGCGATTCGTGAGATCGCCAATCTGATTCCCGGCGCGGAACTCCAGACGATCCCGGACTCCGGCCACTCTCCCTACTACGAAGTCCCCGAGACCTTCAATCGCATCGTCGACGAATTTCTCGCTCGATAGCGACGGGAAGGGCCGTGTAGGCTGTGCCAGGTGTCGTGGGTTGGGAAGCTTGCCGCTCGCGGATTCCTCGCGGTCGGCGGGACAGCCCGCATGATGCCTCGACTGCATAGCGGCCGACCACGGCGCTTTACGCTCCCGGCAAGCTTCCCAACCCACGACACTCGGGACGTTCTCGCTTGGAGATTCCCGCCGCTACTTCCTTCCCTTGGGCTGAATGAGCATTGCAAAGCGAGTCCACCCCGCCAAAAGGGCCAGGCTGTGGGAACCCCGACGCTTAGGCTTCACCGCCCGGCGCACCTGGCACAATCCCCAACCGCCGCCGTTCCCGCAGTCCCCTAAACCCCCAGTTCGTAACGCAAGAGCCCCGCTGTGCCCAGGTCGATGATCGCCTGGGTCGCACGGGTCATCGCGCGCAATCCGACTTCGATCGATTGCATCCGGCTGCCGGCCGCAGCGGTGACCGTCGCGGCGATCCAGGAACACGTCGCCAGTCGACGGTATTGCCGCCGAGCCTCCTCGAACGTGGTTGCGACGCCGCCGCTTTCCTCGAGCTTTGTGAGATAACGCGCGAGCAGCTTCATTTCGCGTTGGCGGCGAAATTCCGTCGAGACCGAATTGCACAAGAAATAGCTGACGTCCCGAATGCCCGGTGCTCGACAGACACAGGCCCAGTCGAGCAGGCCGACTTCGTCGCGATCCAGAAATGTGTTGCCGACATGACTGTCGCCGTGAATCAGGGTCTCCGGCCCGGAATCGAGGAGGTCGCATAGGGCTTCGGTGTGGTCGAGGTAGAGCGTTGCGAGTTCGTGAAATTCTTGGGGCATTCGATCGCTGAATTTCTCGATCGCCTGTTCGACGAGGAGCGGGCCGAATTCGCTTCGCATCGGTGCTTCGATCCAGGAAAGGTCGTTTGAGAACCTTTCGCTCTGCCAGTAGTGGCCGTGTAGCTTCGCGAGGGTGTCGATCATGCCTTCGGCTGAATCCGATGCGTTGTCGTCCTGGGCGGTCGGGAAACGACAATTCGCCTGGGAAAGGTCCTCGAAGAGCATGAAATACTGCTTCTCGTCATCACCCGACCAGCCTGACCAGATCGGCCTCGGTAGGCGAACGGGGACCTCCGCGGCGAGCTCCGCGTAGAAGCGTGCTTCGCGTCGACCCATATCCGTCATCGCGACGAATTGGCGCGAGAGGGGGTCCGTGGGGGCGAGCTTTCCGAAGAGAGATTTCGGTGCCTCGCTCTCGTCGTTCCATGCTGCGCGCAGTCGGACGCGTCCGGTCGTCCCGCTATGGGCGTCGAGGATCTCGACGGATTGGGTGATCGAATTCGGATAGCGGGTCGAAACGGCTTGGGAAAGCCAGGCGGCCGAAATTGCATCGATCGAAGCGGGAATACGCAGGGCATCGGACATCAGAAACTGACCTACGAGGGCTGGGCTTCTGTGAGCGCTTCGACCAATCGTCTACCGAGTTCGTCCGCATCCCCCGGCCATCGCGCCGTGATGAGGTTGCCATCGGTGACGGTGAAA
>Ga0209988_10000283_pt1 | contig 30243 bp, 24 predicted proteins | sample N075metaG_FD_183115 | JGI IMG/M metagenome (GOLD analysis project Ga0209988, IMG submission 183115) | Deep subsurface microbial communities from Kermadec Trench to uncover new lineages of life (NeLLi) - N075 metaG (SPAdes) (version 2) | ecosystem: Environmental > Aquatic > Marine > Ocean trench... | reverse complement strand
AACGTCGAGTCCACTTCGCGCCTCTTCTATGTCGATACCCGGGCGCAGGCGCGCAAGGGACAAGAAGCTACGATTGTTCCGATTCCTGAGCTCGAAGCCGGGCATCACGAATTCCGACATCGAGGCCGGAAGCCACACCGCGGGAAATAGGCCGATGGCCGTGCCGATAAAACTTTCCGGAGCTATGCCAATGACTTCGAAAGCGCGCCCGTTGATCGTGAGGGTCTCACCGAGCACGGTCGGGCTCCCGCCGAACGCACGTTGCCAAAAGCCATGGCTCAAAACGGCGACAGGGTATTGGCCGTCCGAGCCATCATCCTCGTAGTCGAAAAAACGTCCATGAGCGGGGCTCACGCCCAGGACGGAAAAGTAGCGCCCGCTCACCATGTAGCCCCAGATGCGCTCGCCCCCGGCGCCGGACCCGAGGTTCAGCGGTACGAGCTTGTCGACGAGCGCGCCCGAAAAGAGATCGGTCTGCGCTCGGAAGTCGTCGTAGTCCGCGAAGGAGACGCTCCCATAATCGAAAGAGTCCGGCAAGCGGCTATCCGCACAAGCTCTTCGGGGTCTTCGACGGGGAGCTTTTGGAGCAAGAGCGACTGGACGAAAGTAAACGCCACGGTGTTGGCGCCGATGCCGAGAGCTAAGGCAAGGCTCGCGAGAATCGCAAAGCCCGGGTTGGCGACGAGCCCACGCACACCGTAGCGTACGTCTTGCCATAGCGCAGAGCCCAAAGCCGCTCTAACGCGGCGCTCGCTCTCTGGGGGTGTGCAAGCGCTCTCGACGGCCCGCGCGAACGCGCCCCAATCCGGAACTTGACGCATCGCTTCGTCGCGCGCCTCCGTCTCGCTAGAACCGCGCTTCCGGGCGTCCTCGAACGCGTCTTCCAGCTGATGCGCGATCTCCTCGACGACATCGGCGGGCGCCTCGAGCCGCGCTCGAACGATTTCAATCCAGCTCGGCATGACGGATCCCCGCAACCTTCTCGATCGCGTTCACGAAGGAGCGCCAACTCTTGCGCTGTATCAGAAGCATCTTCTTCCCCGCCGCCGTCAAGCTGTAGCACCGGCGGCGCCGACCTCCTTTTGGCTTCTCCCAGCTGCCCTTGATCCACTTCTGAGCTTCGAGCCGATAGAGGATGGGATAGAGCGAGGCCGCGTTGAGCTTGAGCACACCTTCCGAGCGGGACTCGATGAGCTTTCCCAGCTCGTAGCCGTGGCGTGATTGTTCTTCTAGGAGCGACAGGATCAGTATCTCGGTGCTCCCCTTCTTGAGCTCTCTCGATATCATGGCTTTACCATATATTGTTATACAACTATTGAGGCAGCATGCTAGTGGCGGTAAGCTATCTTAGGCACTTCCGGCGCTTCGGTCCTTGTGACGCGTGAAGCCGCACGCTAAGTTGAGAACGTGGGTCGGCAAAACCAGAAACCGTTGCGGAGCGTCCGTATCGTGCTGCTCATTTTCGTCGGGCTCGCCTGCACACCCTCCTCGTTTGCGCAGTCGAGCCGCGAGCAGGCCATGGAGCTCGCCAAAGAAGCTCTCGCGTTGGAAGAAAACTTGAGCGTAGACTCGCTTCAACTCCGTCGCCTGGAGCCTGCCGAATGGCCAGACGCCAGCCTGGGTTGTCCCGAAGCAGGGAAGACCTACGCCCAAGTCGCCACGTCCGGCTACCGGGCAGTGCTCTCGGCCGAGGGAACCGTCTTTCGCGTTCACGTCGGTGGTGGGAATGCCGTGGTCTGCGGCGAGGCTCTGAGAGCCGCAGGATTCACGCCCAGGTCGGGACCAACTTTTGCCAAAGGGCCAGAGCCTCCTATCCCCCAGCCGACCAAGCCGGCCCTGAAACGTCTGGTCGCGCAAGCGAGTCGAGATCTAGCGGAGCGGCTTAGAAGTTTACACAGTTCACCGTAGCTGCGGCTGGGCTGGCACACATTTCGGCGCCACACGCAGCACGGCGTTCAGGTTGTCGACGAGACTTTCCCCCCTTCTGCTCAAGGCAAGCCCGTCGACTTTGGTTGAGAGGGCTATCCCGTAGAAAAACGACCGGGATTTCGAGCAACCCAATCGGCTCAGATTGGTATTTTCAAGTTGACGCTACGCGGGCAAGCCAGCGCCCCCACGCGCGGTTAGGCAATGATCTGAGGGATCAACGTCCCGGCGACGTCGGTGAGACGCATATCGCGGCCGTTGAACCTGTAGGTGAGCTTCGTATGGTCCATCCCCAGCAGGTGCAGTATGGTCGCGTGAAAGTCATGCGCCGAGATCGGCTGCTCCTCGGCCTTGTAGCCAAATTCGTCGCTCGATCCGATGACTTGACCCCCTTTTATTCCCGCACCCGCCATCAAGACGGTCATCGTACCGGGGTTGTGATCGCGGCCGACACCTCGCTGAGAGATCGGCATCCGCCCGAACTCCCCGTGCCAAAGGATGAGCGTCGAGTCGAGCAAGCCGCGCGCGCGGAGATCCGTCAAAAGGCCGGCGATGGGAAGGTCCGACTCCGCCGCGTGCTGACGATGATTCTCCACGAGATTGCTGTGAGCATCCCACGTGTCGGTGTTCTGATTGCCCATGCCGCCGTGGAACAACTGCACGAAGCGCACCCCGCGCTCGACGAGCCGGCGCGCCATCAAGCATTGGCGGCCAAACGGCTCCGTCACTTCTTTATCGAGGCCGTAGATCTTCTTCGTCTCCTTTGATTCCGACGACACGTCGATCGCTTCGGGGGCGCAGCCCTGCATCCTGTAGGCGAGCTCGTAGGACGAAATGCGTGCTGCAAGCTCCGAGCTTCCCGGATATTTCTCCATATCCAGCTCGTTCAGCTTCGCAAGCGTATCGAGCCGCGCGCGCTGCCTTTCCGGTGTCATTCCCTCGGGCGGTTCGAGGTCGACGATCGGCTCGCCGGAAGCGCGAAGAAGCGTCCCCTGATAGCTCGCTGGGATGAAGCCGGCGCTCCAATCGTTCGGACCACCAAGCGGTCCGCCACGATAGTCGTTCATCACGATGAAGGCTGGAAGGCTGGAGCTTTCCGACCCGAGCCCGTAGGTCACCCAGGCGCCGACGCTTGGAAAACCCATCCTGAGCTGCCCGGTCTGCATCTCGTAGGTCGCCTGGACATGATCGTTCGACCGCCCGAAGACGGACCGCAGGAACGCGATCTCGTCGACGTGGGTGGCGAGATGGGGGAACAGCTCCGATACCTCGATGCCGCTCTGGCCGTATTTCTGGAACGTAAACGGGCTCGGCATCAGCGGACCCGGGAAGCCCTGGCGAACGACGATGTTGCCCTCAACCTTGTCGTCGAGTGGCTCTCCCGCGTACTTTTGGAGTGCCGGCTTCGGGTCGAACGTATCGATGTGGCTGACGCCGCCGCTCATGAAAAGGGAGATGACGGCTGTGGCGCGCGGCGAAAAATGAGTCGGCTTCGGCGCGAACGGGTTACCCTCGACGGCCGCCTGGCAGGACTCGGCGGCCAGCAAGCCGTCGCGGTCGAGCATATGGGCCAGCGCGAGTCCGGCGATACCCCCACCGGACTCAAACAAGAAACTGCGACGCGACCAAAACGTCTTCTTCATAGCGTCACCTCAAGTACAGGAACTCGTTCAAGTTCAACATGACGTGCGTGAAGTCCACCAACGAACCGCTGTCCACCAGCTCCCGCGCGATCGCAGCTTCCTTTTCCGTCGGCAGCCTCGTCACCGCGATACGATAGGCGCGATCCACCTGGGCTTCCACATCGCCCGGTACCTCGCGCTCCAACCTGTCCGCGAACAATTGCGCGTGCCTCAATACGAACGGGTTGTTGAGCAGCGTCAGCGCCTGTGTCGGCACCGTCGATACGTTGCGAGCGGCCGCCGTTATGTTCTGATCGGGAAGGTCGAACGTATCGAAAAACGGAAACCCGAGCGAGCGGCGGCGGTAAACATAAACACTTCGGCGCCACACCGCCGGGCCGTCGGGCTCGTTGCGCCAGGTCCCATGAGCCTGCGACGCCAATATCTCCTCGGGCACATATGGAAACACGGGCGGCCCACCGACCGTGAGGTCGATACCACCGCTCACCGTCATGATGCTATCGCGAACGATCTCTGCCTCGAGCCGTTGCTGCCGGTATTTCCACAAGAACCGGTTTTCGGGGTCGCGTTCAGTGTTCTCGGGATGCTCGTAGGCGGACGCCATCCGGTAGGCCTCGGAGGTCATCATCAACCGGTGCATCGCTTTGATGCTCCACCCGCGCTCCATGAACGCGACCGCCAGCCAATCGAGCAGCTCCGGATGGGATGGCGGCTCGCCCACCTTGCCTAAGTTATCGAGCGTGACCACGATGCCGCGTCCGAAATGGTGGTGCCAAATCCGGTTGACGATCACGCGGGCTGGAAGCGGGTTGTTTTCTGACGCGAGCCACTCCGCGAGCGCCAGGCGCCGTCCGGACGTACGGCCGTCGGGGCGTGGGATCACCGTGGGTGGGTCGCCATAAGTCGCCACCTTGACGAAGCCGGGCGACATCAGAGAGCCTGGACTGAACGGATCCCCGCGGATCAAGAAGTAGCTGGGCGGCGTCTTGTAGGGTCCCGGACCTTCGTAGCGGTAGCTTCCTGGCTCATCGGGTGGAATGCGACATTCGGGACAGCCGACGATTTCATCGCCAAAGCCATTGGGCGCGTAGCGGTAGTCTCCATCGGTGACGATCTCCGCCATCGCTGGTTTCTCCGGCCGGGCTTTTTCGAAAGCATCGATGTGATCGCTCAACTCCTCGAGTCGCGCGGCGTCTTCGGGTGTAAGCGCCGCGTCCACCTGCTTCTGCGGCACACCGAGGGACAGCATTTGCACGGCGAGAAGCTGCTCGCCGGGGGTCCTCTCGCTCTCGGGCTTCGCCACGGCGCGCTGCACGTGCTCGGGGAACTGCTCCTTCAACCGCGCAAGCAGCATGCGCTCACGATAAGGTGCTTCGATCGCCGCGACCTCTTCCTCGAGCGCTTCCTGCTTCGCATCGATCTCCTGATTCTTCTTCCGGTAAGCCTCGGCTTCCGCGGGAGCGAGCAGCGGATATTCTGTCTCGATAAAGCCGAAGAGCGACGCCTGCATGCGGTAATAGTCCTTCTGCGCGATCGGATCGAACTTGTGGTCGTGACAGCGCGCACAGTGGACGGTCAAGCCAAGGACGCCCCGACCTATCGTGGCGAGCATGTCGTCGAGATAGTCGTGCCGGCGCTCGGGGTTGTCTTTCTCGCGAAAGAGAACACGCGGCCCGGCGCGCAGGAAACCGGTTGCGATCCGGGTCTCGTCACTCGCGTCGTCGAGCTCGTCTCCAGCTATTTGCTCTTTGATGAATCGGTTATACGGCTTGTCGTTATTGAATGCATCAATGACATAGTCGCGGTAGCGCCACGCATTGGGGCGATCGCGGTCGTGCTCGAAGCCGCTCGAATCCGCATAGCGTGCCACATCGAGCCAGTGACGCCCCCAACGCTCGCCGTAATGGGGAGACGCGAGGAGCCGGTCGATGAGCCGCTCCCACGCACCCGGCGCCGTGTCGGCGAGAAAAGCCTCCGTCTGCTCGGGCGTCGGTGGGAGGCCTATCAGATCCAGGTAGGCGCGTCGTAGAAGCGTCATCGCGTCGGCGCGGGGTGCGGCGCGAAGATCTTTGTCGCGACGCGCGTGCTCGACAAAGCGGTCGATGGGATGATCGAGATGACTAATGTCGGGGATCTTCGCTTGGACCGGAAGCTGAAACGCCCAGTATTCTCGTGCCTCCGCTAGGCGTGCACCCGTGAGCTCATCGCCTTCGAGAGCGGCCACCGCATCCGCGGCAGCGGTCGTCGTACCGGCGTCCCAATGTGCACCGTCGTTGATCCAATCGCGAATCGCGGCGACCTCCACGTCCGTCAAAACGTCGCCTTCCATCGGCATCGCCGGCTCTTCGAGTCCGGCGACCACGCGATAGAGGCGGCTTTCCTCCGCACGGCCCGGCACAATGGCGGTGCCGTAATCGCCGCCTGTGAGCGCAGCTTCCCGCGTACGTAAGTCGAGACTCGACAGCTGAACGGCCTCGCCGTGGCAGTTCCAGCAGCTCCGCTCCATGATGGGTCGGATGGCGCTCGTGAAATCGGACGGAGATTGGGCTAAGGCAGAAGGGGCGGTCCCGAGCAGGACCGCGAGTCCGAAGCCGAATGGTGCCAAAACCGTTCGCATTGTCACCTCACCGAAGGACAAGTCTGGTACGCGATTCTAACTCTTTCGGGTGAGATTTCACACCTGTTAACGGTTCGCAGGGCGCGGCGAAAGTCATTATGATTGGCCGCATTTGACGAAAGGTGCGCCATGTATAGAAACCTTCTCCTTGGTCTCCTGATGGGTATTGCAGGGCAGGCCGAAGCTCAGAAGAATCCGTTCGACACGAGGATCGATGTGCGTATGGGCCAACGCGTGTTCCGTGCGGAATGCGGCCGTTGCCACGGCCGTGACGCCAAAGGCAACGATGAAACGGGGGCCCCCGACTTGACCACTGGCAGCTTCAGCGCGGCGAGTACGGAAGCCAAGCTCTTCGAGGTCGTCCGCGACGGCATTCCCGGCACAACGATGATTGGGATCGGCTGGGCGCCCGACGAGACGATTTGGCAAGTCGTCGCCTATATCGACTCGCTGAACCTCAACCCGGACGACGTCGATCTCCCGGGGAGCGCGGACCAAGGTCAAAAACTCTATAACGGCAAAGGGAACTGCACGAGCTGTCACATGCTAGGCGGTAGCGGCGGTCGTCTCGGTCCGGATTTGTCGACGGTCGGGAACCGACGGGACCCCGACGAGCTAAAGGAAGACCTTTTGGAACCGAACGAGACGGTCTTGCCGCGTTGGTGGACGATGAGAATCACGCGCGCGGACGGTTCCGTCACCGAAGGGCTTCGCATGAACGAAGACACGTTCACGCTCCGCATCATGGATAAAGAGGAGAACCTTTGGCATTTCTCGAAGAGCCAGATCCGCTCGAGCAAACGGACCGAGACATCCACCATGCCAAGCGCTTCAGAAACGCTGACCATGAGCGAAGTGGACGACTTGGTCGCCTACCTCTTCTCGTTGCGGAAGGAGAGCTAACGATGAGACACCTCGCTTTCGCCTTCGCACTCTTCTCTTTCGTTCGGATGGCCGCGGGTCAAGAACAAGAGACGTCGCGCGAGAATCAGCCGACCCCGGCACTCAAACCGGTGACTTGGGAACGGCTTTTGAATGCCGCCAACGAGCCCGAGAACTGGCTCATGTATTCGGGAACGCTCGACAGCCAGCGGTTCAGCCGGTTGGACCAAGTCGACAAACAAAACGTGTCCAACCTCGAGCTCAAATGGGCCTATCAGATCCCCGAGATCGATCGCGCCGAGACGGTACCGATCGTTGTCGATGGCGTGATGTTCATTACCGAGTCGCCGAGCAACGTCGTGGCTGTCGACGCGAGCACCGGCCGCCCCTATTGGCGCTATGACCATGAGCTTCCGGACGACCTTCGGATCTGCTGCGGCCGGAACAATCGCGGCGTCGCGATCCTGGGCGAGACGTTGTTCATGAGCACACTCGACGCGCACATCGTCGCCATCGATGCCCGCAGCGGCAGCTTGAAGTGGAATACGGAGACCGCGGACCACCGAGCCGGATACAGCAAGACGGCGGCGCCGATGGTCGTCAAGGACTTGGTCATCACGGGAATCGCCGGCGGCGAATACGGCATCCGCGGATTCCTCGATGCGTATCACGCGGACAGCGGCGAGCGTGCGTGGCGGCTCAACACGATACCGGGGCCCGACCACCCCGACAACCGCACGTGGGCCGGCGACTCGTGGCGCACAGGCGGCGCGGCAACGTGGATCACCGGCGCCTACGACCCGGACCTCGACCTCATCTATTGGGGCACGGGCAATCCCGGCCCGGACTGGAACGGCGAAGTACGGATGGGAGACAACCTCTATTCCGACTCGGCGCTGGCGGTAAACGCCGACAGCGGTGAGCTCGAATGGTACTTCCAGTTCACGCCCTGGGACGTGCACGACTGGGACGCCATCCAAGTGCCCATCCTCGCAGATCTCGAGCTCAACGGTGAGATGCGCAAAGTCATGATGTGGGCCAACCGCAACGCTTTTTACTACACGCTGGATCGCGAGACCGGAGAGTTCCTGGTCGGAACGCCGTACGCGAAACAGACGTGGGCGGAGGGTCTCGATGAAAAGGGACGACCCATCCGCCGTGCCGGAAAATTACCGACTCCCGAGGGCAACGTCGTGTCGCCGTCGATCGGAGGCGGCACCAACTGGTGGTCGGCCGCCTACAGCCCACGAACCGAGCTCTACTACGTGAACGCTTATGACGGCGAGCAGGAGTTTTTCATCCGGGAGCAGGAATATCGCGAGGGCGAGCAGTTCACCGGCGGTGGCGCGCAAAACGTGAAACCCGGAGACACCTACAAGAGCGCCATCCGTGCTCTGGATCCGCGGACGGGTGATCTACGCTGGGAGTTCGAGATAAAGCCGCGTTCCACGTCCGGCCTCCTCGCGACCGCCGGTGACTTGGTCTTCGGCGGCACGGTCGACGGCTATTTCTTCGCGCTCGACGCTGCAACAGGGGAGGAGCTCTGGCACATCGGGGTCGGCGCCCGCGTGCACTCTGCGCCGTTGACCTATTCCGTCAACGGCGAGCAGCTCATCACGGTAGCGGCTGGCAACGTGGTGTTCACGTTCGGGCTGGATTAGTAGCGGGCTTTTGTTATGGTACAGAGGATCGGTGGCGCGTCTCACTGGAATCGACAAAGAGGACAGGACCCTGAATCGTAAGCTCTTTCACGGGCCACCGCTTCTCGCGGCGATTCTCCTTTGGGCAACCGCTTGTGGAGTGCAAAGCGCTCCCGAGACACTTGGCTCGTCGGAAGCCGAGAGCGCTCTACTTCCTCCGAGCCGGCAGCCAAAGCGCACTACCTGGCGAACGCGGGCGTTTTGATCGTGAACGGTGAGACGAAGGTTGTGTACCATCGAGGCGGTACGCATCCCACATTCCGGTTGGCCAGAGGGGAGATTGGACGTAGAGAATATCGCTTATCGCGTAACCCTCGATGAGGCAACGACCGTCTTGCACTTGGGAGATGCTGATACGAGAGATGTTCACCCCGCTGATCTTCAGAGCTACGACTTGTTCGTCCAGCCGGGAGAGACCAGGGACATCCCGCACTAATCGTCAGTCGTCGAGGATTTGCTCGGCGGAATGGCCGACGCCACGCAAGTAGTCACGAAGGGTTCGTCCCGGCTCGTCGGTGAACGTTTCGTCCAGCGTCCGGAGCTCGAGGACCCGATCGAGCCGAAAGTTGCGAAAGTCGTTTCGGAGCTCGCACCACGCGGTAAGCGTCCAGCTTCGCCCCCAGAAAAACGCGCCCAAGGGAAGGATCGTGCGGTCGGATTCTTCTTCATCCTCCCTCTGATATCGAAGCCTCAGCTTGCGCTTCTCTGTCAAGGCTGCGCGCACGGCGTCGAGCGTTTGAGATGTCTCCTTGTCACCAAACGCGGCGCGCCCATCGCGCCGCGTCGGACTCGAAGGACAGCATGCACCGGGGCTCCTGACAGCCTTGTGTCAGGAGAGTTCGATGTCTTGCACGTTTGCTGACACCGTTATGGCAGGAGGGCCTGAGATCTATTCGCCGCTGCACGCAACGGTGACGGGCGCGCTACCACCGCACAAGATGTTCTCCGTGCGGCCACTCACGACTTGCGCGCAAGCGTTGTTCAGCGCGGTCTGAATGGCGGCTTCGCGCGTCGGCCCGCGCGCGGTGCGGCAGGCTTTTCGTCCTTTGAAATCGATGCACACTTCGCAGCTGAGCTTGGAGGTCGCTATGGAAGACGTGACGATATAGCCCATGACTCCGAGCACGAGAATCACGATCACGATTTTCACGAATTTGGACATCGTCTCAGGGACCTCAGCCTCGCCAGATGGGACGCGTCAGGCAAGTCGGCCCACCCGAGCCGTTCGCGCTGATTTCCGAAGCTTCATAAGTCAGCACTTCGAAGCCTGCTTTCTCGAGACGCGCATTCGTTTTCTCGTTCTCCGCAATCGTGAGAAGCTTCTTATCACCGAGCGCGAGAACGTTACAGGCCAGCGAGTCGCGCTCGTCGTCTTCGATCTCGAGGAGCGTAAATCCCCGCGCCTCGAGAAGCTGGACGGTGGGAACCGATAGCCAGCGCAAATCGACGATGGCGGCGCGCTCGTCGAGAATGCTTACGAGCGACATCAGGTGCAGGCAGGCGTCGGGCCCTGGACCATAAGGGAGCGCCGACGCCATCACTTCGACACCGTGAGGCGCGAGCAGTTGCCGCACTTGCTCGATGCCTTCGGCATTCGTCCGGTAGCCTTCCCCGATCAAGACCGTGCTCTCGTCGAGCCACACCATGTCGCCGGCCTCTGTGAGCCCGGGAGGCTCGATCGTACCGAGCACGGGGATCGATTGCGCCTCGAAGAACCCCCGATGGAGATCGGGCTCGCCGCGGCGGGTCGGCTTGCCCATGTGCATGAGGATCATGCCGTGATTCGTCGGAAACGAGGCGTCGTGCGCATAGACCGCATCGAGCGACAAGCCGTCGCCACCCGGAAGCTTCGACACTTCGGCTCCGACCTTATCGAGAGCGGCAACCAACCCGGCGTGCTGCGATTGGGCCTCGTCGAGACGTGGCGCGTGGAAATAGCCGAGCTCACGCCAGCCCGCGCCTTCACCCCAGCCGGCAATGAGAGGCTCACAAACCAAAACGCGCTGCAGCGTTTTTGACATCGAGTGCCCGCCATAGGACTTCACGCCAGCCATCTTAGCAAAAGCTCAGGGCGCGTCCAGAAAAGCCACGCTCTCGGTGAGCTTGAAGGACTCCCCTTTCACCATCGGACCCGTCGTCTCGAAGATCTTTTGGACTTCGGGATCGCTCATGAGCGCTTTCCATTTCCGCTCGTAGTCCTGAAGGTCGCGAAATCTCCAGATCTCCGTGAACTCCCCGGCAGCGCCCACAAGGGTCTTGAAAATCCCGACCGCTTCGAAGCCATGCCCTTGGATCACGGGATAGAACTCTTCGGCGTAGAAGGTCTCGAACCGCTCGACGTCCTGGGCCTCGAGATGAAACGTAACGTGCAGATAGACCATAGGCCACTATTGTAGTCGGCGCGCCGAAAAGTCGATATGCGCGAGCACGTAGAACAACACCCGATAGGTGTCGGCGTCGTATGTTGCTTCGAGCTGGGAGACCCGTCGCTCCCAGGCGCTACGTGTGCAAAGACGCTCGAGGGACGCGATGACTTTTGGGGGACAGTTCGGAGTCAGTGGTGGACAGCTTGGGCATGCGGTTGGTGGTGGAAAATTTGGTTGTCTGGGCTCCAGAACAGGGGTAGCAGAAACTTTGAGGATTAGGTGGCCCTTTGGGGTGCTACTGGGGTAGAGTGCCCGCCTCAGGAGGGCATGTCATGAGAAACACTTTGTGGGTACTCCTCGTATGCGGACTTCTGGCCGCGGCTTGCGCGACCGAAGAAACGGTCACCCCCGATGGCAGCAAAGCCTTTGTCGGAGCAACGCTTTTCGATGGTACGGGCTCGGACCCTATCTCGAACGCGGTCATCGTCGTCCGGGACGGGCGTATCGTCGCTGTGGGCGCGGCCGACGCGGTCGAGATCCCCGCGGGCGCGGAGCGCGTCGACATCGCCGGCAAAACCGTCATCCCCGGCCTCATCAATACGCACGGCCACGTTAGCGACGTTCTCGGGCTCGAGGGTGGCCATTACAACGAAGAGAACCTGCTCCGGCAGCTCGGACTTTATGCGCGCTACGGCGTCACCGCCGTGAACTCGCTAGGAGGCGACGGCGAAGAGGCGGTCCGTCTCCGGGACGCCGAAGATGCGAGCCTCGATCGGGCACGGATTACAGTCGCCGGCGCGGTCGTGATAGGTGAGAGTGTGGAGGAAGTTCTAGCCGCCGTGGAGGCGAACGCATCCATGGGCGTCGACTTCATCAAGATTCGCGTCGACGACAATCTCGGCGCGAGCACGAAGATGACCCCCGAGCTCTATGCCGCCGTCATCGAGGCCGCCCACGCCAAGGGGCTCAAAGTCGCTTCGCACCTTTTCTACCTCGAGGATGCCAAGGGCCTTCTCGAAGCCGGGACCGATTTCGTTGCTCACAGCATCCGCGACCTCGACGTCGACGACGAAGTCATCTCGATGATGAAAGACAAGAACGTCTGCTACTGCCCGACCTTGACGCGCGAAGTTTCGACTTACGTCTACGAGGATGTTCCGGATTTCTTCGAGGACCCGTTCTTTCTCACCGACGCCGATCCCGCCGTGCTCGAGCAGCTAAAGGATCCGGAACGTATGCAGGCCGTGAAGGATAGTCCCGCTCCCGCCGCGTACAAGAAGGCGCTCGAAGTCGCGATGGCGAACCTCAAGAAAGTCGCGGATGGCGGCGCCACGATCGCGTTCGGAACCGACACGGGCCCTGCCGGCCGTTTCCAAGGCTACTTCGAGCACATGGAGCTCGACATGATGGCCGAAGCGGGATTGACGCCGAAGCAAATTATCATGTCGGCGACGGGCGACGCGGCACAGTGTTTGGGCTTCACCGATATCGGCACGCTCGAAGCCGGCAAGTGGGCCGACTTTATCGTGCTCGACGACGATCCGCTGGACGATATCAAGAATTTGCACAGCATCGATTCTGTGTGGATCGCGGGCAATCGCGTCCCGAACGATACATAGGCCCAGGCAAGCCGGGCCGCGGGTCAATTCTTCTCTAGTTTGAAGCAGGCTAGCGTTCGTTCGTTGCGGACGTATAGGTGACCGTCCGCTAGGGCGGGATAGGCTCGGACGACAGCCGGCAGAAGCTCGGCGCGTCCGAGCACGCGGAACGCCTCGGGGCTCGCTTCCGCGATGACGAGCTCGCCCGACTCGCGTAGGATGACGAGACGATCACCGCTCAGGGTGACCGTCCCGGCCATGAACCGGTCGACACTCCAGTGAACTTTGCCGGATGTTAAATCGATGGCGCGAAAAGCTTGACCGTATTCCTGCCGGCCGTGAAAGCCGTAGAGGACACCATCGCGATGGACCGCCGTCGCATAGTGGTTCGAGAGCGCGTCGTCGGAAGACCAGAGCTCTTCGAGACCTTCGGCACTCATCTTCAAAACACTCGCGCCGGTGCCGTAGCTGGCCGAAATAAAAACGACGTCGACGTCGATGTCGATGTCACCAATGACGAGGGGCGTGGCCCCATTTACCGAAGCATTCGAGCGCGAGCGCCAGCGCTTCTCGTAGCGGACGGCGCCGGAGTCGATGTCGAGAACCACGAGACCGCTCTTGGTGAAGAACACGCTGTCCGAGCCCGTGCGGGTTGGCGACGAGTAGCTCACCTCGTCATCCGTGGCCTGCCACAAGACCTTTCCGGTCGCGGTGTCGAACGCCACGATGCCTGCTCCGTCGCGGCCTCCCACGTTATGGAGCAGCTTGTCCTCGACGACGAGAGAAGACGACGCGGCCCCGAACCAGCCTTTGCGCACGCCGAAACGCGCACGCGTATCGACACTCCAAATCTTCTTACCCGTCTCGAAATCGAGCGCTTGAAGGATGCCCTGCGCACCAAAGGTGAACACTCTGCCTCCGGCAATAGTGGGCGTCGCCCGCGGTCCTTCGTCGAAGCCGAAATCGTCGCGATAGGCAGTGGCATAGTCGGAAGACCAGAGAAGCTCACCTGTTTTCGCATCGATGGCATCGACGCGCTCTCGGTTGTCGACGCGGTGAAAGAGGATGAGCCGCCCACCTTTGACCACGGGCGCACTGAAACCCTGGCCTACATCCATTTTCCACACGAGATGGGGCGCGGCTTTTGAAACTAGCCCGCCGGCATACACGCCGTCGCGAGTGGGGCCCAAGTGTTGAGGCCAATCTTGGGACGCAACAAGCAGTGAAAGCAGCCAAACGGCGCTCGGGAGCATCGGTCCTATTCTACTGCGATCTCGGCGAGCGGAACGTTTACCAGCTCAAGGAGGTGCTTTTTTCCTCGATGGATCCGCCGCTCGAAGGGACTTGGTCTTTTTTACGGTTGCGGCAATGAGCTGGTCACGCAGACCGACTTCCTTGCGCGCTTTATCGAGCTCCCGAGACAGCCCCTCGAGCCTAGCCTTCAGCTCGGCGAGCTCCCGGGCGGCGTCTTCGGAGCGATGCGCGGAAACGGCGAGCTTGTGCTCGATCTCTTTGCGCAAGGTCGCGTCGGAGCTCTCGTGCTCGCGCCGCATCGTTTCGAGCTTGCCTGCCCACTGTCGCTCTCGGTTTGCCGCGGCGTTCTTGGATTCTTGGTTCAACGTTTTCTCGAGATCGTCGAGCTTCTTCCCTAAAGTTTGTTCCGCCCGCTTCGCTTTGTGCGCGTAGCGTGTGTCAAGCTCCGAGATTTCCCTCTCGTGACGATCCTGCATGGTGTCCTTGATACGTGCCGCGTGTCGCGTGAAGCGAGAATCTTGCTTCTCGCGTTCCAGGACAGCGCTGACCCGTTTCAGCTCGGCGGTAGATTCGCGCTCGATCTTCTCTAGCGAGGCGCTCTGGGCCTGCTTCTCAACTTCGCGCTCGGACAGCCTCGCCTCGAACACCTTCTCGAGCTTCTGAAGTTCGGTCCGATACTTTTCTTGGTGCTCCCCGATCTGAACGCGAATATCATCCGTGGCCCTGCGTGCTTGATCGCGTTCCGCCTCGACCTCCTGGAGCGTCTCCTGGGCCGCCTTGGCTCGCTGGACGAGTGTGTCCCGATGGGTCTGCGCCAAGGCCTCGAGCTCCATCCGTTGGGCCGTCAGCGACTCCGCGTTTTCCGTGCGCAGGAGCTCTCGCTCACGATGGTCGGCTTTCGTTTGCTCGATGGCCTCATTGAGCGCCTTGGCGTCGCGATCCCGCTCGGCGAGCACCTTGTCGAGCTCGCGCCGTGCATCCTCGAGCTCTTCACGGTGCTTGGCGCTCAACTGCTCGAGGTCACGATCCTTCTGCGCCAGTGCGCTTTCGCGCGCGGCGTCAGCGTCTTTGAGCTCGGCACGTAGCTGCTCCTCGAGGGCCGCAAGCTCTTCGTCGTGCTTTTTCTTTACCTCGTCCGCCTCATCCTGCAAGCGCCCACGCTCGAGCTCGAGCGCCTTCGTCTGGGCTTCTTCAGACGCCCGAGAGAGCTCGGCGAGCGCCTGGTCTTGCTCGCGCCGTGCATCCGCAAGCTCTTCACCGTGCTTGGCGCGCAACTGCTCGAGGTCATGATCGTTCTGCGCTAATGCGCTTTCGTGCGCAGCGTCAGCGTCTTTGAGCTCGGCACGTAGCTGCTCCTCGAGGGCCGCAAGCTCTTGGTCGTGCTTTTTCTTTACCTCGTCCGCCTCATCCTGCAAGCACTCACGCTCGAGCTCGATTGCCTTCGTCCGGGCTTCTCTGGACTCACTGGAGAGCTCGGCGAGGGCGGTCAATTTTTCCTGCTCGGCGTGCTCGAGAATCTCCGTCTGGGACTCCCGGAGACTCGAAAGCTCGTTCTCGTATCGCTCCTGCGTCTTTTGACTGTCCCGTCTCTCGACCTCCAGGTTCTTCCACGCTCTTTGGAGCTTGACAGTGAGCTCCTCGAAGATCTGTTCTTTGGATTCGAGGGCAGAAGCAGCTTCGTCCTGAAGCTTCGCGCACTCGGTATCGTGTTTTTCGACAAGTGATGAAATCTTTTCCTCGTAGCGCTTCTCGACGTCCTCGAGCTCGGCCGCGCTCTCCTCGGACGCGCGCTTCAGGCTCTCTCGTGCCTCTGTCTCGGCGCGCTCCAAGGCACCGAGACTCGAACGGAGGGAGGACAGCTCTTTCTTGTGCTCTTCCGCCGCGGCGGCGAGCGATCGCTTCCATTCGTCAACCACTTCGTCCGACTGTGAGCTGTGCTTTTCCGCGAGCTCCGCCATCGCCGTGGCTCGCTCCTCGCGGAGCTTCCCCTCGAGCTCCGCGAGGGCTAGTTTGTATTGCGTACCCTGCTCGGTGAGCCGTTCTTCGAGCTCTTTACGCGTCCTGGCCGTCTGTTTCCTCTCTTCGGAAAGACTATTCTCGAATTGGCTGGTCTCTTCCTCGTGGCGGTCCTGCGCTCTCTCGGCTCCTTCGTTCAGGCGTTCGAGCCTCCCGTGGAGCTCTTTGATCTGAGTCTCGAGCTTCGAAGCTTCGTCACGTCCCTCGTGATTTTCCTTCTCGGCTGTTGCGAGACGCTCGGTGAGCTCTTCGATTTCTTGCTCGTGCTGCCCACGGACTTTCTCCGATTCCTCGTTTAGCCTTTCGAGCTCTGCACGCGAGCTCGAGAGCTCCTCCTTCGACTCCGTGGCCTCGTCGCGCTCTTTCTCGAAGTCCTTCTCGGCGGACGCGAGACGCTCCGCAAGCTCTTTGATCTCCTGCTCGTGCTGCCCGCGCGCTTTCTCCGATTCCTCGTTTAGCCTTTCGAGCTCTGCACGCGAGCTCGAGAGAGCTTCTTTCGATTCCGTGCCCTCGATGCGCTCTTTCTCGTCAGCTTTCTCGGCCGACGCGAGACGCTCCACAAGCTCTTTGATCTCCTGCTCATGCTGCGCGCGCGAGAGAGAGAGCTCCTCCTTCGACTCCGTGGCCTCGTTGCGTTCTTTCTCGACCGCTTTGTCGGAGGTCCCGAGGCGCTCGATGAGCTCATCGATTTCCTGCGCGTGCCGGACCCGGGTCTCCTCGGTTTCCCCGGTCAACTTTTCGAGCTTCGTCGCGGAGCTTTCGAGACGTCCCTTCAGCTCCGCCGCCTCTTCGCGGATGGCGTCGCGCCCCTTCTGAGTTTCGGCGCGGCGCGCCGCAAGCGCGGCAATTTCTAATTCGCGCTCGCCGAGGTCACTTTCGGCGTTCTTGCTCAGCTGTTCGGCGCTCGCCCGCGAGGTTTCAAGTAGCTCTTCGAGCGCTGACACCGCTTCGCGCTTTTCATCCCGCTCCGTCTGAGCTCCCACGAGACGCGTCGCGATCTCTGTCAGCTTTCGCTTCACGACGAGCAATTGGCCGTCGCGGCCGGCGATGGACTGTGTCAGCGACCGAATCTCTTCGTCCTTTCCGCTCGCGAGTTCGCGCAAGCTCCCGAACTCGCTCGAGAAGGGCGAGCTCCGAGCGTCGCGACGCGTCTGCTCCAGCTCAGACGTGAGCCGTTCAACGTCCTCCTCGAGCTCGGCCAGCCGGTCAGGGGAGAGCTCGCCTTTTTCTGTGGACGTAGAGCCGACGATGGCCGTCGATGCCGCGTCGATCCCAGCCAGGATCCCGGCCGTCTCCTCGTCCAGGAGCGCCACGAGTTGGGGGTCCAAGTCTGGGGGCGGGCTCGACTCCTCTACAGGGTCGGCGTCCCGAGATGTGGCCGTCACTTCCGCGGGGTCGTCTTCTGCATCGCCGAGCTCCGTTATGTCCGCGTAAGGCCGTTTTTGACCTGCCACGCCCGCGACCGCATCGAACAGGTCCGGGTCCGAAAGCTCTGTCTTTTGGATGTAGAGCTCCGCATGGATTCTGAGCTTCTCGTGCATCTTCAAGTCGGCTCTCGACACAGTGGACGTCGCGATCACGACGGGCACATTACGCTGTACCCTCTTGACTTTGTTGAAGAGCAAGAAGCCGGCTTTCACCGGGAGGTCGACGGCAAGAACAACCACCACTGGGCGTCGGCGCTGGAGAAGCGAGAGCAGCTCGTCCTCGTCCGACACCTGGATGAGCTCGATGCTCGCCAGGGCCAGGAGCCTTGCCAGACGGTCTCGAAAAGACTCGTCTTCGTCAACAATGAGCGCGCAATGCTCGGCCATAGAGTTTCGCTCGTGAACCGTACCGCTCCCGAGACGCGGCGAACCCGCGCCCGACGGTGTTCTCGAATTTGTCCTTGGATCTGCTTCTAGAATAACAAAAAAGAGCGGTAGGGCTCGCCTTAGCCCAGCGTCTACTTCACGTAGACCGTCTTGATGTTCACGAATTCTCGGATGCCGAAGTCGGCGAGCTCACGCCCATATCCGGATCCCTTGATCCCGCCAAACGGGAGGCGCGGATCAGACTTGACGAAGCTGTTCACGAAACAAGCACCCGCATGAAGTCGCTTCGTGGCGATCTCTTCGCCTCGTTGGACGTCCTCGGTGAAGACCGCCGCCCCGAGGCCGAAGACGGTGTCGTTGGCGACCCGGATGGCTTCGTCCTCGTCTTCCACGGGAATGATGGCCGCCACCGGACCAAAGAGCTCCTCATCGTAGGCGGGCATGCCCTTTCGAACGTCGCTCAGCACCGTGGGAGGGTAGAACGCTCCGGGACTCTCCGGAACCTCTCCTCCGAGCAGCAGGCGGGCGCCTTGCTCCACACTCCCCTTCACTTGTTCGTGAAGCTCGTCGCGGAGATCTTCCCGTGCCTGCGGACCCACATCGGTATCCTCCTCCATCGGATCGCCCATCTTCTTTGCCTTCATGAGCTCGACGTAGCGTTTCTCGAAATCGTCTTTTTGCTTCTCGAGGACGATGAATCTCTTGGCGGCGATGCAGCTCTGCCCGCTATTGATGAGTCGGCTGGTGACGCACATATCTACCGCTTGGTCGAGATTGGCGTCTTCGAGAATGACGTAAGGATCGCTCCCGCCGAGCTCGAGAACCGTCTTCTTCAACATCGCGCCCGCCTTGGACGCGACCGCTTGACCCGCCGGCGTGCTGCCCGTGAGCGTCACGGCCATCACCTTCGAGCTTTCGATCACAGCAGCCACCCTGCGCCCGCCGATGACGAGTGTTCGGAAGAGGTTCTCCGGAAAACCGGCCTTTCGAAAAACGTCTTCGATCGCTAGAGCACACCCCATGACGTTGGAGGAATGCTTCAAAATGCCCCCATTGCCGGCCATCAGGGCCGGGGCGGCAAAGCGCAGGACTTGCCAGAAAGGGAAGTTCCACGGCATGACGGCCAGCACTACCCCGATGGGCTCGAACGCAACGAAGCTCTTCGAAGCATCGGTTTTCACAGCCTGTGACGCGAGGAAGGTCTCGGCGTTATCGGCGTAGTAATCGCACACCCAGCCGCATTTCTCCGCCTCGGCTCGGCCCTGCTTGATGGGCTTTCCCATCTCTACCGTCATCAGCCTGGCATAGTCTTCCTGGCCATCACGGAGGATCTGGGCCGCCGCGTGCATGAGCCGAGCTCGCTCGGCGAAGGGAACTTCACGCCACTCGAGAAACGCCTGGTGGCACTGGTCGATAATGGCATCGACCTGCTCCGCCGACATCTCTTCGTATTGCTCGATGGTCTCGCCATTGGCAGGGTTGATACTCTCGATCGGCATGGTGGCTCCCAGAAAGCGCTTTTTCCGCGACGGCCTCGGTCACTTCCACGGATAGAGCAGATAAAGATGTGAGAGGCGACCCGATTCGCCAATGAAGATGGTTCCATCCATACCCGTTACCATCGCGTCGGCTTCGAAAGCAAGCCAGGCGTAAAAAGGAGACCGGTTGACGTCCAGAAGGCCAAGGTTCTCGAACCCGCCTTCGGCGGTTCGATAGACGAATAATCGCGCCGCGCCGCCTTCGGCTCCACCGATGCCGTAGAGGTCGCCATCTTTGCTGAACGCCAGACCGCGCACGCGATATTGCGACATGGGTTTGCCGAGGTTCGTGACCTTCGATGACGAGGGATCGAAGCGAAACACGAAACCATCCGATGTCCCGCCGTACAGAATGCCCTCGGGACCGGGCACCATCGCATCGAGGATGGTCTTGAACTCCCGGCCCAGCTCGCTCGGAAGACGAAGACCTGGATGATGCACGATCTCCTCGGATTCGGGATCGTAATGAAAGAGGGCCCCGTAATCCCCCGCACCCCAAACACGACCAGCCTCGTCGATGACCAGTGCGCGCGGTATACTGCGGAACGGCTCTTCGTTCAATGGAGGGCCTGCAATCGGTCCTTTGTCCTCGGTCTCACCAGTGGTGGGATCGGCGACGAAGAATCTCCCGCCCGGGAAAGTCACCCCGTAAAGCTCGTCATCGTTCATCACCAGACAGACGATGGCTTGTCCGGGAACAGGGATCCCGAGATCTTGGTAAAAACCGAGTGCCCGGTCGGGCTGGGGATGCTGCATGCGTTGGCGACTCGTGAGCTCCGCCGCCGGATCGAATCGATAGATGTGGCCGCCTGCGTAGCCCTCGTATCGGGCGAGCACGTCCTGTCCGCGCTCTTCGACACGACCGACATTCACGAGAGACGTGCCGATATAGATCGAGCCGTCGGACCGAGCGGCCAGGCTGTGGAAGATGCTCTCCTCACCGGGCAGGTAGCCAAGGGGGAAAACGTGGCCCCACTCGGGGTCGAGTCGGAACAAGTGTGCCTTTTTTCCGGACGTGCCGCCATAGAGCGCACCATCGGCGCCGATGACGAGCGATGTAATCGCAGTCTCTCCGGGCGGGATCACGTCCCCTGGAGGATGGCCTATGAAACGCAGGTCGAGCCGCAGCTGGTTTGCTGTGACCGTACTCGTCTGCTGGGCGGACGACGAACCGCCGCCGCTGAAAACCAACATGGCGAAAACGCCCATACGTGCCAGAGGCTTCATCGGCCTTGCGTCTGCGGGTGATAGATCAGAAGCCGCATCGTGTAGCTCCGCTGGTAAAGTTTCTTCTTGTGCTTCGGTTCCTTCTCGAGCACGAGGTCCGCGGGCAGGTTGGATATTCCCCTACCCTCTGCCTCGGGCTCGAGCACGTGGGCGACGAAGTAGATCGTGCCGTCCGGCGCCGCGCTCGCGGCGTTAGGATGCACCACCACGCGCTCGTCCTCGGTACGGATGAGACCGCGGTCTTGACGCTCCCCCGTGTTCAAATCATACGTCACCAGACCGGCCGACATTCCGCCTCCCCAATAAGGGTTTCCTTCTTCATCACCTACCGCCGAGTTGGCAGCATAGTAGATGACGTTATCCGCTCCCCGTGTAAACGAGATCATCGCGTAGGGCACGTCACGCTTGCCGAGATAGCGGTCCGCGCTCAGCTGGGCAAGAAACCGCATGCTGCCTTCCGGGCCGTCATGGGGATCGTATTCGACAAGATTGGAGCTACCCGTCTCGAGAAAGTAGATGAGTTTGTGATCGTCGGAATGGGCGACGGCCGTGAACGTCTGTTCTGTCTCCCAATAGGCGCGATGGATGGGCACGCCCACTTCGCGGCCCGGCAGCTGCACGAGGAGATTCTCGATCGTGTCGGTCTCGGGGTCGTAGCGCCACAGCCGTCCGCGACCCCACGGTCCGTAAACGCGCCCGAGGTCATCCACGGCAAGAGTGCGGCCGATAGCGTCCCAGTTCTGAACCTGTCCCATATCGGTCGTTCTGTGTGTGTCGATCTCGTAATACAAGAAGTGGCCTTGCGGGTAGGTTACCGCGTAGAGCCGGTTTCGCACGGGATCCATCGTCATCGTCAATAGGCCATTGCCTTTTCTGGCGATCCCGAGATCCCGCACGCGGTCCGCGCGCGGGTCATAGAGCATCCAGTGCCCGCCCGGATAAGCCTCTTCGCTGGTAAATTTCGCGAACTTGAAGAAGGCGGACAGATGAGTCCCGAAATAGATGCTCCCATCGGCTCCTTCGACGATCTGCGTATGTACTTTCGATTGAGGCTCGACCCAGACGTTGGGCTGGCCCGCGATCAAGTTCATGTCGCCGAGGGTCTTCATCGTGTCGGTGACCGGGTCATAGACGGCGACCGTCGCCCCCTTACCGTGCTGGTTCAATCCGACATAAACCCGCCCGTCCGACGCGGCCAAAAGGGCCGTGTAGTTCGAGTCCCAGACGAGGGCGTCCGGAAACGTTCGTGACTCCATACGGACTGTCGAAGGCTCCGCCGACAAAGCGGCAGACCACAGAAAGATCAAAGGGGCCAGGCCCGCATTCTTGATTCTCGTCATGAGAACCATTTGTACCACACACACCGCGATAGCGCGGAGCCCATCGCGCTTCTTCCAGGAGAACAACACCTAATCAACTACCACCCGCATAGCGGGTGGTTTGATGAAGGCCCCTCGAAGGGGCCTCCACCGTACGGAAGGGGGCTAAAGCCCCCTGAGGTTCAGCTGTTCCTGACGCTTTTCTTCCTCCTCTTGGTTTCGGATGTACTCCCGAATGACGGCCTCGTCTAAACCCACCGTGCTAACACAGTAACCGCGTGCCCAAAAATGGAACCCCGTGAAGTTCCTCGTCCTCCCCAAGTATTCACGATGGATTCGTATCGGGGATTTGCCCTTCAGAAACCCTACCGTGTTCGCCACGCTGTACTTCGGTGGAATACTCAGACACAAGTGGACATGGTCCGACATCACATGTCCCCCACCAATTCTACTCGCGACTGGTTGCACAGTTCCCGGAGGATCTTCCCGACACCCTTTCTCAAACTTCCGAACATCGCCTTTTTTCGGCACTTTGGGCTGAACACAATGTGGTATTTGCAGTACCATTTCACGTGCGATTGGCTCTTCCACTCTCGCATGTCGATCTCCTTTTTTGAACTTCCCGGTTCATTGAAAGGAGATCGTCTATCACACGCCGGAACGGCAGAGCCTCTTCGAGTCGCACCGCCGGAGGCGGTGGTTTACCTGTTGGAATTAGATCGTCGCGCCGGAGCTGCTGGCCGGCAGGTTCAGGTGCCGCCATTCCCTGGTGTCATCGATGGAGACGACCGTCGGCGCCGTGGTGCAGTTCGGTGTGGACAACCTCGAACTCCTCTACCTTCCGAGCGTCCCACGGGCCGCCCTCGTCCTCTCCCGTGGCCTCGATCACCGCCCACCTCACGGGGCCATGCCCGCCGTTTTCCGCTGGTTCAGGGAGCGTTCCGGTACTCTTCTTGACGAGCGCGAGCGCCGTCCCGAGTGTTGCTGGCGCCGACAAGCCCGCGAGCACGAGAAAGACCTGTCCTGTCGCCCGCCGCTGCGAGACGATGACGCCGTAACTCTTCCATCGCCCTCTGGCTGTCTTGGCGACGTACACGCGGCGTCCTACTTTCAACCCGCGTGCGCCTTTGAGGGAAAGCGCTCTTGCATCCGCTCCCTCGAGGCCTTTCACGCTCGCAACCGGAACCGCAAAGGTGCTCGGCGGCAGATTCTCGATCTTCGAGGACCAGACGAAGTGAAAGGGCAGCGTCTTGTCCGGCTCGCCGAAGGCCGGGACGCCGAACATCTCCGACATTATGCTCTCGGATGCCCAGCACGCGCGAGGGGATCCGATACTGCAGACCGACACGCGCTCGTCGAACAGCTCCGGTCTCGCCTTCCTCGTGTCCGGGTTGGGCCGAACGCCGGGCTTGAACTCGACGTCCACGATATCGACGAGCGTCTGGGGTCGAATGGCATTGATGCCGCCCTTGAGGGCCATCATCGCCCGCAGATCCCAAAGGCTCAGGTCTGCGCGGAGACTCTCGGAGCCTGGGTTCGAGCCGAGCAGCACGAGCACGTTCTCCTTGGCAACGAGTCCGGGGAGGATGCGAGGAGCCTCGAAAAGAGGTTTCTCCGCGAGGCTTTCTCCGAGAGCAGCAGACGCCCTTCTCGTCGCGGTCGGTGGCGACAAACGTGAGTGGGCTCTCATCACGCGAGCGAGAACGGCTGTGACCATCAATGGTTGCCGCATGGCGAGTGGGCTTCGCCTTCTGAGGGACCGGGATGAAGTCCGCCTAGGCCTTGGCCAGCCTTGGTTTTTCTCGACCGAGACGCTCGCCGTCGCGCCGCCGAGCGACGTCGCCCGAAAGTGCCCCCGGTGCAAGCGGGACATCAAAGCCGGCTCGGAGGCGGTGCGTTGTCCAGGGTGCGACGTCTGGTACCACCAGTCGGACGAATGGCCGTGTTGGACCTACGCCGAGACGTGCGTCCTATGCGAGCAACCCACTCAGTTTGCCGCGGGATACCGTTTCAACCCGGATGGACTTTGATGATTTCGATGTCGAGCCCCCCTGAATCCGGCAAGCACGTCGTGGTTGTGGGGTGTGGGCACCATCGGCTCGCACGTCGCGGCGCACCTCGCCAGAACGCCGGCCGTCGTGCGCGTCACCCTCGTCGATCCGGATGTCTACGACGCGTCGAATTTGCGGGGGCAGAGCATAGGCGCGGCGGACGTGGGACGAAAGAAAGTCCACGTCCAAGCTCGGCGCCTTCGCTCGATCGACCGCGGGCTCGCCGTCGCGACATGGGACGAGGTCGTCGAGAGCATGCCGCGTGGCCAACTTCGGGCAGATGTCATCCTCGCATGCCTCGATTCGCGGCGGGCGCGGCAAAGCGTCAATGAGCTGGCATTCGTTCTCGGCGTGCCTTGGATCGACGCCGGCGTCTCCTCCGAAGCCCATCTGGCCAGAGTCGACGTTTACCATCCGGGCAAAAGGAACCCTTGTCTCGAATGCGCGTGGGACGATCGAGACTACGCCGCTCTCGAGCAGCTTTATCCATGCTTGGCGGGTGGCTTAGGCGGCGGCGAGCCCGCGCCCACGAACGCGTCCTCGAGTCTCGGGGCTCTTGCGGCATCGCTTCAGATGATCGAATGCGAAAAGCTCATCTCGAGGAGCGCTCTCGCCGCTGACGGCGGTACGCAGGTTCTGATCGATGTGGGTCGGCACAAACATTACGTGACCCGTTTTCGTCGCAATCCTCGTTGCCGCTTGCCGTCTCACGAATCTTTGACGGTTGAGCCACTCTCGACAACGGCCCGGGATTTGACGCTTTCTGAGACCTTTGGGCTCGCGCGGCTCCGACGCGAAGCGTCCGAGGTCCACGTCGCCGGAAAATCCTTCATTCGCGGTTTCACATGCATGGGTTGCGCCCGCACGAGAGACGCTTTTCAGCTCGTCGTCGACGCCGTACGCCCACTTTGTCGGCTCTGTCGCCACCCGATGCGGGCCGCGGGACTGGACACCGTCGACCGCGTCGAGCTTCGCACCCTTCCGGCGAAGTGGCTCGGACGGAACCTGGCCTCGCTCGGCTTTCGTGCGGGCGAGATCGTGACGGTCGGCGACGCAAGGCAACAGCGGCACTTTGAGCTCGGAGGTACCCGCAATGACTCGAGGTAGAGACCCCATCTTTCGTAGCTTCCTCGAAAGGCAGTACGAGGACGGTAACGAATTCACGGAGACGAGCAAACGGGTCGAGCTCGTACCGCTTCATGGCTCGCCACCATCCCGCTATCTGGTGCGCTTCGATGCCAAAGGCCTCGTGCGCCACGGCGCCTCCGAACCGCAAGAAGCAACCTCCTTCACCATGGGCCTGTATTTTCACGACGGCTATTTGAGACGGACGAATCCGGGCCGTGTTCTGACGTGGCTGAGCCCGGTCGAGGTCTTTCACCCGAATATCGCAGCGCCATTCATCTGCATCGGGCCGGTGGCTCCGGGAACCGGTCTCGTCGATCTGCTCTACCGTGTGTACGAGGTAATCACGTTTCACAACGTCTCGCCCCGCGAGGACGACGCGCTCAACCGCGCCGCCTGCGCGTGGGCGAGACAGAACCGCCGTCTTTTCCCCCTCGACCGCCGTCCGTTCAAGAGCCTCACATGATGAAGGGCGCGTTCCGTAGGCTCGCTCGCGACGGCATCACCGTCGTCGAACGGCGTGACTGGCTCCACCTCCGGCGCCCGCTGAGTGCCGGGCGGGAACCGGTCTCTGACTGGCACCGGCTCGAGTGGAACCACCAGCTCGCGGGTGGCACGAAGCTCGCGCTCGCGAGCGACGGCAGGATCGAGCTTCGAAGCGAGATCCCAGTTTGCGACAAGGACCGTCTCTCCGAGCGCCTCGCCCGGACGCGCCAAGGGTTCAAGCAGGGCGCCGCGCAACACGATGGAGAGTCTTCGCGCCCGCGCCTATCGACGACCGAACCTCTCGAGCCTCTCGAGCCTCTTGATATTGCCCGACTCGAAGCGATGCTCGACGAGGGCGGCCGTGTTTTCCGACGCCGATCCGAAAGCGCACTCAGCGTCACGCTCCCGGGCGTCGTCGAGCGCCCCCTATGCCTCGAGTCGACGCCTCGATGGGCGGTTCGCGCCTCGCTCGATCTCGTCACGCTCGCGGACTGGTCCCCTGAGTCCCGAACCGCGTTCTGCCGTTTCCTCATGATGACGAACGGCACCCTTCGCCTGGCCCGCGCAAGCCTCGAGGGCGAACGAGCCCGGTTCGAGGTTTGCTACGACACCACGCCCACTCTGATCGATCTCGACCACGCCATCGTCGCACTAGAAGCGGCCTCTCGTTTCTACTACCGCGAAGCACGCGCTCTCAGCGAGCCTGTTTTGGCCAGCCGTTTCCTGGACTGGCTCGAAGGCCCTTCCGAGAGCTCACGAACGACCACTCACACCGAACACCTACAAACGCGAGCACGGCCACGTCGTCCGCTTGCTCCGCGTCACCCTCTGGGGATGTCCCGGCCGCTGTTGAATCTGGTCGGGTAGCGGCGGCACCAGTGAATACTCTCACGCAGCAAACTCATCGCTGTCAAGAGATTTCTGTTTGCTTCTAAGGGCGTGAACAAGAGCTGTCTCTCATCATTATTAATCTGGACGGGCCACCGGTCGCAAAGGCCGTGTTCCGATACGGTCGAGATGGCGCTCAGCATGTGGAGTGCGGCCGATGACCCTGGTTGACAACACAAGGACATTGGCTAAATTGGTGAGAACGAACTCCCGCTGCCTTGTTCAGAATGCGAGCGACGAGAGTTGCCAGCGCTCTCAGGCCGCCTCGCGCCATTCGTACCGGTGGTGCGGTCCGCCCACTCGCGGCAGTGCAACGACTCTCGCCGTTGAGGATGGCCGAGGTGTGGCATCTCTCTCGTTCGGCGTATCCTTGTGGAGCGCCAAGTGACAGCGGTCCTCGTGATAGTAGCTGATGTAAGACCGCACGAGGCGAATGAAATGACGCTCGCTAAGGACGACTACGTGTTCGAGGAGCTCTCGACGACAGCTGCCGATCCAGCGCTCGGCTGTCCCGTTCTGCCACGGGCTCCGATAAGAAATGCGAACAGGCTTTGTGCCCATGGCCCTTATAAACTCAACCACCGCAGGCTGAATATAGAGTCGCGGTCGAAGACCAGGTATCGCGGCGCGGTGTCGTACGGAAACGCGTCACGTAGTTGCTGCATCACCCACGCCGGCGTCGGATGGAACGTGGCGTTGAAGTGCAAGATATCTTGTACTTCAACGCCACGTTGCATCCGACAAGAAGAACAGGTGTCCCAAGGTGAGAAGAGGCCCGAGAAGTTCGCTGCGGCACGGAATACATGAACTGGCCTTTCTCGTCTTCATGATCGAATGCTGTGGTTCGTCTTGAACCCACATTACGGCTGCAAGAAGTTCACGAAAGAGAACGTGCGGTGGCACAAGCGCTGGACCCTTGGCGTCCCCATGGACTCTGTGGCCGCCGGAGCCCTCGCGATGTGCTCTTAGCTATTTCGTAAGCTCGCGGTGCACGCCTTCGATGTTCATGTCGAAGTGCTCGTCGTAGCGTGTCCAGTCCGTGTACTCCGAAAGCTCCACCGATTCTTGCATCTGCGCGAGTGTCTGACCTTTGTCGATGCCATCTTGAACGGCCGCAATCAGAGCCTTCATGTATCCGATATATTCCCCGACATTTTCCTTCTTCCCCGTCGGTCCGTGCCCGGGCGCGAGAATCTCGAAGTCGATCGCGTCCATTTTCTCGAGGGCGGCGAGCCACTCGTGTGGATCGGACCCGGACATGTTGCGCCATGGAACAACGCGAACGCCGACGGCATCCACCATGAACGCAACGCCGCGCTCGGGAACGTGGACGATGATGTTGCTCTCCGTCTCGGACGGTCCGGGGAAGATCAAGCGAACTTCCAAATCGTCCAGATAGAGAGAGGTCTCTTCGGCAAAAGTGATGTGGGGCGGGAGGATGTCCCCTTGAATGTGATCAAGCACCCCTTGATGCGCGATGATCGTCACGTCGTCACCGAACGCAGCGCCGCCGGAGACGTGGTCGGCGTGATGGTGGCTGTAGACGAGGTACTTGATGGGCGCCTGACTTATCTTGCGGATTTCCTCTACGTAGTGCGGCGCCGCTTCCACCGATTGCGGATCGGTCGCAAGAATGGCGCTGTCGGTGACAACGAAGAGCGAACGATGCGCGTTGTGGGTAAAGAGATAGACGTTCTCCGCTAGCTTCTCGACTTCGATCTTCGGTGTGTCTTGCACGGCCAAAGCTGCGCCCGCGAGCATCGTCAAGAGAACCAGCATTATTGTACGCGGCATGACCTAACCTCCCTGTTGGTTCGAGGATAGTAAGGCGGGCGGTCCACCGGACGCAAACCCGTGATCTTGATAAGATGGCGCCCTATGTTCGGACTCGTCGTCGCGCTTGCCCTCGCGCAATCCACACCTCTGAAGGTAGCCGCCGATGTCGGTTTCGCGCCGCACGCGATGGCCCTCCCGGATGGCTCCACCGAAGGCTTCAATATCGACCTCGCCGCGGAGATTGCCAAACGGCTCGGTAGGCCGGGCTACGAGATCGTGGACTCCGAGTGGTCAGGCATGTTTGCCGGTCTCGGCGCGAGAAAATTCGAGTTCATCATCGCCCCGACGACGGCGACACCCGAGCGGGCGCGGATGGTGCTCTTCACCGAAGGCTATCTCGACACGGATTATACGTTTCTGATTGGGAGACACTCGCCCGAAATCACGTCGCCCGAGGATCTGCGGGACAAAGCCATCGCGGTCAATAACGGCTCCGCCTATGACCTGTGGGCAACGGAGAACGCCGCGAAATACGGCTTCGAAGTGCAGCGTTACGGCAAGAACGCCGACGCGATCCAGGCCGTCCTGACGAGGCGCGCTTATGCCAACCTCGCCGCGCACTCGGTTGTGAGCTGGGCCGCTCAGAAAAATACGCTTGTGAAGACGAGCTACACGATCCGCTCGGGTCGGGCCTTCGCGATGGCCTTTCGCAAGGAAGACGCCGCCTATCGCAATCAAGTGGAAGAAATCCTGGAATGCATGAAGCTGGACGGCACTCTCGCATACATCCATGAAAAATGGCTCGGGGAGGCCCCGGCCGAAGGCTCGGCGGCCGCGACCGTCTACGAGGGCTATGGTGTTCCCGGGCTCGACGGCTTCGATCCCACGCCACACGAAGCGACGTGCCGCTAAGAGACGTCATCCTTCACATCGAAGGCCTCCGCAAATCCTTCGGCGATCTCGAAGTCCTCAAAGGCGTCGACCTCGAGCTTTCGCGAAAAGAGATGCTCTTCCTCATCGGCCCCTCGGGCTCGGGCAAGAGCACGCTCCTTCGTTGCTGCAACCGGCTGGAGGAGCCGTCCTCCGGCTTGATCTCGTTCGACGGCGAGAACATCTTGAGCGCCGAGATCGACGTGAACCGATTGCGCCAAAAAATGGGCATGGTGTTCCAGTCGTTCAACCTCTATCCGCACATGACGGCGCTCGGCAACGTGACGCTCGCGCTTCGAAAAGTGCTAAAGCGGCCGAAGCGCGAGGCCGAGGACGCGGGGCGGGCCGCGCTCGAGCAGGTCGGGCTGGTAGACAAAGCTGATGCTTACCCGAACGAGCTCTCTGGAGGCCAGAAGCAGCGGGTCGCCATCGCACGAGCGCTCGCGCTCGAGCCGCGCACACTCCTCATGGACGAGCCGACGAGCTCACTCGATCCAGAGCTCGTGGGAAGCGTGCTGAAGGTCATCCGTGAGCTGCGGGCGTCGGGGATGACCATGCTCATCGTCAGTCATGAGATGGCCTTTGCCCGTGAAGCCGCCGACCGCGTTCTGTTCATGGATGCGGGCGAGATCGTCGAGCAGGGAGACCCGGAAGCGCTCTTCACCGAACCGAGAGAAGCGCGCACGCGCGCTTTTCTCGAGCGTTTTCAAAGCTAATGGGATCGCTCGTCGACAGTTTCTTCAACGCGGAGATTCTGGCGCGAGCGCTGCCGGCCGTCACGGCGGGACTCTGGGTCACGCTGCAGCTAACGCTCGCCATCATCCCGACAGGCATCACACTCGGACTCGCATTAGCACTCGTGCGCGTACGGCGCCTTCGCCCTCTCAACATTCTGATCGTCATCTTCGTCGACGTATTTCGCGCGGTCCCTCCACTCGTCATCTTGATCGTGCTCTACTTCGCGCTCCCCTATCTCGATATCCGGCTCTCGGGATTCACCGCCGCGTGGCTCGGATTGAGCCTCGTCCTCGCAGCTTTTTCCGAAGAGATTTTCTGGGCCGGCATCTTGTCCGTCGACGAGGGCCAG